>Ga0307988_1002190_pt1 | contig 9996 bp, 13 predicted proteins | sample EllFjometagen183_FD_203166 | JGI IMG/M metagenome (GOLD analysis project Ga0307988, IMG submission 203166) | Marine microbial communities from Ellis Fjord, Antarctic Ocean - #183 | ecosystem: Environmental > Aquatic > Marine > Unclassified | place: Southern Ocean | collected 2014-10-08 | reverse complement strand
CAGAATATCAACGTCTCTTTTTTCAACTTCTGGATCCCTTACTGCTTTAAGTTCTCCAATAGGCTTATTAGGTAATGCCATTATATACCTCCAAAATTATTAATAAGTGTTAAACTAAATGGATAACAGTCTGACTTAAGCAAGCTCAGTTGGAGCTACAAGCACATAACCGTCAGCTTCTTGAGTACAAAGAAGGCCACTATCCAGGTCTTTACCTTTAAGATCAGCATAGTCGTTAGCTTCACCTTCAGGAGTAGTTCTGATTGGGAACTTGAAACGTTTTATAACTCCGTTTCTAAATTTACATGTCCACATAACATCTTCAGTACCCATCATAGGAACAGTAGAGCCGCCCATTGGTACAAAGTCAGAGTATCCTCTAACTTCGATTGCCTGGGAAGGACAAATTTTAACACATGAAAAACATTCCCAGCATTGATCTGGTTCCTGGTTGTATGCTTTCATTTCATTTGGTTCTAGAACCATCAGGTCATTGGGGCAAATATACATACATGCTGTTTTGTCCCCACCCTTGCAGCCGTCACATTTTTCTGCAATTACAAAAGATGGCATTTAAATACCTCCATAAATTAAGTTAACAAAATATTGCACAAATTCATTGTGCTACTCTAATTTTTTTCTACCTATAAATTAAATTGAATAAAAATATTCAACTTAAGTGTCCAAAGTTTTTAAGTAATGCCTGTACTTAAAATATTTCTGATTGGATACTGTAATCCAAGCATTCCATAAACGTATCAGAAATAGCATCATCAAGATAATCTTGTCAAGCAATTTAAAGAAAAGGTTTGTAATATATTTTAAATACTTGAGAAACTAAATACAGGTACGATATGTGCAAAATTATAGAAAATTTTTACAAGATATAGTTGTTGAAATGTAAAAAAAATTCTCAAAAAGAATCTGGCTTTTAATTTAAATAATTGATAAATTCAGTGAATAGTTTTGATAAAAATATTTTAAAGGCTTAGGAAAATATGAATGAAGATATGATTCCAATTTTATTGGATGAGAAATTTAAATTTGAGTGTAATTCATCCATTTCTTGTTTTAATGAATGTTGTAGAGATCTTAACCAGTTTTTAACTCCCTATGACATTTTGCGACTGAAAAACAAACTGAATTTAAAATCCAGTGAATTTTTAAGAAAATATACATCCATGCACAAGGGCCCAGGTACCGGCCTGCCTGTGATTACTTTTAAGCCCGATCCGGGCACTGACCATGAATGCCCCTTTGTTACAGATCAAGGATGCTCAGTCTATGAAGACAGACCCGCATCGTGTCGTATGTATCCTTTGGCCCGGGCTATTACCAGATCAAGAGAGACAGGGGAGGTGGCAGAGTATTTTGCATTGATAGAAGAACCCCATTGTAAAGGATCAGGTGAACAGAAAGAGCAGACTGTAAGGGAATGGCTGGATGCACAGGAAGTGAATATCTACAATGAAATGAATGACAAGCTTATGGAGATTATCAGCTTCAAAAATATGATTTTACCCGGGAAGCTTGAGAGTGTTCAGGAAGATAATTTTTATCTTGCCTGCTATGATTTAGATTTATTTCGAGATAAGATCTTTAATGAAGATCTGCTTGCAGGTTTGAGTGTACCTGCTTCTGTTTTAGAGAAAATTCAAAATGATGACCTTACCTTGCTTGATTTTGGGTTTCAGTGGATAAAGCATTCTCTTTTTGGTAAAGAGATGAAATTTGAATCACTTTAAGGTTAACCTTAAGTTAGGGAAGAATAAATGGGCTTAGAGGGTAAAGTTGCTTTGGTCTTAGGTGCTGTAAAGGGAATCGGGAAAGGGATAGGCCTTGCCCTTGCTAAAGAGGGCGTAAAACTTATTCTCACGAGGCATGACTGGGACGACAGCTTTGTTGACATGGAGCAAGACTTTAAAGATTCCGGAGCAGAACATACCATAATCACATCAGATCTTAGAGATATTGATAATATTAAAAAACTGGTACAAAAAATTGATGGTCAGTATGGAAAACTTGATATTCTGGTTAATAATATTGAAAGAGGTGGTTGGCCGGCTGTTCATGGTGAGTATGTTCAAGACCAGTGGGAGCTTGAGCTTGCAACCACTTTGACAGCAAAAAGATGGATTTTGCATGACGCATTTCCGCTGTTGCAGAAAAGTGATCAGGCCTGTGTCATTAATTTTTCTTCCATTGCTGCTATAGTTGGCAGGTCAGGGCCGGCAGCACCGTTGTTTAATGATGGCTATGCTTGCGCAGTAAGAGGTGTATCTGCTTTAACTGAAACTTTTGCCCGAATGGGCGCTCCCAATATACGCGTGAATGAAATTATGCTGGGTGTATTCGAAACAAGGCATGCTCAGGGCACGCGAGGCTGGGAGCATGTTTTAACTGAAAAAGAAAAAACTGACATAATTGACCATATTCTAATGAAAAGAACAGGAAAGATTGATGATGTTATCAAGGCTTGCATGTTTATTATAAAGGATGCACCTTATATGACAGGAAGTATATTAAGGCTTGATGGCGGTTATGTTTTAGGTGGAGGAGAAATTCCTCCCATGCCTGAGGGGATTGTGTAAAAAGTTTTAAATTGAGATGCTGGTTTTGGTATTTATATAAATTAATAATAGAATCTGGAGATTGATATGAAAAAAGTTGCTGTAGTGGGATGTGGAACATATATGGACCAGGGAAATGGATGTCCTGGAGAATGGAGGTGCCTAAAAGCAGCAGCTCTGGGCGAAGGAAAATTTGAAGAGCCAAGTGCTGTTGTCTCGTTTATCAAGTGTGAGTGTCCCGGAAGAGCAGTACTCCCTACCATTGCCATGGCAGCAAAACTCTCGGAGCTAAAACCAGACGTTATTCATCTTTCTTCATGTTTTGCCAATGCAAAACCACCTTGCCCTTACACAAGTCCGGAAGAAATGGCAGGTATTATTCAGGATAAGACTGGTATTGAAGTTGTTATGGGTACCCATGATTATCATTAGGATCTGAATTTTTTAAAGTATACAAAATTTGAATTAAAAGGTGATATATGCAGGAAATATATGAGAATGCCAGAAATCTTATGAAAGGTTTTTGCAGGGTTTGTAAAGAATGTGATGGAAAAGCATGTGTCGGAGAAGTCCCTGGTATGGGAGGTCTGGGTACAGCTTCTTCCTTTAAAGCAAATGTAGAAGCCCTTGGAGAGTTTCAATTCAACATGAGCCTTATCCATGATGTGGTTAATCCTGATACAAAAACTGAGCTGTTTGGCCAGATGTTTGATATGCCTGTCCTGGCTGCTCCTATCGGAGGTGTTTCTTTTAATATGGGCGGCAAAATCAGTGAGGAAGATTATATTGATTCAATCCTTCACGGATGCATAACCAAAGGCCTTATGGGGTGTACCGGAGACGGCGTGCCTGACTTTATCCATGAAACCGGATTGAAAACCATTACAGATGCCAAGGGCAAGGGGATTCCTTTTATCAAACCCTGGGAAGATAAGGAACTATATCAGAAGCTTGAAAAAGTTGAAAAGACAGGGGCAAAAGTTGTTGGAATTGATATTGATGCAGCAGGGCTTATCACATTAAGAAAAATGGGTCGTCCGGTTTCTCCCAGAAACGTTGAACAGCTTGCCAGAGTCATCAATGATTTCCCTATGAAATTTATATTAAAAGGTGTAATGACTACAAAAGATGCAATCCTTGCGGTTGATGCAGGTGCTTCAGGTATTGTTGTTTCAAATCATGGCGGGAGAGTTTTTGATTTTACGCCGGGAACATCCCAAGTTTTAGCTGAAATTGCAGATCATGTTAAGGGCAAAGTCACTATTCTGGTTGACGGGGGTGTGCGAAGCGGAGGTGATGTTTTAAAACTTCTTGCTTTGGGTGCCGATGGAGTCATGATAGGCCGCCCGTTTTCTGTTGCCGCAATAGGTGGATTGCAGGAAGGTGTTGAAAAATATATTGACAAAATTAAGCAGGAACTTGAGCAGGGTATGGTTATGACCGGGACATCTTCTATATCAAACATTACCAGGCCAATTCTATATAAAGGATGATATGCTGGAAATCAGGAATGAATATTCATTAATATTTTCAAATATTAAAAAACAGCTTGTTGCATATCTGAAAAAGAATAAACAGCTGAAAGCTTTAATTATAGGACTTTCCGGAGGTATCGACAGTGCGCTTACCTGTATACTTGTCCACGAAACCTTAAAAGGTTTTCCGGGAATTGCTCTTTTGGGCAGGAGCTTACCCATAGAGACAAACAAAGAAGATGAGATCTCAAGAAGTGAAGAGATCGGCAGGCTTTTTTGTGATGATTTCCAAACTATTGATTTGAGTTTGGCCTATAAAGTTTTCTATAGAGAGCTGGTCCCGGAAGAAAGAATAAATGATTCATCCTTAGAAGAAAAGATAAGGCAGGGTAATATTAAGGCCCGTATACGGATGATAACTCTTTTTGACCTTGCCCATCTTAAGAATGGCATGGTGCTTTCCACTGATAATTTAACAGAATTAATGCTGGGATTCTGGACGTTGCACGGAGATGTGGGGAATTTTGGTCTTCTCCAGTACCTTTGGAAAACAGAGGTGTATGGCCTTGCAAGGTTTATAGAGTCAGAATACATCAATACAGATGAAAAAGAGAAAGCTTCTGCATTGATAAAAAGCATTGATGCCCTGCCAACAGATGGTTTGGGAATAACCTCGAGTGACTTTGATCAGATTAAGGTTCCGGATTATGAAACAGCAGATCGCATTCTTTTAAAATATCTCAATGGTGATTATTCTGATAAAGAACACCCGGTTATAAAAAGGCACATAACTTCAAAATTTAAACGGCTTGACCCTCTGAATATAAAGCGGGAAGATATTTTCAGAATTTAAATGGCCTTATTCAGTCAGTACTGGTAATCTATTTGCTGCCTTAACTTCCTTTGGATTTGCTTGACAAAACCCCTTCTCCTATCTATATATCATAGATATATCCTAACTGATAAGAAAGGGAGGCCTCCCATGATTAAAAGATTTGGATTCATGTCAGATGTTAGATTTTTTACATTGTTTCGCTTTTTTTTGGCAGCCGGGTTTGTTTTAGTTATACTCAGTAGTAGCGATACAATTGCAGGACAAGCACAATTTAAACATAAACTGCTTACTTTAACGCTTCCGGAAGGATGGTCTGTTAACACAGCCTCTGCCCCAGACAAAGAATTGATAGGGGTATTAATCTGAGAGTATCCCGGGAGCTTCAATACTGATATTTTCTTACCGTGGAGTGACTATTAATTACAGGAATGTTCGTATTCGAGGTCTTAAGAGAATTGCTGCAGATTATCCAAAAGGACAAAATCATCTTAAAGAACCAAAGTCAATTAGAACCCAAAAGGGCTACAAGCCCAAATTCGAACTCTGGCAGGGTTTCCTTGATGCCGGAGGCACGACAGTTGCCCTGCAATCACCCATGGCAGTGATGAAGACAAAGAACACTTATATATTAATGATAGGATATGTAGCTGATGTTTCAGGTGTACAGATGGAGAAAGATTTTATTGAAATTTTGAAATCTGCAGATTTATAAATTTTATATAGAGTGAAAGTAAATATGAACCGATTTAAAAAAATATTGTTCCTGAGAATTGTTCTTCTTGCTCTGTTTTCATTTTTAATTGTCTGCCCCGGGTTTTGTGAAGACAAGGTTAAGCCAATTCATATTATACCCATTGAAGGTAAAGTCGGACCTGCCATGGCAGCGTTTGTAAAGCGTGCTGTCCTGAATGCAAAAAATGACAATGCAAAAATTATAATTTTTGAGATTGATACTTTTGGAGGAAGAGTTGACTCAGCTCTTGAGATTGTGGATATCCTCCTGACAATTGATAAAAACATTTCCATTTCCTATGTTAAGACCAAAGCAATTTCAGCAGGTGCGCTTATATCTCTTGCATCAGGCAGGCTGTATATGAAAGAAGGCACAACCCTAGGCGATTGTGCCCCCATTGTTTATTCAAAAGATGGTGTGCAGGAGATGGGAGAAAAATTTCAATCTCCTTTAAGAGCAAAATTTCGGGTGCTTGCCAAAAGAAATGGCTTTCCTGAAGTTTTAGCTGAATCCATGGTCAGCAAAGATAAGGAAATTATTCAGGTATTTAAAAATAAAATTCCTTATTATTTTGAGAAAGATGAGTTTAATGAATTCCCTGCTGCTAAAAAAGTTGAATATAAATCATTAAAAACCGTTGTTAAAAAAGGTGAGCTTCTGACAATGGGGGATACTGAAGCAAAAGATTTTTCTTTTTCCAAGGCAAGTGTAAAAGATTTAAACGCGCTTTTCAGCATTTTAAATATTAAGCAGGATGAAGTTAAGCCAGTCAGACAAACCTGGTCAGAAATTATTGCAGGGTACCTGATTGCAATCTCTCCCATTTTGATGATGATAGGTCTTGCAGGAATTTACCTTGAGTTTAAATCCCCCGGTTTTGGCATCCCCGGTACGATTGGGATTGTCTGCCTTGTGCTTGCTCTTTCAAGTCAGTACATGGCGGGTATGGCAAGCTACACTGAGCTGCTTATTATTTTTGCCGGGATAATTTTCATTGCTGTTGAGGTATTTGTTCTGCCGGGATTTGGAATCGCGGGAATTCTGGGTATTGTGCTTGTGTTTTCAGGCATGGTGCTGGCCCTTCAGGGATTTACCCTGCCAAACCCGGAACTTCCCTGGGAGTTTGATATTTTTATTGACAATATTATCTCAGTACTTGCCATCTGTACCTTTTCCTTGTTATTGTCCATCCTTGCTTTCAGATATATACTGCCCCGGATCTCTGTTTCAGGCGGGGGCCCTTTTCTGGATGCTGATTTAAAGAACTCCCATGCTGATTCTTTTGAATCTATTCAAATTAAACTAGGGGATATAGGGATTGCTCTTTCTTTGCTAAGGCCGTCTGGCAAAGCTGATTTTAATGGCAATAGGGTGGATGTTATTTCCCAAAGCGAGTATATTAATAAAGGTGAAACAATAGAAGTTATAGAACTGACTAAAAATAAAATAGTCGTTGAAAAACAAGGAACCTGATATGTCAGAACAATATACTCTGCCCGTAGTATTGCAAATCATTGGTATTATCATTATTATTGCTGAAATAATCCTGCCTTCAGGCGGTATCCTGTCTATTCTGGCCATTGGTGTCCTTGGATTTTCTCTGTTCAAGGCTTTTTCTATTTCAAGTAATGTTGGTATGATTTTTCTTGGTGCTGATATTATCATCGTTCCGGTTCTGGTTTTACTTGGATTAAAACTTATTGCAAAATCACCTGTCGCCTTGAGGAAAACTTTATCTAAAGAAGACGGTGTCATGTCCCAGAGAAAAGAGATGGACGAATTGTTGAATGAAACAGGTGTTGCCACGACTGATCTGAGACCGGCAGGCTCAATAAAGATAAATGATAAAAAAATCGATGCTGTGACCCAGGGAGAGTATCTTGATAAAGATACTTCTGTGCGTGTTATTGAAGTTACGGGCAACCAGATAATTGTAAAACAAGAATAACAGATATAAATTTTAAATAAATAATAATTTTTAAGGAGAGAAGTATGGGTAACCCTATTCAGATTATCATTTTAGCAGTGATAGTAATTGCAGTTCTTATCATCTTTTTTGTTATCAGTTCCGCCATTTCATTGTGGGTCCAGGCCCTGGTTTCCGGTGCCCGGGTTGGACTCCTCAATATTGTTTTTATGCGGTTCAGAAAAGTTCCACCCAAACTTGTAGTTGAAACTAAAATTATGGCAGTAAAGGCTGGTATAGAAATCAGTACTGATTTTTTAGAATCCCATTTTCTTGCCGGGGGAAATCTTTCAAGGGTAGTACAGGCTCTTATTGCTGCTGATAAAGCTAATATTGAGCTTGATTTTAACAGAGCCGCTGCTATTGATCTTGCAGGTAGAGATGTTTTGGAAGCAGTTCAGATGAGTGTTAACCCTAAGGTTATTGAAACACCATTAATTGCTGCCATGGCAAAAGATGGTATCCAGCTAAAAGCACTTGCCAGAGTTACAGTAAGAGCAAATATTGATAGATTAGTTGGTGGTGCCGGAGCAGAAACAATTCTTGCAAGGGTTGGTGAAGGAATTGTTTCCACAATAGGATCTGCAAATTCCCATAAATCTGTTCTTGAAAATCCTGACATGATTTCCAAAACTGTTCTGGCTAAGGGGCTTGATTCAGGAACCGCTTATGAAATCCTTTCAATTGATATTGCTGACGTAGATGTTGGTAAAAACATTGGAGCTGATCTTGAAACAGATCGAGCAGAAGCTGATAAGAAGATTGCCCAGGCAAAAGCTGAAGAGAAAAGAGCAATGGCTATTGCTGCAGAGCAGGAGATGAAGGCAAGGGTGCAGGAGATGAGAGCAAAGGTTGTAGAAGCAGAAGCGCAAATTCCCCTTGCAATGGCGCAGGCATTTAAAGACGGCAACCTTGGTATTATGGATTACTATAAAATGAAAAATATCATGGCAGATACCCAGATGAGGGACTCAATAGGAACTTCAGAGGATGAAAAAGAATAAAAGATGAGCCTTGATGATTTAATTCCTTTTCTTATTTTTATTGCTATTATCGGGTTTAATATCTTTAAAAAAATTGGAAAGAAGAAACAGGAGGTTCAGGCTGGAGAATCAGTTCAAAAGCCGGTTAAGAAAAAGGCCTTTGGGCTGACAAAGCTGGTTGACACAATCAAGGCTGAAATTGAGAAGGCAAGTCTTGCGGGTCAGCAGAATAAAGGTAATCAAAAGGATTCTATCTGGACAACCCTTGCACAAGAAGAGGCTTCGGAAGACCAGGGATTTGATGATGATTTCCGGACAGATCCGGTTAAAGAGGATATCCCGGTTATAGAATCAGCTGAGGAATATAATGCACCAATAGGATTGCCCCGGGAGCCTGAGCCGCAAGTTCCTTGTAAATCTACTGGCGGTGGTTTTGGTATAAAACAAAGAAAATGCAGAAAAATGGAATACTTGTCTCCCTCAAAAATGAGGGAGGCAGTTGTATTGTCTGAAATACTTGCTAAGCCAATAGGGCTAAGAGATTGACTAACAGGTTTTCAAGCAGGAGCGCCGCCTGTTTCATCGCCCGGGCGGTGCTGTATCTGAAGACCTTTTAGGAAATTGCGCAGAATCTGGTCTTTACATTCTTTATAATGTTTGTGGGTTGGCCTACGAAAAAATGCACTTAATTCATGTTTGCTGATTTTTAAATCTGCCAGACTGAGAATTTCCAATACATCGTCAGCCTTTAAATCCAGGGCAATTTTTAATTTCATGAAAATTTGATTATTGATTAATGATTGTTCGGTTTTGGGCTGCGGCCATTGAGTTTTACCTCTTTTATCAATAATCAGGCCATTGAGAAAGGTTGCAAGGTTAGTGTCACTTAATTCCTGAAAAGCCGGGTCAGAATCTTTTTTCAGCCAGTCACTGATCTGTTCTCTTGTTGCTTCATGGTCAGCAAAACCAAAAATGGAAATCATTTTTGAGTCGCTGAAATCAAAGGTGTAGCGAATTCTTCGTAAAACATCATTGTTTTCCACAAATAACCCCTTATTATTGATATCGTTAAAAATGAAAGCGTATCATATATTAGAGAACACTCATAGATCGAACATCAATATTTTTGATTTGATCTGTACAATATTTGAATTTTTTCACTGTTAAAGTATCTCAACCATGTTCTAAAATATACTATTGCTCTCTTTTATTGTGACTCAAGTGTTTTGAACTATTCCTTAATTATCACAAATCTTGGCCCTGGCCATGGGTTCAGGGCAATCGCATGTAACTTTTAAAAAAGAAGCAAAATAAATCTAGACATTTAAAAAGGCATGTTATATAATACATAGTTAACATTAACTTTAAATTTCAGCAGGTTAACTATGAAAAAAGACAAAAAATCAGTATCGATTGAAACTCATTTTGAAAAAC
>Ga0307988_1002188_pt1 | contig 10003 bp, 13 predicted proteins | sample EllFjometagen183_FD_203166 | JGI IMG/M metagenome (GOLD analysis project Ga0307988, IMG submission 203166) | Marine microbial communities from Ellis Fjord, Antarctic Ocean - #183 | ecosystem: Environmental > Aquatic > Marine > Unclassified | place: Southern Ocean | collected 2014-10-08 | reverse complement strand
CATCTATACCCCATAAATTATACTGCCGCCCCTACCAAATGCACCGCTGGCTCAATTGGTAGAGCAGTTGACTCTTAATAAATTGCCTTCCGCTGTTTCTATTGAACTTACAACCACAACATACCGGTAACATACTGTTAGACCCTCAGATTCTCCTTTTTGCGAACACCCGAGACTGGATACATAACCGTACTAATGAAAAGCCCCTGATTTTGAGGTCAGGGGCTTGTGTATAACGGTTTGAGCGGTTTCTTACTTCAAATAGAGCATTTTGATCACCTCAAAATATTCTCTGCTTGAATTTTGACCAAACAAACACCTGTAAAATATTTTACAAACAAGACTTCAATTTTATTGGATTTAAAATTATGACTGTATCTAAAAATCGCAATCTCAATAAAATTGTAAAACAGCTTATTGCTGTCCCTATAATACCCCCTCCAATATAAGAGCAAAAACTTCCTTAAACTCCGTATCATCAGGTAAATCTACAAAAGTACTAGTATTCAAGAGATCAGGTCCGTTTTTTTTGTACCTATCTTGCATTCTATCCAACAAATCTCGTGATTCATCATCCCATTTGTCATTGTCTTGAATATTTCTCCAGGCATGACGTCTGAATACTAAACCTTGATCAGAGGTTCCGAGTTTTTTAAAATCATAAAAGGTATACCCACCAAATCTCCATGCCTTTTCCCCTAAGCTAATCTTAACATAATTAAAATGCTCACCTCTCGCCCATTCGCCCCTCTCCGATTCTACATAAAATGCAAACATCCAGGCATTATAATTACTAATCAATCCCTTTAAATAGTCTCTATATTTTTTCTCGCCATAATCGAATTCATATGGAAAATATGATACGAGAAATTTTTCCGCTTCATTTTCCCATTTCTCGGGTGCTAACTTGAGGTTATCAGGATTATATGCATAATAAAGAGTAAGAACTGCATTTTTAAGAAAGTCTTCGAATATGGGATCGGGAAATTGCTCTTCGAGGGATAGATAAAAATCTACTGTAGTAATCACATGGTCGATATATATAAGGCTAAACTTATCATATCCTTTGGCATCTCCATTGTTAAGAATATTTGTAATTTCACCTATTCTTTCAGATTCTTCTACTCCTTTAAAGGCTTCATATGAATCATATTTGTATCCACAACCCATAAGCATTGTGATTGTTATCGCAACCAAAATTGTAAGACGTGCTTTCATTTAATTACTACCCCTCTTGCCAACAGTTATAAATTGAATTGTGTTAAATTTCTAGTCATTAAGATATCAAAAAATATGATAGATACCAAGGTTTTTGACAACCAATGACATATACCCAGATTCCGATATAAAAGTCAGATAACGACTCCCGTCTAATGATTTCTATCAAAATAATTCTTGAGTTCAGATAATTATTACTTAAGCAACCTTTAGCGTATTGTAAGTCGTCAAAGTAATTCAGACAAGATCGCTTAAAAAATAAGAGACACTTTCCAAGCATCCAAACACTGCGCCGTGCTACTGTTAATCATCATAGACACATTCGCTAGGAATTCAAAAACAGGCAACCACCGCTTACCCAATTGCTCCCAGGTTCTAGTCCTGGGCGGTTTACGAGGATAAGTCCCCGAATATGCAGGCTAATTCACCAGAATAGAAATGACCCAAACACTGCTCCTTTTGAGAGCTGTGGTACTATGGGATCATGTCTATTTTAATTTGTTAGAGCGCTTTTTTTTATTTGAGAAGAAGAATTTTTTTGGTCAGAATATCTGCCTGAGCTTGAATGCTAACTACATAGATTCCAGCTTCAACTTCCATACCTTCTAGATTCATACCATTCCAAATAAAAGATTCTACAAAGCCAACATCATTTCTAATTGATTGATACCATATCTCTTTTCCTTTAAGGTCATAAATACTGCATTTGGATTCAGAGGATGTATGGATATCAAAATTTATCGTCACGTTTGAATTGAATGGATTTGGATATGCCTCAATCTTCAAATTATGCTCTAAATGATTTGGTTCAAATTGTAGTCCTGTTGGTATTGAAGTATGCATATAGTTAATTCTTGAAGATTGGACTAATGAATCATTGAAAGACGAGAATGAGTCTTGATCATTCTTTAAATAATAGTCTAACCATAATGTCATAAAATCAAACGTTACATCCTGTTGCTCTTCTCTGGTAATCGGCACGATGGGTAAACAAAAGGACTCACCCAGAGTACAGCTAAAATTTGCATTTGCGAAATAACAGTGTCCCCCGCCCAAAATACTGATATATGTTTTACTTTCAGATGCAAGAGAGTCATACATAGGAATTTGATTTTCAATTGGAGGGGCAACACAATCTTCACCTCCCGAAAATATCAATGCTGGAATTGACACATTAGTCGCAGCTGAAATGGATGATGGGGTCGTCTCAGCCGCGGCAAAACTAATCATCGTTGTAATCGAAGAATTATTCTCAGCAGCGAGAAAGGTTGAACCGCCTCCCATAGAGTGTCCTAAAAGAGCTGATTTATCTGCAATTGCTCCAAATAGAATTGAACTGCTGTTTATGTTTTCAGCAGACATTGCATCTACCAGAAACGCTAAATCCAATCCAAATGCATTATGATCAGGGGTAAAGCCTTCTTCACTACGCGGAAAGATCAATATATAACCTTTAGGAACCAACTCATCCCAAAAGTTGTCATAAGATTCAAATGTCATGACAAATCCGTGACCAAAAATCAAGATAGGGTGTTGACCTTCTGAGATGGCAACATCAGTTCCTTCAACATCTGAGGGATAAAATATCTGAGTTGTGATATCTCTATTTCTTATAGGGTCGTTAAAAGTTATTGATGTATGACCAATTTCATAAATTTGACCGAAAACACTTATCTGACAAAGCATCAGAATAGTTAAACATTTAAAACCTATCTTAGTTCTATCTATCATATCCCACAAATTCATTTTCCTGATTGATCAATTAAGTATGTCCCTTTCAGTCCCATTGGCTTGTCGCTCTAACTATTATTAGACGGTCCGCATAAGACGAAGATGCCTGAGGCCTCTTCCGCATAAGACGAATCTCTTTTAGTGATTATATTAAAGTTATGAGTCATCACGGGTAATATGCAGTCCGTATAAGACCCTTTTGCTTTGTCTCTCATAGTCCCCCACCCATTGTCAGTTAATCATGCTGAAATGTAGTCATACTGTATAGAATATCAACAGTTGAGGTCATAACAATTTTGATGTTGCCACAGGCATTGCATTTGGAATTGCTCAGATATAGCTCCCCATGTTGAATTAAACTTGCCTCAATCTAGTCGGAATGTATAAAAGAAGCATGATAAAAAGAGGGTGTCTAACCCTCTTCCTTTGGTATTAAATACCTACTTAGTTTAATGACACTTTTGATGCAGTCATAATGTCCATACGATGACTGTTGCAAGCTGTCTTCGTCATCCATGGCATTCGTGATGATTTGAATGTAACATGGGTCTAGTTTGTTAGCTTCGTCAATATTCTTACTGCAGATGCAGCAGTTCAATACAAACCTTGCCATAGTTCGTTCCTCCTAGTTTTAAAATCAGTGATCATACTTATCTTATGCCAGGAAAAAGACGGTCCCCATCTTCCGCTATATGAAGACTCCGAGCGAAAGTGGTTTCTCCAGCCTACCCTTGCATGTTTCACAATTAGGATCACTACAAGCAGCTTCCAGCCAAACATTGCATTTTGGGCAAAATGTTGCATCCTCGTACATGCTCCAAATGACTAGATTACCACATTTTCCACATTCCTCATCTAACACATTTCCTGGGATTGTATCTGTGCAGATCTTTTCTCCAGCAGCATTTCTGGCAATGAGCTTCACCTCATCATCTATCTCGGACATCTCGATCGTGTGGATATGCATGACTCCTCCTTTCACTGTTTTATGTAATGCACTGCACCAAAGTTCTTATACCTGTTTTTTGGGCAGAATCGGATCCCGCTGTTAAAAATGCAGCGCAATCTCTTCATACTTCGGGTAATGCCAGCCCGTACGCCAGTAAAGCGTTGATATGATACTCGTGGACCAGCATATCAGAATTGCTACTAAGGGCCGTCATGAGGGCCTCAGGAGTGTTATATGAGTAAGCCGTATGATCATTGCTTAGGTCTAGAAACTCCCTGGAAAATGGCTGTTCGTTAAAAATGCGGTATCACCAATATAAATAATATGTTATATTAAAATATTACTTGACAACGGGACTATAATGTCCTATATTATATTATAAGGTAGAACGTAACTTCTTGCCTTGACGAAAACACGACATCCAAACGAAAATTGAAGAGACGAAATCAGCTCATGGCGAGCTTGTTGAATTGGTAAGTTCCAACCTCAACTAAATAGCCAAGATTACAAATTCGGAGGCATATTCAAATGAATACCCCCTTACCTACCCAGGAACTTGTTGATTTTTATAGCAGCGCATATTTAATCGCTGCTGGCTATAAATTACAGGGCACCTATAAACGTGGACCCCAGACTGTCTTCATTTTCGAAGATTCAGAAGAGATCCAAAATTTACTAAATAATTATTTTGCCATGCAGGCCGAGATCAACGCATCTCAGTATGCTCAGGCCATCAAGAACCTGAAAAATATCATTCACGCAGGTCAAACATATTCAAACTCAAATTCAAATTATTATGAAAGGAACAATACACGATAAATCGATAGAGCTGTCAACGGCAGCCAAGACATACAATGGTTCAGACAACAAATGGTTTACTCGAGAAACCGTATCCATTGCAAAACTTCCTAACTACCTAACTCAGCACAATTACTCTACCATCCATTGGGAAGGTGGATCTCGATTAGAGAAAAACTTTGTCAAAGCCATCGGTTTCGTAGGAGACTACGATTCTGGAGAACGCACCATTCAGGAAGTCCATGATGATCTTGTCTCCAAAGGGCTGAATCATCATATCATTCCCAGCAAGAGCCATACAGCTGAGCACCATAAATTTCATGTTGTGCTTCAATTTGACCATCCTGTTTTTTCGGCTGGTGGCTATAAGCTGATAGCGGACCATGTGGTCAATACCATCCTCCCCGGATCTGATCCGGCGGTTACCGATGCTGCTAGGTATATCTATGGTTCACGGGACAACGCTGATTCCACAGTTTACTGGCATGGCTCAGACCTTCAGGTCTCATCTCTAGCTGATATTTGGAACCCTGGTACGGAGATTCTAGATAAGAATAGCAATCCTATTGCCGTCTCAGATATCTCGAGCAAGACTTCAATCTACTGTCCTTTCCATGAGGATTCCAACCCTTCAGCTTTTGTAGACTATTCTGAGAAGTCCTCCAACTGGTATATCCATTGTTCTAGCTGTGGGGAGACCTTTTGGATGGAACAGGACAAAAGCCACCTCGAACGTGTATGTGACCCCTACTGGTCTTATGGGACTGATATATGGGATTTTGGTATGATCAACGATGAGTTCTTTTATGAGAAGTTAGGCTCTACCAAATTCCATATCCAAACCAAGACTGAAGGGGGCGACGATAAGAAGAAAGCAATACGATACTTGGTGAACAACAAGCATATACGCCACCTCTCTCGTATTGACTACCTAAGTGATATCTCTGCAGATGACTCTTTCTATGATGTCAATCTAGGTACTGGAATTATCTCTGCCCATCATAAGGCAATTCCAGTTGATGTACGGGACAATGCTTTTGTGGATCAATACCTGGCAGACCGCTTCGGTGTCCATATGAAGTTTATCAAAGAGTGGATGGCTGTTTATTGCCATAGCAACTATCAAAAGCTCCCCAGCTTAATATTCTCAGGTGGGCGTGGTACTGGTAAATCGACCTTTGCTGAGATTGTCGCTGAGATCTATCCCACCATGTCGTTTCAATGGTCTGGTAACGAAGAAGGCTTCACCTATGAGGTCGAGAAAAAGCTCTTAATCGTGGAAGAGAATCTGTCGGATAAGGTTTCTCAATATAAAATATTAAAAAAATACTCTGGTCAGAAATACGCCACTGTAAAGAAGAAATTCAAGGACCCTTACCAGGTACGGAATAATGTCAATATCATGTTGCTCTCCAATGAATTGATCCCGCTTTTTGTGAGCCGGGACGAGTTGCCCACGGATCCTCATAACAACCAATTCTTTGTATACGAATTTCCGCAGCTGTCAGGATCAATAGATCCTCAGTTGCAGGAGAAGATGTTAGCCAGGCTAGGCCATTATATCAGAACTGAATTGAAGACTGTGTATGACGGGCTTAGTAGCACTGGATACAGGTATTCCATAGATGTACCGATCACAGACGAAGAGCGCGAGCTATTTGCAGCAAACACTTCTGATCTTGAATCTGATGTGGATATGCTGGTAAATCGTTTAGTGGAGCAATACGCAACTGAAACCTTCCCTGATGATATGCCTTATTTCCCATTCATCGAGCAGGGTCAATTGCCGGTGTTGTGGATCAAGTATTATTCTCAATCCACTCGACATTATAATCAGATCATCAAAGGGATGCGCAGGCAGCGTTTACTCGTTGGAGAAGCTGGGAAAATTCAGGTTGGAGGGAAACGACTTTTCTGTCTTCCAATGACCGATAAACTTACCCAGATGTTGGAGGCACCAGAGGGCAACAATGTGTCAGGTGTGTCCACTGATGTGTCAGGTAACTTTTTTAATCAAGGGGCTTAGAGCCCTTATATAGCACCAATGTGTCAGGTATGTCATGTGTGTCAGGTAATATTATATATAGAGATATATTTAAGAGATAGTATTTGTATTTATATAGTTATCCAAAAAACACCTGCCATCACCTGACACAGGTGACACTTTTTAATAAAACAGGAGGAATCACAATGAGATTCTTTAAAAAAATCGGTATGGATCATGGAGGGGCCTTACATGAAGGACCAACTATTACAAACATGCCATTGCAAGAAAAACTAAAAGCGTCCAAAAGGATGCATGACCGTGGTGGCGTTGGAAAAGTATTCGCACCATTTACCAGACCTGAGGAATCGGCTCTGGCCCAAAAAACTAGAGAACAATAATAATGTATATAGTACAAAATAATAGTCCAGGACAATTCATAAACCTGGACCATGTCGCCGTTATGGACTGGGACAAAGGATTGACAACGGAATTTATAATGGCAAACGGCCAAACAATAACCTGGACATATGACAATGTCGATGAGCAGATGGAAGATCTACAAACAGTCAGCAGGATTCTTTATGACACTGACATGTTGATCTCAGTTGAACTGGACCAGGAGTAGATCATGTCGTTAGTAAATATTGAATGCAGCATATGCGGGAAAAGTATCGACAGGGATTCAGGACTGGACCCCTGTGCTATTACCATTTACACAAATATTGATAAAGATGAAAGTGAACAACTAGAGCAGATATTCTTCACTCACTATGAATGCTTCAGAGGTACTCTAGAATCAGACTTAAGTGAAATGTTGAATCTTGAAGATCGGAACTAGTTATCGGGGGCGGATTAATATCCGCCCCTTTTTTTTAATAAATATGGTTACACATCCGTAACCGGGAGACAAAATGAAATATATAAATAATATAAAATTGACCATGGAGAGCCCACGATCTAAAAAAGAGGTCGATATGCTGGATTCTCAAAATATCAAGACTATACCCATAAATACACAGCCCTCCTCTCATGAATAGACAGATTCTTATAAAAGAGTATGCTGACTATGGGTTTACGGTGCCTGAGATTTGTGAAGAATTAGATTTAGAAGAGTGGTTTGTAATATCTGCGCTGGATGAGGATCCACTCTGCAGAACTGAAGTTCCAGCCAAGAGCATCTCCAAGATTTATTATCCACAGTATGCACATGCTACTGACAAGACGATTGATCTTTACGAGTTGCTTTACAGGCATGGGACACGGAAGATCAATCGGTATTACAATGTATATAAACTTAAAGCAGCAGCACATGTGTTGAAGTGTGATCCCAGGACACTGTTCGCACTTAAAATCCACTTTAGATATGAGAGATCATTGCCTGGGAATGCTATGGATCTATGCCTGTATTTTCCAGAGGAGATCCGTAGGCAGGTTGATGAACGTGATAAACGTACCTGCGTGCGATGCCATCGGCGGGTCACAGACAATGATCTCCGTTATCACAAGATATCACATCCTGGTCCAGTTGATGCTGTTGATAATTGCGCAACGCTCTGTAAGCGTTGTCGATCAAGGCATGTGAATAGGAAAGTGATAGATAATCGAAAGCTGTTTAAGGATATGAGGTTTGATGGGTTTGTGGCACTTTTTTCTTTATCCAGCATTCCTATTCGCCAATAATTTTCGATATTAACACAGCCAATTGACTAAGAGCCAACTGGCTGTGTTGCGTATGTCGCTATGGGTCAGCGTGTTACAGAATAGTGAAACAGTCGGTATCCCGAATGTATCCCCGAATATGCTCGTTAGATTGCTTAATCCTTGACGCAACGAACCGAAAATCCATCCATCTTCCAGTAGTTACCCCTGTAGATATTTGAGGAGCTGCTATACAGTCTTCGAGTATGCGCATACATACTACTAAGCTCAGATGCAGACCAAAAGTAACAATAGTTGCCCAACCTATCATAATCACCGTTACTGCTCATACGGAGACCAGCTGGCAGGGCAGTAAATCCACTTACGTTATTTCCGTTGCCATCCCAATTCCATCCGTTAGTAGCTTTTAATTTGTCCCCTTCATCGAGTCCTCGAGAGTGATCACTATCTGCCTCTGATTGGCTCATACCTAAGTATATCTCTAACTCTTTCCATTCTGCATCAGTAGGGACGTGCCAGCCAGCGGGAGCTATATTATGGCTGTCAGCAACAGCATACCCGTTATACAAATAACCATATAAATTTACATTGTTTTCATCATTATTATAAGCACAATAAGCACCAGTGTATGTATTCCCCCAATCACTGTTCTCGGTCAAATGTGGAATTACAGTTCCATCCTGATAATGAGTTACTTTCAAGTTTTCCATCATCCATTCCTGATCACCGATAGCAATAGTTGGGTAAACATTCCCATCTATATCAGTAATGGTATCAGTTATTACAATAATATTCTCCTGAATATTGCCCGTTAATCCACCACTATCTAGAACCTCCATTCTTACAGAATAGCTACCCCAATTTGTGAATTGATGGCTGGCTGTTTTTGTTGTGCTATATTCAGTATCCCAAGTATTATCACTCTCCCAATCCCAACGGACTTGAAGTTGTGTTGCTTCGTCCTCTACATCGCTACAACCCGATGCATCAAAACTGAAAACTGTAGATATTGTTCCCGATAATGGATCAACTGTGAATGTGGCTACTGGAGCTGTATTCGGTACTGGGACAGTAATTAACACAAGTTCAGATGACCCAACATTACCAGATGGATCAAAGGCCTTAGCCTGAATACTATGTTGGTTACCATCAGTATAATCTTCTGTATCCCATGAATATTCCCAGGGAGATTCAATATCGGTATTAACCAGAATCGAATTAATCCAAACTTCCACCTTCTCTACTGATTCATCATCTGTAGCATCCATCTCTATAAGAACTGAGCCTTCAACTGTTGTTCCAGATACTGGATTAGAGATAGATACAATTGGGGCTGTCTCATCAGTTTCTTCTGGTTTATCGCATGCGATGAGCATTGCTAGAATTACAAGTACTACGGTGAATATTAATCTACGGCTCATCAGTTGCTTCCCTCTATTAATTAATACTATTGGTAAATCTCAGCTCTCTCATGAGTGTACTGTAAATCGTCAAAGTAATTCGGACAAGATCGCTTAAAAGATATGAGACGCTTACCGGGCATCCAACATATTAAGCAAACACTACGCCGTGCTGTCACTAAAACTTTTTTTAGAAACACCAATTTCCTAAAAATATTGTGCCTAGACAACCCACGGAGCAAGGTTGAAACCGAGTGGGGC
>Ga0307988_1002187_pt1 | contig 10004 bp, 7 predicted proteins | sample EllFjometagen183_FD_203166 | JGI IMG/M metagenome (GOLD analysis project Ga0307988, IMG submission 203166) | Marine microbial communities from Ellis Fjord, Antarctic Ocean - #183 | ecosystem: Environmental > Aquatic > Marine > Unclassified | place: Southern Ocean | collected 2014-10-08 | reverse complement strand
CGGTCTTTTCGGCGCCCCCACAATGATCATCTTGTCCCATCTATCAAGTTGAACCCAGCGACAGAGGTTCACCCTATGCTCTCGCTCAACCTTTCTTTTGAATTGATCATCCTTAAACCGTTGAACAACTTCATCCACAGATCCCTCAATGGCCCAACCGGGAAGCAATTCTGTCAAGGGTCCGGGAGCCCACTCATAGGGATAGATGTCAAAGCCGACATCAAGGCCTTCCTTTCTGGCCTTATCACATAATTTGAGTACCGTTTCGGTCATGTGCCTGGCAAATATTCTGGGGGTAATGTGGCTGATCTGAAGTCTGGCTCCGCTTTCTTTTGCTATCTGGATCGCTTCGGCAACACCTTTGTCACTATTGAATATTCGATAGCGAGTATGGGTGGAATATAGCCCGCCTCTTTTACCGACCCGCTTGACAAGCGCAGTAATTTCCTCAGTCGTAGAACTTGTTTGGTAAGGAGCATATTCCAGGCCTGATGACAGACCGAATGCACCGGAATCCAGTGCTTCGTCGACCCAATAACACATCTTTTTGACTTCATCCCGGTCGGCCGGACGATCTGCTATCCCCATGGCGCTCGTACGGATGGTGCCATGAGCAACCAATGGGACAACATTAATACCCAGGGTCCTGCCCAGGCGATCCAGATATTCGCCAAATGTGGTCCAATCGATTTCAATGCCATGCTTCGAACTGTACCCCAGAATGTTCTGTTCCACGCGTTTTCGATCTGTAGCGGGCGCAGGACCGAAGCCACAGTTTCCCAATACTTCGGTAGTTAAACCTTGTTCAATAGCACTTTCGGCAGATGAATCAACTAAAAGTGTCCAATCCGAATGGCGATGAATATCGAAAAAACCGGGGGTAAGCAGTTTTCCTTCTCCATTGATGTCACGCTTTGCTTTGGGAAGTCTGTCACCTTTATCGATTTCGACAATACGACCCTGATGAACCCCCACACTTGCTCTGAATCGGGGAGAACCAGTCCCATCAACAACAAGGGTATTCCTGATGACAATATCAAGACTCATTGAATTTTATTCCTATCTTTTTTTTAGTGCCAAAAATTGGCAGGATTTTTTCAAAATACTGTTCCTGATAAATACAAAGGCTCACGATATAAAACCAAATAGCCTCGGGACCCACAATGTGGTAAATGGGACATATGTAACCAATAAAAGGACCGCTAATTCAATAAAGAGAAAAACTAATATTTCCTTACTTAATGCTTCAAGGGATATATCAGCTATGGAACAACCAATGAACAATACCTGTCCTAATGGGGGGGTTATTAAACCGATAGTACAATTTAGACATACGATCATCCCAAAATGCAGAGGGTGGATACCGAGGCCGATTGCAATAGGGGCTAAAGTAGGTGCGAAAATTAATATAACCGGAATGATATCCATAATAGCGCCAAGAATCAAAAGAAAAATATTAATAATCAGTAAAAAAACGATAGGGCCCGCAAAACCAAGAAATTTGGCTAATACAACGTTTACCTGCTCTACAGTAATTACCCACCCAAAAATCGTTGATGTCCCAAGAATAATCATAACAATAGCAGTGACAATGACAGAGTTAACCATCAATTGCGGTATTTGCGATAATTTTATAGTTTTCATTATGAAAACCGTTACGATAAATGCATAGACGACTGCAATGGATGATGCCTCAGTCGCTGTAAACAATCCGCTGATTATACCACCAACAATAATTACCGGGAGCATGAGGGCTAAAAATACTTTTTTAAACCCATAATATAATTCTTTTAAACTTACTTTTTCTTCCCTTTTAGGATACTTCCTTTTTCGAGATATAATGTATGCTCCAACCATGAGAGCTAAACCCACCAGGATTCCAGGAATGACTCCAGCCAAAAATAAAGCGCCTATAGAACCCCCAACTGCTAAAGCGTAGATAATCACTACAACACTCGGGGGGATAAGTGGACCAACTATTGCTGAGGCGCAGGTGATCGCTGCGGAGAATCTTTTACCATATCCGGCTTTAATCATCATGGGGATCTCAACTGATCCAAGAGCACTTGTATCTGCCAGAGCTGACCCGGTCATACCCCCAAAAAACATACTGGCAAGGACGTTGGCCAATGCTAATCCGCCCCTGATCCGTCCAACAAGCAAGATGGAAAATTTCAGCAACCTGTCAGTTATTTTGCCCTGGCCCATAAATTCACCAGCTAAAATGAAAAAGGGGATACAAAGAAGAGGAAAACTATCCATCCCGTTATAGATTTTTTGAGGAATAATTTGCAATGGCATGTCTCCCATAACAAGCAAAGCCGCTAAGGAGCTAATCCCCAAACAAAAAACTATGGGTACTCCGATAAGGAGAGTAATTACAAAAACTACAGTTAACGTCGAAAGAATCATTGTTAATCCCTTTCTTCCATCATCATTGATAGTAATTTAAATTAACTGATCATAAAGTGTATGCTTTTATCATTCAAGCGGTAATGCTAAGTCTCAATGCCGCCCTCATCATCATTGATATTTATTATCTGCTTTTGCCGTAAAATTTTGGAAATTAAAGCGAGCGAATGAATAACCATGATAAAACTTCCAAAAGGAACCGATGCAAATGGTATACTCATCGATATTCGCAGAGCCGGGCTCAGTTGAGAAGCTTGAGTAAAGCACAATTTTGTTCCATATATAGTTACTACAGTCAGGAATGCGATTACTATTAAGTGATTAAATATTATAACGGCTTTCCTGAATTTTTTTAATCTTTCGATTATAAATACAATATTAACATGACCCCCGGTTTTGATAGCAATACATGAACCAATCATACAAATATAAATCAATAGATATCTTGCCAGTTCTTCAGTCCATGATATAAAAGAGAATTGAAAAACAAATCGATTTAATACGCCGACAAATACGGCAACGACCATTATTGATAGTAAATAGCTTGAAATAAAACGCAGCACTTTATCAAAAAAATTGCTCGCTTTTTCAATTATATCCATTATAGATTCCATCTTTAAAATTACTCCTGTCTACCAATTATGATTACCAAGATATATTTAATGTGTAAGTCGAGGTAATTATTTATTCTTTGTGGAAAAGTTGGAGGGATTCATATCCTTGGTTGTCATTGGTTTTTGCTACTTACTACTGCTTCACCCTTGACATCCTGGCTCTAAATCTCTCCGGCTTTTCAAAGTTAGAGTTTAGACTGAAACCAATCTGAACCCTTATCTTGTTATTGATTATAGTAGGAGTTTTCTGCTTCTTTAACGCCATTTAGTACTTTGTCCATCCAGGCATCTCCAACTTGTGCCCTGACCCAGGGTACAACTGCTTTCTGAGCTGTTTTCTGAATTATGTTTAGATCAGCTGGGGACGGGTAATCTATTTGGATACCTTCCTTTTCAAGAAAATCTTCTGCTAATGTAGTTCCCAGATCAATTACACCTCGATAAGCCTGGTTACCTATCGTTGCGGCGTCTATAATAATATGTCGAAATTCAGGAGTTAATGAGCGAAATAACTTTTCGTTTATATTGAATGAAATCAGCCCTAGAACGTGATTATCGACAAAAACATACTTTTGAACTTCATATAACTTATAACCTGCAATAATTGAAAATGGATTATCCTGACCATCAACCACTCCGGTTTGAAGAGAGGTATATAGCTCGCCCCAGGCCATTGGAGTTGAATGGGCCCCAAGACTTTCAACCAACTTTACCATATCCGGACGTTCCATAACCCTTAACTTCAATCCTTTAAAGTCATCCATGTTCTTAATAGGTTTTTTATTGTTTGTGAAGCATTTATAGCCATAATGGCCGAAATTTAATATGCGGACACCTATTTTTTTCAAGACAATCGCTTTAATTTCATCTCCTACAGGGCCATCAAGTACTTTATACGCTACACCTGTCGATTTAAAAAGGTATGGCAGGTTAAGCGCCAATACTTCCGGTACGAAGTTGCTTATTGGAGAGAAAGAAGTGTAGGAAGCCTCAAGAGTTCCTTCCTGTATACTTTGAATCATTTCAGATTCTCCTCCAAGCTGCATGGAAGGAAATAATTTCACTTTTATTTTTCCATTAGTTCTTTTTTCAACAATTCTTTTAAAAACAATAGCTCCAGCGTGGGTTGTCCCAAGTGCACCCGCCTCGATCTTATCCAAGTAAATATTAGCTGGAGGATCCGGGTAACCTAACTTAATAACAATTTTTTTTGCATGACTTGTTAGCGGCACAGTTAAAAATATAATGCTCATAAGTACTATTATTATTTTATTTGTTTTAATTGGCATGAATATTCTCCTTTTGTTAGTTAATTAGTTGATAATCATACATTACACTATACATTACAACTAAATTTCATGCATTACAATCACCTCCTTTTCGGTATTCAATAATTCAATTTCCATGAATCATTTGGAATCAAAAAAATAAGAAAAAGAACTGGAAAATTAGACAAAATCCATCCGGACTACACAGGTTTCGTTCAAATCCACGAAGCGCTTTGCGTCGCAGGCTCAAGAGATTGCCCCTAATGCCTGATCTAATATCCCTAACGCAAGGTCCGCTTCCCGAACAGTCAAATCCAGCGGTGGCATAAACCGAATAGACTCAAACCCACAGGTGAATACTAGCAGTCCTTTTTTAAAAGCCTCTTCCATAAGTTTTTCAGCCATCCCCTTACCATCTATGGACATGGCGACCATCAAACCCAGGCCTCTGGGATTGTGTACCCTAGAGTGCTTTCGTTGAAGGCTCTTTAAACCATCAAGAAGATGATTCCCTACCTGGGTTGCATTTTCGAGCAGGTTGTCTCTTTCGATAATTTCGAGAACTTTATACCCCACTGCTGCGGAAACGGCGTTACTTCCTGCCCATGTCCCTCCCAATCTGCCGCTACCTTCTGGATACATATGGCGAGGTGCCACTGTGGCCCCCACTCTTAAGGTTTTGCCAAGACAGAGTACATCCGGCTTGATGCCGTAGTGCTCGAAAGCAAACCATTTTCCAGTACGGCCCAACCCGCTTTGAACCTCATCTAATACTATTGGAATTCCGTTTTTCTTTGCCACGTCTGCGATCTCTTTTATAAAGGCCGGTGCTCCCTGTCGGTAACCGCCTTCCCCCTGAAGAGGCTCCAGAATGATGTAGGCGACCTGCTCTGGATCCACGGTGCCGATATCCGGATCCAAATATTGTCTGAATCGACTCATCTTACCCTTGTGCATCACGGTAGATACTTTCCATCCGCAATGGCATTCACCTTCGCAGTTACAAAAGGGCAGTTCGATGATTTCACCGATATGGGGATACCAGGAACGCTGTGCACGGCGGCTGCGCGTCAGGGATGTCGCCCCCAGGGTTCGGCCATGAAACGCACCCTGAAAACAGAAACCAATTCCCATATTGCGCCGATGGTCATAGCAGAGTTTCATCGCATTTTCGACAGCTTCTGATCCGGAATTGGACATAAACAAGGTATCAAGTCCATACGGTTTGGTTAAAGAAATTATTTTTTGGGCCAGGTGAGACGGCGTCAGAACATCGATCTTCTCCGGGTCATCTCCCCATGCACCGACTATTTCAGCGCCATAGCGACCGGGACTAGTCGAGGCGGCACGGGTCGCTGTTTCAATCAGCTCCTTATTGTTGTATCCGAGGGGAAATGCTGCCCCGTGGCTGGAAAGATCAAGAATAACATTACCGTCAGGATCTGTGCAAAAAGGACCAATTGCTGGTTTAGAGCGATCCCAGACTAATCCGTGGAAATAGATCCCTTCCGCGCAGTTGGCCATATGGTACTGAGTCCAACGCTGTGATATGGGACCAGGCGGTGGTGTTTTGATTACTGGGGTTGCAGTGTTACGGTTCATTTGTATTTCTCCTATAATTCTATTATTTAAGGCCTAATTTGTTACTCATTTCTGTGATGACTAATTCGGATCTCACGTCATAAACAGTTTTATGTGGAGGCAAAGGTTCAATCTCAAAAAATTCGGGCATTCGTTCAACGACTGGTTTACCTGCTGCCAGATTGAACTTATGCTCTACCACAAGCATCTGTTCTCCCAATTCAACCAGATTATCAAAAATTATGTTTTGACCGTATTTTGCGTTATGTAGTTCAACCAGAATTTTTAAGGTAGTCGTATCCAACCCAACAAAGAAACAGATACCCATGGCATCTAAAATAGCCACCATGACCTGTAGGTCCAGGGAAAGCTCTTCCTGACAGTCTGGTTTTAGTACATCGTATTCCTTATTATGATCAAAGCCTTTGCGCCCCGGTGTGACACATCCAGCTGTGTGGTCGGCGCCCATAGGTGAGGTTGTATATGTTACGCCGATGCCCTTGTTAGCACGGGGATCGTAACCGGCCATACCTTGACCTTTGATTACAGGAACGCGCTTCACACCGAATATTTTGCCGGTAATTTCTGCTCCGTTACCAATAATGCGGGCCATAGGAGTATTCTTTGGGATTTCTTTCAATAAGGCAATGGCGCCCTTGGCATCTCCAAAAGACAACTGATCGGCTTCCATTGCAACACCGATGGCAGCCCCCATTTCCATAGTATCTAACCCTATCTCATCGCAAAGGCGGTCCATTTCAGCAATGGCATCCAGGTCGTCAATTCCACAGTTGGATCCCAGAAGCGCTATGGTTTCGTATTCCAGACTGGATGTAACATATTGACTCTGTGAATCAACGTACGTATGCTTACAGGAGATAGGACATCCCGGCATACATGAAGTGCCACCAGGTCCTTTTCTTTCCTTGATGCGTTGACGCATGGCCTCACCGCCGATTTTTGAAGCACCCTCGAAACAGCCAGTGCTGAAGTTACGTGTGGGCAGATACCCAAATTCATTACTCATTTCGATTTCAATGGGAGTTCCGAATTTATGCAGGTCTTTTTTGGTTTCTTTTAATTTGCGGGTAAATGCTTTGGATATGGAAGTGAATTTCTGACGGTCAACATAATCGGAAACGTTTTGAATACCCAAGTCGTCAATAACTATGGCTTTCAATTGCTTTGACCCTAGAACTGCACCCATACCACCTCGTCCTGCGTAGTCACAAGGATTTCCATGAAGATCAGTTGCTGCAATTCCTGCCGCCGAAAGCTGCAATTCCCCGGCGGGACCGATCATGAGGAGCCCTATTTTTTTCCCAAAGCGCTGCTTCAAGGCAGATGCCAGTGAGTAGGTCGTGTATCCGCTATATTCGCTTGCGGAAATAAGGTGGCCACCTGTCTCCTCTAGTTTAAGGATATAAAGGCCAGTGCTTTCGGATGGTTGTTCTTCAATGATTACAGCCTGAATATTGAGCTTGGAAAGCTTGAACGCCACCATACCCCCAACGTTGCTTTCTTTAATTCCTCCTGTTAGTGGGCTTTTAGCACCTATGGAGCAGCGGTTCGAACAAGGAAAGGGAGAACCTGCAAAAAGGCCAGTGGCTATGACACACTTGTTGTTTTTTCCAAGCGGATTTGAATTTGCTGGAACCTCATCGGATAAAATCTTTGAGGTCAGTGCACGGCCACCATAGTTAAGGTATTTGCTCGGCAAATCAAGACTGGAGGCGTTTCCTGACAGCATATCGACTCGAATGATCTGTTGCATAAGGCTTGTTCTCTCAATAATTACTATAATTGAAATTAATTACTATAATTGAAATTTATTACTTCTATAATACCAATTTTCAAAGCTTGTCAAGAAAAAAATAGCATGTTGAAAAAATAATGAAAAAATTTAAATCTATAATAATAATATGATGATTTAAAAATCAATTTTCAAAAAATAACGATGGTAAATATTGAATTTTAAAAATGATTTTTTTCTGAAAACAAACATCTTTTATTGACAAAAAGTCATTCGAAATGATAAATCTCAACTAGAGTAACCAAATTCCTTATATAGAAATATAATATTATGAAATCATCATCTGAATATTTTTCCAAAACCATTGAAAAAGGAATGCGGATTCTAGAAGTTTTCGATCAAAGTCATTCCACAATGAGCCTTAAAGAGCTATCAAAAAAGGTTAATATCAATCTTACTTCCACATACCGGTTTGTGAATACGTTTGAGAAACTTGGATATTTGAGAAGATCCACTCACAAAAAATCGCTGAAACTAGGCCCAAAAGCTGTCATTCTCGGACGCCGTTTTATTACTGGCTTTGAGTTGTCTGATATTATTAACCCGATCATGGATGAGATCCATAGAAAAAATAATATTACTGTAGATACGGCATTATTTTATAAAGACGGGCATGAAGATGTATTATCAGTCATATATCTTAAACAAGCAAGACATGGTCTAACATATAACCAACCCGAATTGTATAATCAGTTACATTACACTGCTTTAGGTAAGGCCATAATGGCTTTCCGTTATGACAACCTGGAGGAGGAGATTCAAAACAAACTACCCTTTGAAAGGATGACTAAAAACACACTTGTTGGAAAGGCTGAATTGTTAGCAGATTTGGGGGAAACACGCAAAAAGGGCTATTCTTTGAGCAATGAAGAATTCATAGATGGATTGATTTCAATCGGTGCTCCATTATTCAATTCACATACTAATCGTGTTATAGGAGCAATTTCCTTTGACTCTACCACAATTCAAGAATCGCTGAGCACTTTCGAAAAAAAATACTCCAAAATTATCCTTGAGACAGCACAAACTATTACAGATTTAATAAAACCTTTTTTGTAGTGAATTCAATAAATTAAATTTTTTGACAAATATGATATATTTCAAAATTTAGTTACTGAATCTCTAAAATTCGAAACATACTGTACCAATTTTTTTCTGAAAATTGAACGCTACAAATACTTATCATCGCTATTGGATTCCCGGCAACCATGAGTGATGCCAAATCAATATGGGGTTCACCTTTGCAAAAGCCGACTTGCATGAATTCCCTCCACTTTTCTTAATGAGCTTGCAGTTTATCCTGCCCTTGTTGATGAAGAAAGGGCAAAATATTTGGGTTTGGCAAACCAATCGACATGCAGGAAACGGCACAGACTATTCGAAAGGTATTGGATAAATGATATTGATTATATTATTTTGAGATAAAAATAATGATCAGATGACTCACTTTTCAAGGCTTTAAAAAAAAATTGAACAGTAGAAGCATTCTTCTGAATAATTATTTAAACCTGGCTCAACATCATTGTGGCTGATAAGAACAGTATTTGTCGGTTGGCATTCAATTATATAGACCAAAACCGATGTCATAGGCTATTATCCCTCGTTATTTTTTATAAAGTACCAGGAGTAAATCAAGCATTATTTTTTATTTATTTTCAGGCCATACTCTCCCTGTCCGATTAAGTCGGTTTTTTAAAATACATATATGAAGCCGACTTAAAATTCAAAATTCTGCGTTACCGGTGAAATACCATGCCCGTATATCCAACTTTGGCATACTAGTATAACAAGATATCTTAAATATTAAATTAAGGATCAGAGTACCTTGGAGCCCTAATTTTAATATTGGAGCGGACAGTTGCGCCCTTTCCAGTGCTGGTTTGTTTTGCCTGGGCCATCATTTGTTCCATCTGTTTCATTTGTTCGGGGTCTGCATTTCCCCCTATAACCTTTTTCATTCCCTCCATCATCTGCGCAACATCAACCTTCTCAATGTTCTGTGGTGGTGCCTGAGAATCTTTTCCATCATCATTTTCGGTTTTGTCCTCTTTCATCATGGCACCAAAATCCATTCCCATGACCTCCGTCATGTTATCCACTTTTTTGTAGCCACTTGTGGGCTTAAAGAATTTTTTGGATGGTTTGTCGGTTTTAATATTTCTCATTTCCTGGATGGTGCCATCCTCATTCTGAGTTCTTAAAGGAAACTCAAATTTATCACTCTCCCAGACCAGCAATTTAGTTTTATCAGTCGTCCCCATAACTGTATTGCTTATTAGAACTTCTTTTTTAACACATTTATAGCCAGACACTTTT
>Ga0307988_1002186_pt1 | contig 10005 bp, 6 predicted proteins | sample EllFjometagen183_FD_203166 | JGI IMG/M metagenome (GOLD analysis project Ga0307988, IMG submission 203166) | Marine microbial communities from Ellis Fjord, Antarctic Ocean - #183 | ecosystem: Environmental > Aquatic > Marine > Unclassified | place: Southern Ocean | collected 2014-10-08 | reverse complement strand
TAAAATATTATTGATCTTCGTTTTCAAGGTGGTGCGAAATTTTACTAACTTATCCACACTATTTTCATCAATTTATTGATGCATGAATGCAAATGTTAATGAATAACCTTCCCTGATATTGGATGAGAAAATATCTATGATCCTCTGGTTGCTGATATCAAACGGTTTGGTTAACTTCAATATCGTAAAACGTTTTTGCTGAAATCCTGTGAGCGAATAGGGAATTTCTCTAGAAACAGGGTTTGTTGCATTTTCTTTTCTCCATTTAATTTTGTGATTGAGTATTACGTATCAACAGCGCATAAGCCGAGGGAAGGAAAACCAGCGTTAATAAAAGTGAATATAGCAATCCGCCGATTACGGCTATAGCCATCGTCACGAGCATGTCGCCTCCTTCGCCCAAGTTCATCGCCAATGGCGTCAATCCCAAAACGGTGGTTAACTGAGTCATTAGAATCGGACGAACGCGAAGCGGAGCGGCTTTGTGAATGGCTTCCAACGGTGACATTCCTGATTGACGAAATTCTTCAGCCAGAACCAGCAGAACCACGCCTTGTGAAGTAATACCCCCCATCATGACCAACATGCCGATTTGAACGGTGACCCCAATGGGTGCACCAGCAATAAACAAAGCCAGAAAGGCTCCTGTAAGAGCAAAGGGAACATTGAGCATGATTAACAAGGGCAGCACGAAGGATTCAAATTGGATAGCCAGAATAACATAGGCAAAAAGTGCGGCAAATCCTAGAATTAAGCCCATGACACGGCGACTTTCCGCCATGAATCGCGCCTGGCTACCCATCGAGAATTCGATGCCTGGAGGCGGTTTTAGATCATTGGCAGCCTGTTCGGCCCGCACAAGGGCTTCGCCTACGCTAATTCCACTGGTATCGGCGCGAACAATGACCCGCATGACTTGATCTTCGCGGGATATCTCGACGGGTCCTACAGCACGACGGATTTCCGCGATGTCTCTCAGATAGATTGGTTCCCCGTTTTTTGTTTCCACAATCAGTTTTTCCAAGTCGGTTTTACTGGTAATTGATATCTCTGGAACCATGACCCGAATTGGGTAATACTCTGATCCTTCGCGGAATTGGGTGCTTACCAAACCCTGAACCATCATGCGTAACGTGCTGGCGACGTGGTTTATAGAAATTCCCATTGCTGATGCTCGGGCGCGATCCACATAGACGCGGTATTCTGGTCGCGTCATATCCATAGAAATATTTACGCCTGATAGCCCCGGGGTTTGCGTAAGGCGGTTCGCCAACAGTTCGGAAAAATCAAAGATTGATACAGCATCGGTTCCCTTGACGTTAATTTCTATATCTTGTTCACCCACCTTGCGAAGGCCTTTGAGCGGTCTTGGCAACACTGGCAGTTTTGCTCCAGGAATTTGTGATTGCAATTTCGCCATTAAGGGACGGATTTTCGCAACAAACTGAGAGGTACTGATATTCCTTTTACTTTTCGGGACAAGTTGAATGTCCAATTCTCCCTCATTGCCAATCTCTAAGGTGTATAATCCAAAGACCCTTCCACCGGTAAGCCTAAATATGTCTTCGGTTTCGGGCAAATCTCTAATGAGGCTCTCTGCCTGGAGCAGAATGCGGTCCATCTCGGTTACTGACGTGCCGCTTGGCATTTTTAGTTTCACCATCACACGACCGTCATCCAGTTTTGGCAGGAATTCAGAACCTACTTGAGAGGCTAGCCATATTCCCATGCTAAACATCGCTAGCACGAGAAGAATGACAAGCCACTTTACCTTTAAACAACCGGTAAGAAGTCTTGAGTAACCTCGAAGGATAAATCCTATAATATAATCAAAAGATCTGGCCAATCGGGAACTATGTTCTATTTTCTCGTTACGAAGAAGTCTGTCAGTCAGGAATGGAGTTATAGTTAACGCTATCAGCAGCGAGATCGCTACAACGCCTCCCACCACAAGTACAAGTTCTTTAAACAAAATAGCGGCTAGGCCCGGTATAAAAACGAACGGCAGAAAAAGAGCCAGGAAAGTCATCGTAGACGTCACGATTGCAGAAGCGACCTCTTGTGTGCCGCGCTGGGCATAATCTTCAACTCCCTCGGCCTTGAGTCGCGTAATATTCTCTAAAACGACGACCGAGTTGTCCAGGATTACTCCAAGTGCAACCACCAGTCCACCCATGGAAAAGACATTGATGGAAAAGTCAGCGGCCATCATCAGGATGAAATTTGCCAGAAGAGTAAGTGGAAGCGCTACAACCATGACGATCACCTGTCGCCATCGCCCCAGGAAAAGATAGACAACAAAGATAACGAGAATGGCCGCTACAATGGCTGAATCCCTTACACTATGAATCGCTCCCAAGACATGAGTGCTATCATCCTCGAAATAATGGAACTCAATCCCCTCAGGAATATTGGAGCGCAATTCTTCTACGCGTTTCTTGAGTGATTGAGCAACGTTTACCGAGTTGGCGGCGTATTGTTTGAGTATTTTGAGTTGAACGCAAGACTTGCCATTGAAATGTGTAATGATTCGCTGCTCCATATGCGAGTCTTTCACAGTGGCCAGATCTTTGATGTAAATTTTCTCTTTATTTTCTCCAAGGGCCACGACCACGTTTTCTATCTCTTCGAGCGTTTCAAATTCACCCATAATGCGGGCGATAATTTCACGTGGTTCAATGGTTACACGTCCAGCAAAGGTTTGGAGATTTTCCTCGTAAAGCACCTTGGCGACTTGGGCAGTGGAGAGGTTATAGGCTTGTAAACGTCGTTGATCGAGATGAACGCGTATTTCACGTTCTTTCCCGCCTACAATCTCGGTACCGGCCGTACCAGAAACGGTTGCCAATCTATCTGAAAGCCAGATCTCAGCCCAGTCTCGAAGTTGGGTAGAGTTGAGCCGATCTGAGGTAATCATTACCTCAATAGCAGGCAACTGCGAAGGATCAGCCTTGATGATAACAGGTGGATCCATGTTTGGTGGTAGTTTTTTATTAACTCGGCCCATGGCTGCTACCACATCCTGAAATGCAACTTCCACGTCCACCCCGTATTGAAAGTTGACAAGTAAGGTGTACATACCCTCAATACTGGAGGATTCCAAGTAATCAAGGTCGTCGACCGTGGCAATGATCTGTTCCAATGGATCTGCGATATTAGTTTCAATATCGTCAGGTGTGGCCCCGCGCCACCAGATATGAATCTTTACCATTGGGTAGGAAATGTCAGGCAGATAGTTTACATCCAGTTGCGTCAGGCTGAACAAGCCGGTAAAAAAAACGGCAATGGTTAAAACCGTGATTGCTACGGGACGTTTGAGTGCGGTGGCTGTGAGTTTCACTGTACATCACCTCCCGACGTTTGCTTGTCTTCATCGGGTTGTATTCGTTCCAAGTCGCAAATCCATTGTTCCATCGTCTTGGTCACAGTGGGATTGGGTGTTTCAAGGAACGAAATCACAAACTGTGATTTCGTTTCACATATACCGATTGACCTTGGTCGTACCGACAGCACTCTTGGATCAGTGAGTTTTTTTCCGAAGCAGAATATGACGTTTTTCGCACCGAGAATATTATCAGCAATGATGCCATCGTTCAGTTGTGTGGTGTGCGCGTAATGATCGAATGTATCAATGTAGCGCGCAAAGGGGTGTTGTTCTATTTGGTCTCGGAAATATTGACAGAGTTCACCCAGCGTGTTGAACCGTATCTCGTTTTTAGAGTACTCCCGGTTGCGGATGGGAAATTTTCCTTGGAATTGGATCTGCTGGATTTTCATTTCTTCAGGTTTCGGAGGCGTATTGATAATTTTAACTTGCGCCCCATCCTTGAGTTTCTCATTGCCATGAGTAACAACCATCTCACCAGATTGAACACCATGAGTGATTTGAATGTTCTGCTCTTGTTCCAGTCCAATCTTGACTTTTCTCTTACTTATCTTGCCATTGTTCACTACGTAAACGACTGTTTCTCCCCGAGATGTTGAAAGGACAGCCTTGTCTGGAATAACAATAGCGTTTTCGATTGCTTTAACAATCACAGAAATCCTGGCAAACTGACCGGGAAGCAAATCTATCGGATCCAAGACTTTTGCTTCGGCTAATCGAGTTCGAGTTTTATGCTGAAGTTCGGGATAGATACGCTCGATTATGGCATTGAACGTACGCCCTGGATACGCGTCTAACCGAACAACCGCTTTAGCATTTTTATTGATATCTGCGATACGAGTTTCAGGAACAGCGAATCTGACAACAAGTGACGAGGAATCCATCATTTCCAACAGAGGCATTCGTGGAATAACCAAATCTCCTGGTCGAACCATGACGCTTGTTATTATGCCAGCAAAGGGCGCGCTTAGAATGCATTCATTGATCTTTGCTTGAGCAAGATCCAATTTGGCCGCCGCCTCATTCACCGCCGCTTGGGTAATAGCTACTTCTGTTTTAGTAGGTCCAGCTTTAAGCATTGCCAGTTGTTCTTTAGCTGCCCCAAGTTGAGTCTGGCATTTCACACAGTCCACCCGGGCTTTTTCCGCTGTTTCCCCAGGGAGCGAACCGCTTTTAACAAGTGATCTAATCCGCTCCAAGTCCGCTTTGGCGAAACTGGTGCAATCCTCAAAATGTCGAACAGCTTCTTTAGCCTGCGCGATCTCTTCTGGTCGCGCTCCAGCCTTGAGGTCGTCCAGTTTGGCTTGGGCTAATGCTAGCGCCGCTTTGGCTGCCAAAGTCTCTTGCTGATATAATGGCCGGTCTATCTCAATAATCTTTTGCCCGGCCTGTTCGACATGGTCGCCTTCGCGCCAGGGACAAAATGAAATCGGCCCCTCTACGGTCGATTGAATCTTAACAGTGTTTACGGCAACGACCTCTCCCGTTGCCTCTAAAAATTCAACCATCCGTGTACTCTCAGCTGCTATGGCTTGTACATGCGGCAGTTTCTTCGACTTGGTTTGTGCTTTTTTATCCTGACTGCAACCAACCATACCAACTATGGCTACTCCAAGGATAAAAACCACAGTTAAACATCTTACTGTTTTTCTCATTGCTATTCTCCAATTGCCAGACTGAACTGGGCTAGGGCCGTGTTGTAATCCGCTAGGGCGCGATAGTAATTCATCTGTGAATCCAGTAGTGCTGACTGCGCATCCAAAACGTCCGTGATCGAACCTTTAGCGTAATCATATTTCTCACGCTCAATTCTTAAACTTTCCTGTGCCTGTTCAATACTCTTGCCGGTTGCTTTCACGCGTTCATCGGATGATGTCATATTCAGAATGGCTGTCTCCACATCCAAGCGTATTTGAAGTTCAAGATCACGCAGTTTCTCTTGGTAGGAGGCCAAGTTAGCATGCTCTTGCCGGACTTTGGCGCTGATCCGACCACCAGCGTAGATAGGCATATTTATTCCAATAAATATGCTGCCGACGTCGTTGTTCACGCTTGTTGAATTCACATCCCAACGACTACCGTAGGAACCTTCAATATCCAGCGTCGGTAAATGCCTGGCTCGCGCTGCGTCGACTCGTTTGGCCTGAGCTTCGAGTGCTTCCCGCGCCGCTAGATAATCGTTTCGTTGTTGCAAAGCATTGGCTAAGTTTTCTTGCACATCGGGTATAGATGTTTCAAGGATGATCAATTCCCCCGTGGCGGGTGTATGCTCAGATAATTCTTTCTGAATTCCCATCAGGTTGCTCAACACGCGGTATTGAATAGCCATAACATTGCGCTCCCGAGCCAACTGTTGTTCCAGATTCGCTATGCGCACCTCTGTTCGAAGTCGATCAACTTTGGCTGCTTTTTGCGCGTGGATTAACTCGCCGACTCGCTTTTGATGTTCCTGCAATGTCTGGTGTGAAAACTCTAGTGACTCAATGACATGAACTTGAGACAAAATGCTGTAGAATATACTGGAGACATTGAAAACAACCTCTTTTTTGTTTCGCGCTAGCCTATGCTCGGAGGCAGCCTGAAGCAGTTTGGCAGCTCGAATTTCGCTGATTAGTCGCCCGCCGGTAAACAACGGCATCCTCATAACAATATCTCCAGAAGCAAGATGATCGGTAAACTGCAATACTTCTGATGTGCCAGGTCTTCTTGGGGTGATTAACCTGTCTTCATGAAAATATGAATATGATCCAATCAAATCCAATTTTGGCAAAATCTGGCCAACAGCCATGTCGTGTTGGGCTCTAGCAGCTTGCACAGCATAAAAACCAGATGACAGTCTTGGATTATTTGCGAGCGCGACCTTGATAGCATGCTCAAGCGTGAGCATTTCCGTCTTCTCTACTGTAGTTGAAAGCGAGGGAGTCGACGGATGTAAACCGGACGCCTGACTATTACTGATCTGTTGCGGGATTTTGACATACGGGTCGGTTGAATGTACGAATGCGCAACCCGAAAGCGTCCCGGTAAGCAGACACATCCATATCGTTCTGATTGCGGTTATAGTTTGTGACATCACATGTTCTCCTTCGTTTAATATCTAGAAATTCATAAATTGCTTGGTATATCATGGCGATATACATCCAAGCCTAATCTTTGCCTAAATAGATGTAATTAGCCTTTATGTTTAATATGCTTGATCAAGCAAAAAATGCATCAGTTCCTCCGACGTGATTACCGATGAAACCATCCCTTGATCGTCGAGAACAAGAGCCTTGTATTCGTGTTTTCGCTTCATTTTTTTCAACACGCGTTTCAGGGGCATCTCGGGCGGCGCGATGACTACAGGTTCCAGGGATATGGATGACAGGGGAGCATCAAAATGCGTTTCATCAACCAAAGCATCAATCAAATTACCTATTGACACCATTCCTACTGGTTTGTTGTTATCATCCAAAACTGCTACGGAGTGAATGTTCTCTTCTGCCAGCAGTTTGATGGCTGCAGGCACATTGCCGCGAGCCATGCCGGTCCATGATATTGTCATGCCGGAGGTCGGAAGCAGGCTGGCCAGCAGCAAACCTAGAGTTATATAAGGCGAGTCGGGAAAGGCAACCTTGCCCAATCCAAACGCAATTAAGGGGATGACTGTAAAATTTAATAACTGCGTAACAAACTGAAAAGTCAGTGGAATAATCAGTTGCTTTAACATTGATGAGTCGATTGTTATTCCAGTAAGAAAGCCAGCCAGCATCATAATGGGAATTAACCATACAAGATTGCGTTGAATATGTTTTAATAAGTTTAACATTACTGTTCACAACTTCTTTTACATTGCTTTCATACAAATACGGATACAGCAAATCGCATTGATGGAAATGGGAGAATCAAGAAATGCTTATTAGCGAATAATCGAACTCAATTATTCAAGAAATCCAAGAGTGTCTTCTTCGCCTGTATCCCAACAAAACGCTTGATTTCACAACCGTCTTGGTAAACCGTTATTGTTGGGATGCCAACGATATTTAATTGCTCGGCTATTCCGGGAAGGAGATCAACATTTACTCTTGCCACTACGGCCTGTGCTCCCAATTCAATAGCGCAATCATTCATGATTGGGGTTTGCATGCGACAAGGAATACACTCTGGCGCCCAAAAATCTACAAAAACTGGAGTCAGAGATTTCAACACAACCTCGGTAAAGTCATCTTCACTAACAATATCAAGTACTTTGCCAACATCATTATTTTTAGACATATTTAATTATCTCACATGATAGTTTCGCGTGGGACCGCGTTTAAACTGAATCTACAAATGTATTTGGCGAAACCAAGATATTCTCATGAACTCCAATCCTGCCGCAACTTTCAATTGAGCAAGAATGAGGCCATGAAGCGCCAAGCGACAGATATGGCTATAAAGTCTTTACTTTTGCATTATGGTTGGGAATATGATTATGCGTTTTTTGATTTGTAATTGCATTATGCAATTGCAATTTGCAATTGCAATGTATTATGCAATTTAATTATATGGATTGGGGATTGAGAGGATTACTGAATTTTGTACTTGCGCATCTTGCGCCATAGAGTGGATTTGTCGATACCCAATTCAATGGCCGCCTTCCCTCTGTGTCCGTCATTTTTCAATAGAGCATCACGTATAGCATCTTCTTCGATCTGTTTCAGGTTAGTTATGGATACAGGCGCAGCCGCAGGTTGGGTAATCACCGATGGTGACGATAATTCACTAGGAAGATGCTCAATATCAATCTGGTGGTCATGACAAAGGATGAACGCATGTTCGATAATGTTCTGAAGTTCACGAACGTTACCTGGAAATTCATGGTGCATCAAACAATTCAGCGCCCTTTCGGATATTCCCTCGATTTCTTTACCTTTCAGAATATTGAAATGTGAAATGAAGAGCTCAATCAGAAGTGGAATATCCTCACGCCGATGCGCGAGGGGAGGAAGACTCAGTCTTACCACATTCAGACGGAAATACAGGTCTTCGCGAAAGCGCCCGCTGGACACGAGTTCTGACAGCGTTTTGTTGGTTGCGGCCACTACTCGAACATTAGCATTGACTGTCTGTGTGGAACCCAATGGTTCATATTCCTTTTCCTGCAATACCCGCAGAAATTTGACTTGAAGCGACGGCGATATATCGCCAATCTCGTCAAGGAAAATAGTGCCTTTGTCGGCAAGCGCAAAGCGGCCTGGTTTATCAGTTCGTGCATCGGTAAATGCACCCTTGACATAGCCGAATAGTTCTGATTCAAGCAGCGAGTCGGGCAAGGCACCGCAGTTGATAGCCACCAGTTTATGTTTATTTCGGGAACTGAGATTATGGATTGCGCGTGCGAACAGTTCTTTACCCGAACCGCTTGGACCTTCAATCAGGACGCTGCTGTCGCTTTTGGCAATATCGGGTAAAACATCGAAAATCTTGCTCATCTCATGGTTCTTGGAGATAATATCCTGGAAATTATATTTTTCGCTGATTTTTCGACGAAGTCCTTCAATAGCCGAGAGATCGCGAAATGTCGCTGCAGCGCCCACGATGGTATTCTGCATATCCCGTAACAACGCAATATTTAGATTAACTGAGAGTTCCCTCTTTGATGTTCTTTGCAACTTAACATGCGCACTAATAGTTTCTTGGCCAATTTCGACTGACCTCTGAAGATAATTAGCAATCGGACAAGTTTCCATCTTCAACGCTTCTTCAAGACGAAGCCCAATCACGTCCATGCCTGAAAGCCCCATGATTTTTTCAGCCGCACGATTAATCGAAGTAATCCGTAATTCCAAATCCACCGTAAAAACACCCTCTGTTATGGAATTCAGGATGAGGTCGCAATAACATTTATGTTTTTGTTCCATGTCTGAGCTTTCCTGTCTATATAATAAGTCAATTCGTGATATTTTTTCACCAGTATTATTCTTTATTATAATCCAAAATAGCGTCAGATATATTTTTACATAAACTCCCTGTTATCCGGATTATGTAATGCCAAAGTTTTTTTGACTGTGGCTATTTAGGAAATTCCAACTTTTATAACCAGCGGGATTTTGTTTTTTGTAATTCTTCTACAGTGCATCAAGTAGTTTATTACAAATTTCTATCATAGTAAAATCCTTCCTTCTTATGTTACTATTATATAACCATTTACACAAATTTATAAATATCTTATTCTACTGAGACATCAATGAATAAAACCTAATAGTATATGATGCCCCGACAAAAATTCAGCGGAGAAAAAACATTGTATTTTAATAAACAAGGCCGTGTTTTCTTGATGTAAGTACCATATTGTTCTATGCCTAAATCCTGTAAATACTATGTGTAAGGCCACATAATGAGACGCGCTGATTTACTCCAGCAAGACTCAATGATCGATATATTAGATTTTCTGGTCGACAAACGGAAAGACCTTTTTCAATAGGATTGGGCCGTGTTGTTTAGGAATGATTTGGTTCATAAAATTCCGGTAGATGAGACCAAAAAATAGCCTCTTCGCTATTTAGTGTGGGAAGAGGGCAAAACCTCTGGGAGTTTGAACTTTAATTTGGCTCCGATAAGATAAATGATTGTGATAAAATTCTTGACGTTGCGGAAGC
>Ga0307988_1002185_pt1 | contig 10005 bp, 8 predicted proteins | sample EllFjometagen183_FD_203166 | JGI IMG/M metagenome (GOLD analysis project Ga0307988, IMG submission 203166) | Marine microbial communities from Ellis Fjord, Antarctic Ocean - #183 | ecosystem: Environmental > Aquatic > Marine > Unclassified | place: Southern Ocean | collected 2014-10-08 | reverse complement strand
AAGTCCGTTATTTTGTGCAAGAACTGTTGCTTCATAAAAAATATCAGTTTTATTATTAAAAATTCTAAGATTCTCTAAAACAGTAGTGTCTGTCTTTTCTATTTTAATTACTCGCCCAATGAAAAAAGAGTCGTTAAAATGCCATATTTCAAAATTTTGGGAATTCTCTAATTTCCAAATTCCAACAATCTCGTGTATTTCTTTTGGGTAATTAATAGTGTTTGGTTCAAACGCGCAACTTGTAATAATGACTGATAAAAAAATAAGCATTGTCAATTTTAACTGCTTTTTCATTCACATTTATTTAGGGCATTTTGTAAATCTTCAATTAAATCAATTGCATTTTCAATGCCAACCGAAAGGCGAAGTACTTTATCAGTTATTCCTTCTTTTAAATTATCTTTCTCCGGAATATGTCGATGTGAAGTTAAAACCGGGGCATTAATAATTGTATCTACGCCACCCAAACTAACGGCTGGTTTTATTAATTTCAAATTTTTCTGAAAGTCAAATACATTACCCGATTTTAATTCAAAAGAGAGCATCCCGCCAAAACCTTTCATCTGTTTTTTAGCCAATTCAAAATCGGGTGATGTTTTTAACCCGGGATAAAAAACATTTTTTATTTTCGGATGAACCTCTAAAAACTCTGCAATTTCCTGAGCATTCCTATTTTGCTGATTCACCCGGACAAAAAGTGTTTTTATGCTACGTTCGAGTAAATAACAGGTTTGTGCATCTAAACTTCCTCCAAAGTTAAGTGCGGTAGATTTTATTCGAGAAATTAGTTTTTTGTTTCCAAGAACGGCGCCGGCACAAATATCGCTATGTCCTCCTAAATATTTTGTTGCGCTGTGTATAATTAATTCTATGCCAAAATCGATAGGATTTTGGTTAACCGGAGATGCGAATGTATTGTCAATAACAGATATCAAATTATTGGCTCGGGCAAAATCGGCGGCAGCACTAATATCAGTTATTTTTAAAAGTGGATTCGAAGGGGTTTCAATATATATAATTTTGGTGTTCTTCTGTAAAACATTTTCAAAATTAGATTTGGTATTTTCTTTTGCAATTGTGAATTCGATACCAAATTTTTGAAGTTCGGTGTTGCACCAGTTAGAAGTTCCTCCGTACATTCCTTTTTGAAAAATAATATGATCGCCCGCCTTTAAAAAAGTTAGCAGGGTAGTAGTAATTGCGGCCATTCCCGATGAAAAAACTAATCCTGTTTCAGCATTTTCGAGTGCTGCAATTTTTGCTACAAGCGATAGTTGGTTTTCCGTATTAAAATATCTTGGGTAAGTAACATCCGAATCGAGATAACCAATAGCCGTGGAAGTATAAATTGGTGAGTTTGTTCCCTGAGTATTTTTATCGAAATGTGTGCCGGCATGAACCGCCCTGGTTTCTTGTTTCATTGTTATTTTATTTATCAATCAACTTGTTTTCCATATAAACATGTACATTCCCTCTCCACGGTTTAGAACAAATATCAATATCTCCATCGTTATCAACATCAGCAGCTTTCGCTTCGTGGCATCTAAAACCTTCAAGAATTACATGTTCGTTCCAATTTGATGCATCTCCCAAACTGTTTTCCCAAATAATCCATTTATGATTTCCTGTGCTCATCGGACCACCACCACTAAATATATCTTCATCTCCATCATTATCAAAATCTATTACTGCCAGCGAGTGAAAATCCTGATTTGTAGAGTTTTTGGAAATTAAGTGAAATTTCCATTTTTTACCCTTATTCTTATTCTCCCACCAGAAAACGCGCGTATCCAAAGTGTCGCATTCAGCTTCCACAATGTCTAAATCGCCGTCTTTGTCGAGGTCGGTTACCCATGCTTTTAATGCCAAACCATATTTCCCCGAACGCGAACCACCGTCGGGAATCAGTAGGTGTTCTGTCCAGGAATATCCTGCTCCTGAATTATTTTCAAACCAACTGTTTCCACGCACAAGGTCTATGTCACCATCTCCATCCAAATCTCCAAATCCTTTAGGATCAGTTCCACCATGAATTCCATTTCCAATAAAATTATATTCCCACATTTCTTCTACTTTGTCCGGAATATTATACCACACAAAAAACGGATTATTTTTATCATTACTATTTGCCACAATATCTAATTTCCCATCTCCATTTACATCAACTGTAACATTGTCGTGGCTTGGTATTGTATTGGTTTTGTTGAATTTGAAGAGTTTACTTTTTGGGGATTTTGTATTTTCATACCATCCGTTTCCAATCATAAAATCCATTTCGCCATCTTTGTTAATATCTATAATACAACCACCCACATCGGTTTTTGCACCCACACCCAAAGGATGAAAAATCCAATTGTCTTCCGATTCGTTTTCAAACCACGAAAGCTTGCCCGATTCTCCAAAAATCCAATCTAAATCTCCATCCTTATCTAAATCTATAAGAGCAGTTTGTCCCATTCGAAGACCGTATTCGCCAATTTTATGAAATTCAAATTCGGGGAATTGTGAGAATGCAAAAATTGGAAACAGTAGGAAAAGCAAAAATGAAATATATTTCATAATAGTCAGGTATAAATTATGAAATAAAATTAGCAAAAGCTGATTAATAAAAAAAGCTTATAGAAAGCTGTCAATTATTATATTTTATTTTGGAATTAATTACGCTCCAATGGATAAGAATTCAGGAAAAGCAAATTCAATTATGTTTTTAGGTTTTCTTTATACTTTTTCTGAGCAACCTTTTATCCGATTTGGAAATTATAAGTACTAAATACTTGCTACTATATACTCTGTGCCAATTTCTAACTATCTTTGCTCACTATTCGAAATAATTATGTCAGAAAAACCGCTAATTTTAGTTACCAACGACGACGGAATTCATGCCAAAGGCCTTAGAGATTTAGTTGAAGTGATTCAGTTTTTTGGAGAAGTTGTTGTTATTTCTTCCGAAGTTCCAATGTCGGGTAAATCGAGTGCAATAACCGTTGACTACCCACTTCGAGCCACACCAGCAGAAAAAATACATGGCGTTTCAACATTTATCTGTAATGGAACTCCCGTTGATATTGTGAAATTGAGTTTTAACAGTTTGTTGGAACGAAAACCAGATTATGTGGTTTCTGGTATAAATCATGGAGCAAACTCTTCAATTAGTCTAATTTACAGTGGAACAATGGGAGCCGCAATTGAAGGTAGTTTACACGATGTCCCTTCCATTGGCTTTTCTTTAGATGATTTTAGTGCCAATGCCGATTTTTCGAAAGCGAAAATGGTGGTGGCAAAGGTTTTTCAAAGTGTATTGGAAAATGGTTTGCCCTCGTTTACTTCTCTAAATGTTAATATTCCAAAGGGAAAACCGAAGGGAATAAAAATTTGCAGACAGGCTCATGGAAAATGGATTGAGGAGTTTGAGAAACGAACCGATCCACACGGAAGAGATTATCACTGGCTGGCTGGCTATTTTAAAAATTTCGAAAAGGAATCTACTGAAACTGATATTTATGCACTTGAAAACAATTATGCTTCGGTGGTTCCCGTTACGGTTGATATGACTTGTTATAAAACTTTGGAACAACTTAAAAACTGGAAGTTTTAATGCAGCGACCAAAACAAAATAAATTAGATAATACCGGAATTGGACTATTTGTAGGCTTTCTGGTTCCTGTTATAATATTCTTTGCTGTTTATTTAATTAGCGAAAGGGGTATTTCGTTCTCTAATTATGTGGGAAATTTATGGTATTTGCAATCGTTAATAAAATTAAGCAGTCTATGTATTTTTGCCAACAGTGCTGTTTTTATGGGCTTCATTAAGTTAAAATACGACAAAGCCGCTCGCGGAGTTTTGAGTGCAACAATTATTTATGCATTTGGAGTTTTAATTTCAAGAGCATTTTAATATGAAATATTATTTAATAGCGGGTGAAGCATCGGGGGATTTGCACGGCTCAAACTTAATGAAAGAGTTGCGAAGTGCAGATTCGAAATCTGATTTTCAATATTTTGGTGGTGATTTGATGCAGGCTGTTGGTGGAAAATTGGTTAGGCATTTTCGCGAAATGGCTTTTATGGGGTTCATCGATGTTTTGCTGAATATTAAAACTATCAAGCGTAATATGGAATTTTGTAAAAAAGATTTGCTTGAATTTCAACCCGATATTTTAATATTAATTGATTACCCGGGATTTAATCTTCGAATAGCGGAATTTGCAAAACAAAATAACATTAAAGTTTTCTATTATATTTCTCCAAAACTCTGGGCTTGGAAAGAATACCGCGTAAAAAAGATTAAAGCTTTTGTTGATGAAATGTTTACCATTTTTCCTTTTGAAACTGAATTTTATAAAAAACACAATTTCGAGGTAAATTATGTGGGAAATCCGTTATTGGATTCCATTGAAAATCATAAAGAAACAACAACTTCGAAAGCGAAATTTATTGAAAATAATAAATTGGATGACCGGCCGATAGTTGCATTGCTTTCAGGAAGCCGAATTAAAGAGATAAAACGCATTTTGCCAATGATGGTAAAAGCTGCTGAAGGATTATTTGATTTTCAGTTTGTGGTTGCCGGAATAAGTAGTATTGATAAAAAAGTTTACGATGAAATTATTGATAATCAGGAAATCAATATCGTTTTCGATCAGACATATGATTTGTTGAATTACACTTATGTTGCTCTGGTTGCGTCGGGAACAGCTGCATTGGAAACTGCACTTTTTAATGTACCTCAAACTGTTTTATACAAAGTTGAAGGTGGCTGGCTTATGGATGTTTTAATGCGAAATATTGTGTTACGCGGAAAATGGGCTTCGCTGCCGAATATTATTCTGGGGAAAAGTGCTGTTCTCGAATTGATTCAAAAAAAGATGACCCTTAAAAAAGTAAAAAAGGAACTGGAAAAACTGTTATTCGATTCTGAATACCGAAACGAAATTTTAAATAATTACAGTCGTTTGAAAGTATTGTTGGGCGAACCGGGGAGTTCGAAACGGACCGCCGAAAAAATGATTGAACTTTTGAATGCCCGGAAAAACGTTAATCAAGCAATTTTAGACTAAAATGTACAGTTTATTCAAAAAAGAAATAAAAACATTTTTAGGATCCTTAATCGGTTATTTGGTTATAGTTGTGTTTTTATTGGTAACCGGCCTTTTTTTGTGGGTTTTCCAGGGAGCATACAATATTCCACAAAATGGTTACGCAACTTTAGATGGTTTGTTTACACTTGCTCCGTGGCTGTATCTTTTTTTAATTCCGGCAATTACCATGCGTTTTTTCGCAGATGAAAAACGTTCCGGGACAATCGAGATTTTGCTAACTCATCCAATTTCTGATTTCAAAATAGTTTTGGCTAAATTCTTTGCAGGTTTGGTTTTGGTTTTATTTTCGCTTCTTCCAACATTACTTTATTTTTTATCTGTTTACTTGTTGGGAGATCCGGCGGGTAGCGTTGATGTTGGAGCAACCTGGGGTTCTTTTATCGGGCTCTTTTTTTTAGCAGCAATTTACATTGCTTTCGGTGTATTTGCATCAACGTTTACCGAAAATCAGATTGTATCTTTTATTTTTGCAATGTCACTTTCGTTCGTTTTTTACGTTGGGTTTGAGTTTGTTGGAACCTCTGGTGTACCTTATGTTTTAGAGCAATTGTTATCTTGGCTCAGTATTAATAATCATTATTTGTCGGTTTCGCGGGGAGTTCTCGATTTGAGAGATTTAATTTATTTTATTGGAATAACATTTTTGTTTCTGTTTGCAACCAGTTTGTTTCTGCGAAAGGGAAAATTGAAACAGCGAAAGACCAAAATTAATACTGCCATTTTTTCGATTGTTCTATTGGTAATTTTTCTTGTTTCGGCAAATTTTTTGCTTCGTATCGACCTTACTTCCGATAAAAGATATTCAATTTCTGTTGTAAGTACAGAAATTGTTTCCGCATTTGAAAAACCTGTTGAAATTGAGCTGTATCTCGAAGGTGAACTGGAACCCGGACTGCGGAAAATTCAAAGAGAAGTTGTTGAGAAAATTGCTGTTTTAAATTCATATTCTTCAAAACCAATTCGGGTTCGAATTTTCGATCCGTATTCAATTTCTAATGTTGAAAAGCAAGATAAATTTATTGGTGATTTAGTTGAAAAAGGTGTTACTCCAATTAGTCTCAGGAAGAAAACGGACAAAGGGATGGTTACAAAATACATTTTTCCTGGTGCTATAATTCGTTATGGTAATCGCGAAATAGCTGTTAATTTCCTAAAAAATAACCCGGATATAAATTACGAATTAAACTTTAATCACTCGCTCGAAACGGTTGAATTTGAATTGATAAACGTATTTCAGAAATTAATGAGGACAAAAAAATCGACGGTAGCTTTTTTACAAGGCCACGGTGAAGCCAACCAATATGAAGTGTCTGATTTTGCAAGTACTTTGTCGGCCGATTTTAATGTAGATTTAGTTGGAGTTGAAGATCTGTTAGAAAAACAGATTGAAATATTAATTGTTGCCAATCCGCGAGAAGCATTTGATGAGAAGTCGAAATTTATTGTTGACCAATTTATAATGAAAGGCGGGAAAGTTGTTTGGTTAATCGACCCGGTTCAAGTTAGTTTAGACAGTTTGTCGAATGGTTATCAAACCTATTCTTTTCCACGAGATATAAATTTGGGCGATCAGCTTTTTCGATATGGTGTTCGGGTGAATTACGAATTACTTCAGGATGTAAATTGTATTCGACTGAAAGTAAATACTGCAGCGCCCGGCAATCCCGAAAAATGGACCTTGCATCCGTGGTATTATTCGCCACTACTTACGCCAAATGATAATCATCCAATAAGTAGAAACTTAAATTGGGTTATGGGCGAGTTTGTTTCTTCGATCGACACCGTTTCCGGAAATAAAAACATTGACAAACAGATAATTTTAGCCACTTCGCGCAATTCACGAAAAGTAACAGCACCTTCATCTGTGAGTCTTCAAAACATTAATAATCCGCCCGCAAAGGAATTGTTTACATTGTCGCATATTCCGGTAGGAGTTATTTTAGAGGGCGAGTTTACTTCGGTATTTAATAACCGCTTAGTTGAAAATTATGGTTTTTCTTCAACTTCAATAATAAACAAAAGCAAAGCCACAAAAATGGTTGTTATTGCCGATGGAGGAATAATTACCAATAAAGTAAATTATTCGACAAATCCACCACAAATAGAGGAACTGGGTTACGACCGGGTTTCTCAACGAACTTTTGGGAATAAAGAATTTCTTGTGAACATGATATTTTATTTGAACGATAACCACGGAATTATGCAGCTTCGTGGACGTACATTAAAAATGCGCTTGCTTGATAAGGTGAAATTACGCGAAGAAATTACCTTTTGGCAGTGGTTAAATGTTGTACTTCCTTTAGTACTAATTTCCTTTTTGGGTTTGGTTTACAATGTGGTACGCAAGTACAAATATAGTCGTTCATAAATCAGTTAAAAATCGCAGTTTTCCGAATAGGTATATATTATTAAAGTTTGTATATTCGTGTACTTGGATTTTGAAAAAAATTGCACGTTTAACTGATTTTGGTTTTAAATTCTGATAAATAAAATATAAAATAATATAAGATGAAATTTGTTGTTTCAAGTACCGAATTATTAAGTCATTTGTCCTCTTTAAGTAAAGTAATCAGCAGTAAAAGTACCATGCCGATTTTAGATAATTTCTTGTTTCAGCTCACCGAAACAGAACTAATTATTACGGCGTCAGATTTGGAATCAACTTTAATTACAAGCTTAGAGTTGGATAATATTGAAGATGTTGGTTCTATTGCTGTTCCGGCAAAGTTAATTATCGATTCGTTAAAAGAATTTCCTGAGCAACCTTTAACTTTTCAAATAGATAGCGAATCGTACAATGTTGAAATTCTTTCCGACAATGGAAAATTTAGTATTATGGGACAGAATGCTGAGGATTTTCCTGAGCAACCAAAGTTGAATGAAGAGGGAACTTCGTCGATAAATATTAACCACGTTGCCTTGCAAAAAGGAATTGATAAAACACTATTTGCAACAGCCGACGATGAGTTAAGACCAGTTATGAATGGTATTTACATTGAACTCTCGCCCGACTATATGAGTTTTGTTGCGTCGGACGCTCATAAACTGGTTCGATACCGAAGAACCGATGCAAAAGCAGAATTTGAGTCCTCATTTATTTTGCCAAAAAAACCAGCCAGTTTATTGAAAAATTTGCTTCCAAGAGAGGAATTTGATGTAAAAGTAGAGTTTGACGATAAAAATGCATTTGTTACTTTAAGCAATTATAAATTGATTTGCCGTTTGGTGGAAGGAAATTATCCAAGTTATAATTCGGTTATTCCTACTAACAATCCGAATAAAATGGTTATCGACAGGTTGAATTTTTTGAATACGGTGAGACGTGTGTCAGTATTTTCTAATCAGGCAAGTAATTTGGTGAAACTAAATATTAACGACAACCAATTGGTAGTGTCGGCACAAGACATTGATTTTTCGATTTCAGCTGTGGAAAGATTGAATTGCGAGTACGAAGGCGATGAAATTGAAATTGGTTTTAAATCAACTTTTTTACAAGAAATTCTTACTAATATTTCAACCGGAGATGTAATGGTTGAAATGAGTGATCCAACCCGTGCTGGTCTTCTACTTCCTGCTGAAACAGATGAGGAAGATGAGAACATGTTGATGTTACTCATGCCAATGATGATTAATGCATAAAATCTTTTTACAATAAATATTTGAGGGTATCTTAAAATCGGGAATGTAGTGATTTTTAGATACCTTTTTTTTAAACCATAATTATGCAACTTCAATTAAAAAATCCGATTGTTATTTTTGACTTAGAAACTACCGGAATAAATATAGCTACTGATAGAATTGTAGAATTAGCAATGATAAAAGTAAATGTAGATGGTAGTGAAGAGGAGAAACTATTACGAATTAACCCGGAAGTGCCTATTCCGATTGAAACATCGTTGATACATGGAATTTATGACGACGATATTAAAGATGAACCTACATTTAAAGAAGTAGCAAAAACGCTTGCTAAATTTATAGAAGGATGTGATTTGGGAGGTTTTAATTCCAACAGGTTTGATATTCCCCTTTTGGCAGAAGAATTTATTCGAGCCGATGTTGACATTGATTTGAAAAAGCACAAGTTTGTAGATGTGCAGGCTATTTTTCATAAAATGGAGAAAAGAACCTTGACTGCTGCCTATAAATTTTATTGCAAAGAGGATCTGAAGAACGCCCATAGTGCAATGGCTGATACTAAAGCTACCTACGAAGTTTTAAAAGCACAGTTAGATTTTTACAAGGGTGTTGAAATTGAAGATAATAAAGGAAATCGGACAGAACCAATAGTTAATAGCATTGATAAACTGAGCGAATTTTCGTCATTTACTCGAAATGTTGATTTTGTGGGACGAATTGTTTATGATGAAAATGGAATTGAAACTTTTAATTTCGGGAAAAACAAAGGAGTGCCGGTTGAAAAAGTTTTTCGTGAACAGCCCGGATATTATGGATGGATGATGAATAGCGAATTTCCGTTGTATACAAAAAAGGTACTTACTCGTTTGAAGTTAAATATGATGAGTAAATAGCTATAATTACATATCAAAAGTAGTTTGTTTATAAGATTTTTAGAAAGCAATTGGAATATAACTAATTTATAATAGTTTAGACGCTTAAATTGTTTTGGTTAATTCTTGATTCTTCTTTTTTTTTATTTCTTTTACAGGCTTATTATTAATTTGAAATTATTATTATTGAAGAATACAGTTTTGACGCTAATAAATTGGTTCCAATAATATCTTATAATGCTTAATTATAAAGAAATATTGTTTTTTGAATGCTATAAATTTTCTGGATGAATTCTCGGATAGAAGATATAGAAAAGTTTAACAAAATAACCCTAAATTTTCCTGATGAAAGAGAGCAAAAATACAGGGAGTATTTTTATGTTCGCTCATTTAAAA
>Ga0307988_1002184_pt1 | contig 10005 bp, 11 predicted proteins | sample EllFjometagen183_FD_203166 | JGI IMG/M metagenome (GOLD analysis project Ga0307988, IMG submission 203166) | Marine microbial communities from Ellis Fjord, Antarctic Ocean - #183 | ecosystem: Environmental > Aquatic > Marine > Unclassified | place: Southern Ocean | collected 2014-10-08 | reverse complement strand
ATTATTACATCTTTCTACCCATATAATAGAAACCGTTAGATTGGTTTCCATTCATTGTCTTGTAAACTACAGGTTCAAACACGATCTTTTCAAATTTGACAATTAACTCGTCAATCCTTGCCTTGGTATAATGCCGAAGAGCCACCCTTTTTTCTTCCTGAAGCTCAAATATACCATATTTGTTATATTTTGGTTCAAATTCAGTATATCGATCAACATTCCTCTGATCAGAATTAATCAGAAAATCATTCATATAAATGATACCGTCTTTTTTTAGAACCCTGTTAATTTCCCGTATCAACTGTTCCTGTTCAAGGTCATCAATAATGCAGGTCAATACTGCCAGCAATATCACCGTGTCAAAAGAATTATCTGCAAAAGGTATTTTCCCGCAATCTTCTATATGTTCAAGGGATAGGCCAGGGAAAAGCTTCTTACCTCTCTTTATCATACCCTCGGCAATATCGACCCCTGTCGAATTATGAAACCCACACAAATCAAGCTGGCTAAGCGTCCGGCCATATCCGCAACCGATATCAAGGATACAAGCTTCTTTGGCCACCACATCCCTGAATAATTCCACCTGAAAAGGAGTGGTAAACTCTTTTTTTTCAGCAGCCCTATCCCAGTATTGTTCCCGGGTCAATAATTGATTCATTAAAAAGATGCTCTACTTACTAGCTGACTGCATGGCCGTGGTCATTCTCATTTGGGCTGCCATTACTTCTGAATCTCCTATGTACTTGGCAAGCTTCATGAATGAACCTGCAAGTTTCTGCCCTACTCTTTCCATATCTTTTTCAGATTGTACTAACTTTTCAGGAAGATCTTTGTTTGTTTCAAGATCAGGATATTTCTCTTTAAGTTTTTGCATTTTGGGAGCAAGTTTTTCAAGACCTTCGGCAACATCATTTATGGCAGCAGCGACATCTTTTGCATTATCAGCTTTTTCTAAATTTTCAGAATATTTTTCCAGAATTTTAACAAACTCTTGATTCACTTCTACAACATCATCATACTGCCCACCACATGCAAAACAAAAAAAGATTAACAAAGACATCATCATTATCAACTGAACAACTTTTGTAAATTTCCTGGCCATTTAATTACTCCTTTGTGATTAAAATTTTATATTTTATGTGTTTTACAGATCATACCTTATCAAATTTAGAAAACTGCATTGTGAATGTACCACGACCTTGGGTAATTGAGCGCAAAGCAGTTGAATAGCCAAACATTTTTGAAAGAGGGGCTATGACATTAACCACCTGAATACCGTCTTTGGAGTCAATGGCATTCACTTTGCCGCCCCGGGAGTTCAAATCACCAATAGCATCTCCCACAAAAGAATCTGGCACAAATAACTGGACATCCATTATGGGCTCAAGAAGATATGCTGATGCATGCTGCATTGCATTCTGACATGCCATGGACCCACAGACTGAAAAGGCAAGGTCTGAAGATTTATGATCATCAAATACAGCATCAATTAGAACAACTTCAACATCAACCATAGGGTATCCTCTTACAGGGCCACTTCCCAACGCTTCTCTGACACCATTTTCTACAAATGTCTGAAACTCATCTTTTAAAACATCTTTTGAGACTTTTGACTTAAAGCTGACACCTGAGCCACGCTCTTGGGGAACAATTTTTAATACCACTTTCGCATAATGCTCTTTACCTAATATTTCTCTTGCAAATTCAGCCTCTCCTTTAACTGCTGAATCAATTGTTTCTCTATATACAACCTGGGGATTACCAACATTAACATCAGTTTTAAATTCTTTCATCATCCTGCTTGTGATGATTTCCAGATGAAGCTCTCCCATACCCGATAAAAGCGTCTGCCCTGTCTCATCATCTTTACTGACTTTAAGGGTTGGATCTTCAATTGTAAATTTCTCAAGAACTGAATCAAGCTTCTCCTGATCTGCGTGGGTTTTAGGTTCGATGGCAATGGAAATTACAGGGTCTTCATACTCCATTTTTTCGAGAAGAACCGGGTCCTTTGCAGAACAGAGAGTATCTCCTGTTGAGGATTGTTTAAGTCCAACAACACCCACAATATCACCGGCATAAGCCTCATTCAGTCGTTCTCTCTTATTGGCATGCATTTTAAGCACCCGGGAGAGCTTCTCCTTCACACCTAAAGCTGGGTTGTAAACATCTTTTCCAGCCTCAAGTTTACCGCTGTAAACCCTGACAAAGGATAATTTCCTGCCTTCAATCATTGAAACCTTAAAAATCAAGGCCGCCAGAGGTGCATTTCTATCTGCCGGAAAATTAACTTTCTCACCTGTTTTTGGGTCTTCGCCTTTTATAGCAGGGAGATCAACAGGGCTGGGAAGAAAAGATGCAATGGCATCAAGAAGAGGCTGAACACCTTTATTCCTCAGGGCACTACCGCACAGTACAGGGACGAGTTTATTTAAAATAGTTGCTTTTCGTATGGCCTGGCTCAGTTCTTCAATTGGGATTATCTCTTCGGAAAGGTATTTTTCCATTATATCATCATCAACTTCGGAAATACCTTCCAAAAGCTTATCTCTATACTCTTCTGCTTCTTCCAATAGTTCAGAATCAATTTCACTGACCTGGAATTCTGCTCCCAGAGTTTCATCGTCCCATGTAATCTGTTTCATATTAATCAAGTCAATAACACCCCGAAATCCATCTTCTTTTCCCACAGGAATTTGGATAATGAGTGGGTTGGTCTTAAGTTTATCTTCCATCATGGCAACGGCACCATAAAAATCAGCACCGGTTCTGTCCATCTTATTAATAAAAGCCATTCTTGGAACAGAATATTTATCAGCCTGGCGCCAGACAGTCTCCGATTGAGGTTCCACCCCACCTACCGCACAAAAAACACCAACAGCACCATCAAGAACTCTCAAAGCACGCTCAACTTCTATTGTAAAATCAACATGCCCGGGTGTATCAATAATTTGTATCTGTTTATCTTTCCATTTACACACCGTTACAGCTGAAGTGATTGTAATACCCCTGTTCTGCTCATCTTCCATCCAATCCATAACTGCTTCGCCATTGTGGACTTCACCGATTTTATGTGATTTACCGGTATAGTAAAGAACACGTTCTGTAACTGTTGTCTTACCCGCATCAATATGGGCTATAATTCCAATATTTCTTATTTTTTCAATTTTAATTTTATTACTCATTTTACAATCAACATATTTGCTTCATAAAAACAGTCAAGATTGATATGCCCTGAAAGCGTTTGAGCATTCTCTCCCTGGATAAGTATTTTTACCCTTTCAACCCCATCAATATTTAAAACAATTGAATTCACAATTGAATAGATTGTTAACATCTCTGTTTGAGCAGAATAACTTCTCAAAGTACTTATATTCCTGTCAAAATCTATAAAAGCCTTGCCATCACCTGTTGTAAAAAAAGCATTAATCTTAGTGCCCTTCGGAAGAGTCACTCCAAACTCATCCAAAGCAGGACCGGTTATTAAAGCCTTTAATATAGCAAGTCCCAGTTCATTATTATTAAGATCTGCTGAAAATTTCTGTTCAACCGCTTTTAAATATTTTCCATCCGTGTCAATAAAATAAAGAAACCCTTCAAAAGATTGACTCTGTTTCTTATCTGCATCTGGAATGCCTTCTGCACTATACAGGCTGGGCACATATAACAAAAAACAAAGAATAACAATTGACAAAATAAAAAAGGTAAAGGAGAATCTATATTTCATAATTATACGCCAAGCATCTATAATAATTTGAAATAATGATTTTTACAGTATCAACCCATTAGTGTCAAGATAATATCAGCAATTAAGCGTTATGATTGGTATATAGATCACGTAAATTTACATTAAGATAATAAACTGTTAATAATAAAATAATGGTAAAGATGAATCTCTTACAAAACCCGTTTATTGAAACTAGCTTCAGTGTCTTAATCTACCAGGCACTTCTTTGCATTATTGTGGTCGTCTTTCTATTAACCATACCTCTAAACACTGCCAAGGCTGAAAATAATTTATATCTAACTGAAAGCTATAAAAAAAGTAATGATTATAAGGCCATTGCCCAGGCATTTATAAATGGCAAGCCAATATTAAAAAATGGTCTGCCGGTATTAGGATATACCTGGAACTACGATACAGCTAAAGATTCAGTAAGAGCCGCCACAGCCTATTGCATAAAATTAAGTGATGAGCCCCGGAACAAAATTCAATGTAAGATTATATTTTTAGGAACCAAACCTGTTCCAAACAACGATAATATTGAAACCTTAATTATCAGATATGAACAACAAGTCATAAATGATTTAACAGAACAACTAAAGAAAACAGGTGAAAGAGAACTCGTCACAAGGCTCTCAACTATATTACAAAAAACAGGTTACTATAAGTTGTCTGAAGATCTGCTTATTGACCTTGCTATGAACGGGGAGCATCTTGCTCAAAATGCACTGGCCTACCATTGGGCAGAACTGAGCATAAATCTCCCCATGGCTCTCTCTTTTTCAAACAATGCGGTTTCCAAAGACCCCAATTTCTTTTCTTACCATGATACAAGGAGCCTAGTCTTATTCCGCCTGGGACAAACCAAGGAAGCTTTGAAGGCCTCGGCCCATGCAATCAGTCTATCTCAACACCCCATAGCGATAGATCACTATGGTGACATTCTATGGAAAACCGGTCATGAAACTAAAGCTGTAGAGCAATGGAAAAAATCCATTTCTGTCAGTAAAGACATTCTTTTTATTCAACGATTGCAATTGAAAATTAAAAATGGAATGACTCAGGATATTATTTTTGAATAGGTATATTATCTGGGTTATCAAAGGGAGTGAAAATAAAAGGAACCTCTCTTTCAAAACTATCTTTTCCCCTGCCATCACCGGATAATCTCAAGGGATTTGTCATTTCTCCTGCTGCTTTTAGGCCTTCCTGGCATTTTATTTTCCATGAATATTCTTTGTTACTATTTAAAAGCCATTCACCCTTACAATCTCTGGTCCTCTCTTTATCAATAAACCAGATATGACCCTGGGTTGCTGACGGTTCATAACTGAGAAATGCATCCATGCTTCCGTCAAAACCAGACAACAGAAAACGAATTAACAGCACTTTAGTCGGATAGTCAGAAGAATCTATTCCAGATACCAGTTGATTACCAAGTGCTATAATATTGCAGGGTGGATCATTTTTATGCCGGTAACTCCGGCATCGGTATAGGGCTGCCTCAATGGCAGCTCCCTGGCTGGATAAATCTCAGCCTTTTCCCCAGGCTGCCAGACCTCCATTCTTTTTAACAGAAGCAGCAAAGGCCTTGAATTCAGGAGATGAAGCATAGGCATTAAAACCGATTCGTCCACTATTGTCTTGATCAAATTGCATACCTGATGCAAGCAGATCAAGGGTTAATGGGTGCAAGTCTTTTTTAATTGTTTGACATGCACCCAAAACAGACATTGCTGACAAAAATAATATGAGGGAGTGAGAGAACTTCAATTATCTAAGTTTGTATAAACCAAGCATTTTCTCTCTTGAAATAATGCTCCCATAATTATAAAAAGCTTTTGCATATAATGGTTTTACGCTACCAGTTTCTAACAAATGGAATTTTCCCATTACAGTACCAACTCGCCAACCATTATAGATGATATATTTACTAAAATTTTTATATCCTTTATCTTTAATTCCTTGTTTATCACTCAATTCCAATTTCATATCTGCCGACTTGGACATACGATCTATAACAAACACCATTACTACCCAGTCCATTTCACCTTTATACTTTAAAGCTTGCTTAGGAGTAACAGCTCTTTTAGCAGCATAATTATACAGAGCATAAAATGATTTTGGCAAGGTATCTTTTGTTAATTTTTTGTATTCTTTTGCCGGAAAAATAAAACAAACAGAGTTTTCAGCCGGCATGAATTTTTCAGTAACTCTATATTTCTTAACTATAATTTTATCATCATTGACAATATAAGATGCATCAACCGAATAGGCACAAGTTCTCCCTAAAGTATCACTGAAAAACAATTCAGCTCTTAAATCTCTTGCTTCTTTATTATATGCTAACAAAATTCCATTATTAAGGTTAAAGAATTTTGCATTGGGTAATTTTACAGGAAAATCAGACTGGAATGTCACATTTTTATTTTCCTTATCACTATTTAATATTTTTGCACTGATAGCCAAAACCACCCGAGAAGCATCCTTTGGCATGGATAATATATTATCTGCAACAATGGTAGAAGATCCTTTTCCTTGAAAAACATCAAGTTTTAAACCACTGGTCTGACATCCGGCAAACAGCAACAATACTATGGTTGAAACTAATATAGTTATTAATTTTTTGTTCATTATATACTCCTGTTATATCTGGTTTGGCCATTTCTTCTCTTGAAAGGTTTTTAAGAAAATTGGTTTTTCTATCACTGAATAAAAAGTACGGAAGGTATCAATATTATTTGAAGTATATATTAAAAGGTAAACCAGACTTGGTGTTATTCTTCCATCTGGCTTAACACCCAATGTCTTTTGATATTTCTTAAGCGCTCTTATGGTTTTAGGTCCAATCTTTCCATCAATAGCACCTATTTTTTTCCCCTGGTTCAATAATGTTGCCTGCACTATTTTAGGAATATCAAAATTGGTGTCCTGCTGCATGAACCACAAAAGTGCAGTTGAAATTTTTGTACCAGAATGAAATTTATTTGTTTTAATATACTTTTTAATTGATGCCTTAGTTTCTGTATTTAGCCTGCCATCAGCATCTCCTACATTGTACCCCTTGGAAGATAATGCTATTTGTATTTCTTTTACAAGTCCATGGGTGCTATGGCTGACAATTGGGATCACTCCATTGGCTGTTTTCCATAAAACATTAAAATACTTTGGTTGAAAATTGTTATACGCAAACTTAGTTTGAGCATATACCACAAGCCAACCATCCTTTGTTTTGACTGATTTACCTTTTTTCCCCTGGGCACTGTATGGGAGATCAGATAAAACAGAAACCATCTTGTCAGACTTATTGATCCTGTTCATCATAAAAGAAACAAAGGTATATTGTTGAGGCTCTATATCCATGGCAATATTAAAACTATCTATTCTTTTTGAAACAGATCGCGTCTGTTGCATTGCTTTTGCAAAGGAAATACCTCTAAATGTTCCTAAATTAATTGCATTGGCAGGTACTAAAAATGATACTGCCCTTGGCCTTGCAACAATTTTAAGTTTTACTCTGTCAATAATTATCAATCTTTTGTTCTTTACACTGCAAAGTGCATCAAATTCTGTCTGTATAAGGCGACCGATCTTATCAGTGTGTGCTACAGAACCTGTGACATGTAATTGATTTTTATTTTTTACAAAATTGTACAGAGTAGCTGATTTGAACTTAAAACCCTTTTCTACTGTATTATTTTGAAGCTCTTCCTTAATATTTTCAGTATTAACTTTTATACGTCTTATCTGTTTGATATTCTCATGATTCAATGTATATCCTATTGCATTGGCAACTGAATCCCCAAAACTCTGGGCACTTGACTTGGCATAAACCAATGAAGTCATGCATAAGAGCACCATCATGGTTAATATTATATATTTTTTCATCTTTACTCCTTTTTATGGATGATAGGCCTGACCAGTGGAAGGATTCAATTCTGCACCAGAAAAAGAGGGGTTTCGGATATTCTGATTAGGGGCACCAGCACTTCCATGTTCACGTATCTGATTCATGGCCTCACCGGTCATAGTCTGGGTAGCAGGTCCGCCAGCAAATCCAGCAGCAGTTCCAAGAATGGCATCCCCTCGTCGTTCTGCGCCTGTATTAGTGGATGTGATATACGCATAAGCCCCTCCTAAAACTGCAGAAATCGGAATACTCAGACCGCTAGTTCCGTATGCTAATCCTATACTGCCAGTAATTTGAAAAAATCTAATAGCATCCTCAATACTCTCCAAATCTTGCCGTAGTTGTTCAGCGGTCCGTGGTTCTTCTGCCAGCGCTATTTCATCTTGTTCCCCTACAGATTGAGTATTTCCATCCTCATCAACAAATTCTCCAATGGAGTCGTCTTTTACAGGTTCTCCGGGCTGGTAAGAAACCGAAACCGGAGCTTCATCTACTTCAAGGACATCAACTATTCCATTATCATTTGCGTCACCAGAGTCATCATCATCGGCAAGAAAATCTAAAAGCTCCTGCGCATCTTCCTCTGTCACTTCTTGAGTAATAGTAGAATCGGATTCTCCGCTGCTACCATCTCCTCCTCCTCCGCCGCCGCCACCACCGCCACCGCCATTACAGGCAAATGCAGTTCCGGTAGCAAGCATAGTCATGAAGGAAAACAATACTAAAAAAAGAAGAAGGTTGAATTGCTTAGTCTTAGTCATGAAAAAAACTCCTTTTAAAAAATTTTAATTAAAATAAATACAAAAGTATTTTTCTATTGTGTGGCAAAAACATAGCACATTAACGAGCTGTATCAAACACGTTTTTTTGAACAAAAAAAATACTATAAAAATTGCTCCCTTATCTGAATGTTTGCATTGATTTTACCTTGCAAATATTTTATTGTTTTAATAAAATATCAAAAATTGAAACACAGGCTTACAATAATAAATATTCTAAAAGGTAATTTTAAGCTGATGATACCAGGATTAGAAGGATTGGTGGAACAGAGGATTAAACAAGCTCAGGAAAAAGGTGAGTTTGATAATCTGGAAGGGAATAACAAGCCATTAAAATTCACTGACAATAATGTTCCGGAAGAACTGAGACTTGCCCACAAGATATTAAAAAATGCCGGATTTGCCCCACCTGAAGTAGAGCTTAAAAAGAAAATCAAAAATACCGAGGATCTACTTGACAATGCAAATTATGATTCTGAACAACAACGTAAAATTCAGAAAAAACTTAATTATTACTTAATGAAACTTGAAGCCATGCGTTCTTCCGGTGGAGGAAGTCTTTCCCTTACGACTGAACTCTATCGAAACCAGATGCTGAAAAAAATATCCTAGATTTTAATTATTTGTCCATAACTAATTTTAGAGGAGGAGTCCTTAAATGGGAAAAATAAAGCTTGCTCTTTTATCAGGTGGTATCTCCTCGGAAAGAGAAGTGTCTCTAAACAGTGGAGATGAAGTATTTAAAGCCCTTGATAAAACAAAATATGAAATTTTAAGGTATGACCCTAAAACAGATATTAAGAATCTTGTTAATGATGCAGACAAAATTGATGTAGCCCTGATTATCCTTCACGGACCCTATGGAGAAGACGGTACTGTCCAGGGACTTTTAGACCTGCTTGACATACCATACCAGTGTGCCGGTGTATTGGGGAATGCAATCGCCATGAATAAGCTTGCATCAAAAAGACTGTTTCACCAGGCTGAGATACCTACCCCGGATTATGTATATTTAACATCTGAAAAAGAGATTGACTTCAGCCTGATAAAAAGCAAATTGGCATTCCCCCAAAACCCGGTTGTGGTTAAACCCGTGTGTGCAGGCTCCAGTGTTGGCATGTCCATTGTAAAAAAAGAAAATGACCTGAGCAAGGCGATTCACAAGGCTTTTGACCATGATGACACTGTTTTAATTGAAGCATACATAAAAGGTATAGAACTGACATGCGGTGTTCTGGGCAATAAAGATGCAGACGCATTGCCCGTAATTGAAATTGTACCGGGTGCCGGATATGAATTTTTTGACTATGAGGCAAAATATATGGCAGGAGCTACCAATGAAATATGCCCTGCACGGATTGATGACAAAACCACAAAGGAAGTTCAAAGACTCAGTATTAAAGCTCATAAAGCTCTTTTTCTCAAAGGTTACAGCAGAACTGACCTGATGCTTTTTGATGATGGCGTTAAAAAAAAACTCTTTGTGCTTGAAACAAACACAATACCGGGTATGACTGAAACCAGCCTTTACCCTCAGCAGGCAAATGTGGCAGGATACTCCTTCACAGCCTTGCTGGATAAACTGATTGAAC
>Ga0307988_1002183_pt1 | contig 10005 bp, 22 predicted proteins | sample EllFjometagen183_FD_203166 | JGI IMG/M metagenome (GOLD analysis project Ga0307988, IMG submission 203166) | Marine microbial communities from Ellis Fjord, Antarctic Ocean - #183 | ecosystem: Environmental > Aquatic > Marine > Unclassified | place: Southern Ocean | collected 2014-10-08 | reverse complement strand
AGTACCTTACTCCCAAAATCCTTTCTCACATTTCAGTAATCCTTGGGGAAAATCGGGATAATAATGCATATAATAATCCGATTTTCCGGTCAGGTCAATGTCTTTGTCCAAAGCAGCGGACAGACCACGGTTTTTTTACGATAGAAATATGCTTGGCGAATGTTATCATGAGAAATCATTTGAACTGGTGCACCGATGTTTTTCGATTGTAAGACGTGAACCCGCCTTGAATGATCAGAGAATCACATATTATAATGATCATATGGTTGAGGGACCTCAGAGCTTTCTAACCCCGATTAACGGGAAAAAAAGCAGAGCCTCCAAACCTACCCAGGATGCAGGGGATAAGTACCTTGGCTGTATATTTAACCTCTTAATTTCAAGATACATTACTGAGTTTCTCGTTTTTTATACCCCTCGAGGGGGTACTGAACTGAGTGACAGAAATTTTGGAGTAAGGTACTCATCATAATCCACGATATCATCTGCGCTGCGTTTATCCAGTACAGGCAGGAAGCTGAAAATGACTTCCTGAGGTGCCTTTTAGATGATTATCAGACTCGATTAAATTTTCAAATGGATGCTTCTTCTATTGGTCTCTTTTTTCAAGAGACAATTAATCGAGTCTGGCCCCATTTTATTCACACCAGACTGGATGATTCAGCCTGAGTGACAGGTATTTCTAATTCTGACGACCAGAAATCGGCTACTGTCTTTTCCATCATCTGACGGTCATATCCGGTTAATGACTTAAGGTCTCCATCAACAAAAGATACTGCCGCCCTCAGGGTTATTTGTGGTTTAAATTTATTTCGATAGACAGCGACTGCTGAAGCGAGACCATAGGAAAAATCGTATCCCTGTTTTAGAAATTCGATTATATCAATGTAATCCTTTTTCTCGGCACGATCCTGGATAACCTTAAGTTTAGTTGCGAAAAGATCGTAAGGAGACGCAAGAAGAATTCCAGGAGGGTCGAGTAAAGTGGGTTTATTAACCCGAGACAAGGGCAACCCTCCAAAGAATTGGAATTTCACGGGGTCTGGAGAGTCAATGGTTAAAGTTATGGAGCCAGGGGTCCGCGAAACCAGATCGCCGGTTTTAAATAATGGAAGGCTCAATATCTCGTCACCATCAAAAGGCTCCGAGGAAAAAAAATCGAAATCAATAGATTCACGATGACCAAAGCGTAAAGCTATAGCCGTGCCACCATACAAAACAAATATTTTCGGAATCTGGTTAAGTTGAGGCCAGAGGTTGCGTTGACTTTCCGGTAAAATTTCTAACTTTGGCTCCATACTGTACCTGTTGCGTCTGAATCAGGAAAACGCGGCTTTGGTTTTGCATCTGTTTTCAGGACAACCTGCCAAAAGCGGACAGAGCGAACAGACAACACTCCAGGGGGAGCCTTTCTAAGAATGTTGATAAGCTCGGTGTCGGTAAACTCTTTTTGCAAGAGCCTGACATCAGCTAATGACCCAATTTCCATTATTTGCGCAACCAAGCGTAAGGGCTGCTCTAGAGCCTCTTCAGGTTTCAACCACCAGACCAGACGCTTCGCTGAATCACGGAAACGATCTTTATGCCGTAATGTAAAAAAATTAGCCATGTGTGAGTATAACATGTTTTCCCAGGGTCGTGTCAACCTTAGCATGACGTTTAACCAATCGTCATTTTCGCGAAGGCGGGAATCCTAGAAAATTGGGTCAGACTCGATTAATGTATAGTTGATCCCTTTTGCTAGAGCAATTAATCGAGTCTGATTGAATGGGTAAAATTAGGGACATCGATTTATGTGATCTGATCAGGAAACATAGTGATGATGACACTTACGGTACGATTACCCGATGACATGCATAATCAATTGAGAATCATGGCAAAACAACGAGGTGTCAGCTTGAATCGACTACTGGACAAACTTGATAGTGCGGAAGGGTAAGAAATAGGGGACATAATATATGAAAACCTTATCTCTCGACATCTGTCAAATGAACGGATATCATGTATTATAGTAATAACCACATGACTCCCTCAGCACTTACGTTATTTTATAACCAATGAAAATTGAAGACCACATCCAATATTGGCTTGAGAGTGCTGCACATGATTGGGATACTGCGGAAAATTTGTTCTCATCAGGTAAATATGACTGGTGTTTGTTTATTGGCCATCTGGTTCTTGAGAAAATTTTAAAAGCAATTTTTGTGCAGGATAACAAAAATCAACTTCCACCTAAAACTCATAATCTTATTAAACTAGCAGAGAATACTCATCTATCCTTAACAGAAGATCAAAAGTTACTTCTCGATCAAATTAATGATTTCAATCTGGACGTAAGATACCCCCAGTTTAAAAATGAATTTTACAAAAAGTGCAGTAAGCCGTTTACAGAACAGTATTTTAAACAAATAGAGGATATTTCAAAATGGCTCAAATCCCAGATAAAATCTCATTAATAATTGAGCATTTTTTGAACGAGTTAGAAAAAAACAATATTAATATTAAGCAAGCTATTTTATTTGGCAGCTATGCACAGGGTACTTACGACACATGGAGTGATATAGATCTCGCTCTTGTTTCATCTGATTTTGCAGGAGATCGTTTCAAAGACAGGAACAAAATCAGACGTATCAAATTAAATATCAGTAGTGACTTGGAACCTATCCCTTATACTCCAATTGAATTTACTGCTGCAGACCCCTTTGTGAAGCAAATAATGACAACAGGGATTACCATTAGATAAAGAGAAAACAGGGGACATCCACGTTTCCTTTACATTGAACCTTAAATTAGTAAAAAAATGGGGTCAGACTCGATTAATTCTCTTTTCAAATGGCGAATGCAATAGCTTCGTAATTACTCAGGTCAATTTCCTGTCGCGCTTTCCAGAGATCGAAGTTATCCTGCATTAGCAACCAGCTTTCGGGAGAGCGGCCCAAAACTTTTGACAATTTTAATGCCATTTTAGGTGATACATCAGTTTTTTCATTGATTAATCGACTGACGAGTCCGGGGCTTACCTGTAATTTAAGGGCCAATTTATTTGAACCAATACTAAAGGGGTCCATGTATACCCTCTTCAAAAATCCCCCAGGGTGCATCGGTTTATGTTGCGGAATAATCATTATGTCACCCTCGGTTTAATGATAATCTTCATAATTGACCACATAAGCGTGGCCGTCTTTAAATGCAAACACAACTCTCCAGTTACCGCTTACATTGACAGCCCACAATCCAGTGCGATCACCTTTAAGTCGATGCAATCTCCAGCCTGGTAGATCCATATCTTCAATAGTTATAGAGGTGTGCAGTGCCTGCAAACGTTCCTCCAGCCGTGGAGCATGTGCAGAGTTAATTCCAGCGGTGCTTCCGGTTTTGAAAAATTTAAGTAACCCTTTATGCTTAAAGCTCTTTATCATATCCTATAATACTACGCGATTTACTGTTGCGCAACGGTAAATAAACAGAAGAAAAATGGGGGGCTCATTTTATAGACAAGAAATAATGTCTGTCTTTGAAAAGTCATCTCCCTTAAAGAGTAAAGGCAGACTGCGCTGCTTTGCCAAGGAGTATGAGAACAAATCGCCATATTTTAATTTCGCAGGATGCCTTCCTTTTACAAATCGTTCATAAGCCAGATTAACAATCACAATTTGTTGCCGATCAACATCCACAATTTCAAATATGGGTTGAGCAAGTAAATGGTTGAGTTTTAATATTCCAACCTCACCCAGCCTGGCTGTGACTACAATATGAAGTTCCACAGCAGTAGCAGGGAAAAATTGGGGACAGACCCCAATTTATATGATCTGATCAGAGAAAATGGGGTCAGACTCGATTATTTTTTCCATTAAGTCCTCCCAGGTCAAAATATTTAATCGAGTCTGACCCTGTTTACCGTGTTAAGCCTCAAGCTGTTCAACGCATCCCGACGGTTTATTTCGCTTTGGTTCAAATTTAATAATTTTGCTGATAGACTTCTGATCTTTCTGTCGTGCAGTATCAATTTCGAACTGCATCTGAAGCTTCACGAAATATTCATCAGAAAGACCGAAGTACTTCGCAAGCCTCAAGCCATTGGTGGGAGAAATACCACGCTTACCTTTAATGATCTCTCCCAGTGCAGTCTGGGAGATTCCAGTAGCTTTCGACACCGCATATTTTGAAAGCCCAAAAGGTTCGATAAACTCTGCCATAAGTATAACTCCCGGATGTTCGAGTGAAATCATTTGTGCCATAATGTACCTCCTTAGTGATAATCCACTATTTCTACTTCGTAAGCATCACCATCTCTAAAGTAGAAACATATCCTCCATTGATCGTTAACCCTGATCGAGTACTTATCTAACTTCTTATTACCACAATACTTTTCAAGATGGTTACTTGGCGGTGTATTTAAATCATCCAGAACCGAAGAAACAGCTAGCATGTTCAGTTTTCGTTTAACGACTCCTTGAATATCTTGAGGGAGTTTCTTTGAAAACTTTCCTTCCCATATCTTTTCCGTCTGCTTACAATTAAAGCTCTTGATACCCATAATTACATAGTATCTATTAGCGATACTATTTTCAAGCGATATTATTCGGTCTACTTATCTTCTCACTACAAAAAAAATGGGGTCAGACTCGATTATTTTTTCCATTAAATCCTCCCAGGTCAAAATATTTTCTAATTACCTATGAAACTCAGCCAGTTTTAAGCAGCAAAAGAGGGGACAGACCACGGTTTATTTTCAACGTTATATAGAACTTAATCCTTTTCGTGCTGGTATTGTTGAGCATCCTGGCGAATACCGTTGGTCCAGTTATCGAGCTAATGCACATGGGGGGCAGTAGCCTTGGTCAAACAAATGAAAAGAGACAGACTGCTTATCGAGAATTATTCAGAAATGAACTGAAGCCTGGGGTAATTGATGAGATCCGTCAGGCTACGAATGGCAATTTCACACTTGGAAGTGCACGTTTCAAAAAAGAGATGGCCAAAGCTCTGGGGCGACGGGTGACACCCGGTAAATCGGGGAGATCGCCGAAAAATCTGAAATCATTAAGAATTAATTATTCATCCATTAAGTCTTCACTTTCAATGAAAGACTTAAAAACATTCTAGCGGTCTGGGGTGAGATTAAAATCGACAGAGCAGACTGCCATTTTAAAACAGGAAGAGGCAAAGGAGGTCCGCCCCATTCTTACAAGTGATGTGATGATGAAGGTAAACCGGGACAATGTGCTTCGTTCTATCCATGACCCTGCCCAAAATGGCCAAATGGATTACCAAAAGAGCATGACATTATGATTGATTTAGAAAAATACCAAAACGAGATAGATCGAATTTGTCAAAGGTACAACGTCAAAAAATTAACTATTTTTGGCAGTGCGCTTTCCAATCATTTTGAAGAATCCAGTGATATCGACTTCCTCCTCGAGTTGAAAACAACTGAAGGCGGCATAAAAAAGTATATGGATATCAAGTTTGAACTTGAAAAGCTATTCATACGCCCTGTTGATCTTGTTATGCCAAAAGCAATAACTAATCAACGTATAAAAAAATATACATATTCCAATATGAGGGAAGTTTATGCAGCATGACCCTCTCGTTTGCGTTGAAGATGCTGTTATGGCTTGTGAATTTATTTTACAGTTCATTCAGGATATGACAGAAGAAGACTTTTATGCTGACAGTAAAACTAAAGCTGCCGTAGAGAGAAAAATTGAAGTGGTCGGTGAAGCCTTAAACAGGATTAAAGCAATTGATTAGGGTAGAATTAGGGGACAGACCCCGATTTCTCTAAAGTGGCTCAGTTAATATTATTCAAGTGGGAATTAGGGAAATGGGGGTCTGTCCCTTATTTCTATGCATTGAGCCTATAGTCAAGGATATGCGGGGACCTTTTTAATAGATCAAGAAGAACCTGTGTCGCACCGGTAGGCAGTCTTTTTCCTTGCTCCCATTGCCGTATTGAAGAAGGACTTACATTGAGCAATTTGGCAAATACCGTTTGGCTCAAATTCAAATTTTCTCTTATTTCTTTAATCTGATAGATCGTTAGATGTACTTTAGGAATTGTAACTCCCAGAGAATTAAGCTCTTTTTCAGTAAAAGAAGTCTTTATTCCTGTGTTGATCAAATCCTGAACAGTGTCTCCGATTGCTTTTTTGATTGAATCTCTCATTCTACTACCTCCAGATCAAACAATATTTGTTTTTCTATGGAGTCTGTGACTTGCCTCGATTTAAGAGCCAGTAGGTCACTCCCTAATTTTTTGAAATATTGCAGTTCGACTTTGTCAATATTTGATTTTTCGTTTTTGCTGTATACGACAATTGTTCTGAACCCAGAACTTTTACCTTTGCCAGTTCGCTTTACACGAATTTTGAAGATGTCACCACCTAAGTCGGCAACTGATAGTCCTCTCTCTAGATAATTGATAGACTCAAGCAGATTAAGGTTGCTCAAATTTGCCTTTTTAGCCCACTTCTTAAACCATTTCGTACATAGCTTTCTCATACAGAGACTATAACTCTTTGTGTTATATTTCTCAATTAATTCCTTCCTTGGCCTGCCTTTTAGCTTTAGCGTCGAGGAAGAAGAACAGGGGTCCCTTATTTCGACCTATTTCTCTAATTCCTACCAGGGATTGATTATCTCTACACCTGTACGTTCAAAGTCAACTACGTTCCGTGTTACAACCGTCATCCCATGCACGAGAGCTGTTGCCGCTATAAGTGCATCTCGATCTGATCGGGGGTTAGGTACATGCAACCCTGCACAACGCAGTGCAACCGTAGAATTGATATCTAAAATACGATCTGAAAATGTGGTTAATACATGGTCATCAAACCAGGAACGAAGCACAGCACCTTGTGAAGTATCCCGTCGTTCGAGAAGGCGTACCCCTAGCTCCAGTTCCAGGACAGTAATAACCGATAAGAATAAAGTTGATGCCGGGACGTGACTGGCCCAAGTTTCAACATTTTTGTTAATCTTACCCGTCTTCGCTTTTCGTAATTCAGAAATAACGTTAGTATCAAGTAAATACATCAGGATAAATCCGCTGGTCGAAAAATGTCACCGCTTAAACGAGGTGGATCAATATTAATATCTGATACGCCCGGCATTGCCAACAAATCAAGGATGTTTTTTTGCGTCCCTGTAATTTGCTGATACAGATCAACACTCAAGAGCACATGCGCCGGATGGCCGCGGTCAGTTATAATTACCGGACCATTTTGGGCTGCTTTTTTTGCATTGCCAATATCTTGATTAAACTCTCGGCTGGAAATTGTTGTAATAGCCACATTATCCTCCTTTTAACTTGCATACCTATGTAGTAACATTACTACATAGGGGGTATTTTGTCAATAAAACGCTTGTTTCTTCTCTTAAAAATAGGGGACAGACCCCGATTTCTCTAAAGTGGCTTAGTCAATATTACTCAAGTGGAAGTTAGAGAAATCGGGGTCTGTCCCCTATTTTCCTTTTTTGCATAAATTGCACTATTTCGGCAATAAACAGCTCAAAATCTTTTAGATTTTTCTTGAAGATCCCGAAAACCACCTCGTCATCAATTCGTTCATAGTAATGTACTATCAAGTTCCTGAATGCCGCCATTTTTTCATAGATATCCAAATGTTCAGTGCTAATAATTCCATTTTCAGCCAAAATGAGAAAAGTATCTCTGTAACTCAAGGGTTCACGGAAATTTTCATCAGAAACGATATGTTGCGCAACATCTATAACAGCTTCAACCATAATATGCAGTGAACGTTCTATAAACCTCCTGCTGCGCAAATCAGACTTATATACTCCCCAGGTGATGTCGTCAGCATTCCTTAACGCACTAATGTTACTGTTTATATCGGACAGTATCCTTTCAATAAGCAGCTGATCAACCATTCAGTTCTCCATACAATGTGTGTCGAATGTATCGTCTATGAAGATAGATGAAATCTTCATACGATTTTCGGCTCATTATCTCAAATTGCTTTCTTAGCTTTGCATCACGCTCGTACATTAGCACACCGTGTAACCTAACCTGAAACTTCAAAACTTCTCCAGCTCTGTTCAAAATGACCGCATCCACCGGAAGCTTGAGCATTCGCTCCATTGTGACGATAAAACCCAAGAGATCAAAGCTATTTTTTCCAGTCCTCAGTAAAACAGCAAGGTCAATATCACTCTGCAAGGTATAATCCTTTCCTGCTCGTGAGCCAAAGAGATACACCGCGACAATGTTTTCATCTTGTTTGCAGTAGTGTGCAATTTGTGTTTTTTGTTTTTTTTCAATCATTTCAATGACATTGACTGCATATAAATGGGATCAGACTCGATTTATTTGTCAAGACCGTTCTCATCATAATCCAGGATTTCATCTGTACTGCGTTTATCCAGTACAGGCAATTCTGCAAGTTCTTCCAACAGGATATCAATCTCCCCCGCTACTGTTTTATTAACATTTTTAATTTGACTTACCTTGATCGATTTTTCTTCAACACGCCGATTTACAATATTGAGAGCCATTGCATCTATCCCTTTTTTCCATATACGAATATCTGAGAAAGGACCAGAGAATGAGTTACATACATACTGTAGTGTATATGTGGGTGTAATGTTTGTCAACAATGCGAAAGAATACCCGGGGACAGTCCCCTAGGCTCTCTGCTTCCTTCTTGGCCCGAGATTTTAAAATAATTTTGCTCAATCAATCCTCATAGTCGGCACGGGAAAGCTCGCCACGGACATAGCCCGAGAAGTTGAAGGGCGGCATGACTTCCCCTATCGGATTACAACCCTCGTAGAGTTATGGTGCATGAAGGATTTGAGCCGTTGCACGACGAGTTGCTTGGTGTCGGCAAGGGGCAGCGCGTTTGCAATGTCCTCAAGTTCAGATCCATGGTGCAGGATGCCGAAAAGGACGGTGCCGTATGGGCTGTAACCAACGACAGCAGGGTTACACGATTTGGCGGATTTATACGAAAGGTACGGATTGATGAACTGCCCCAGCTCTTTAATGTGCTGCGAGGTGAGATGAGCCTTGTCGGACCACGCCCCGAGCGCCCGGTAAGAGAATAGGGGACAGACCCCGATTTCTCCAAAGCGGCTTAATCAATATTATTCAAGTGGAAGTCAGAGAAATTGGGGTCTGTCCCCTATTCTCTTAAAAAATAATCCCCCAAATTTTCATAAATATCGCGTCTGTGACCGATAGCCCATACGGTGATGATTTTTATCTGAGCATCAGCCTTAAAAACAATCCGATATCTTAAAAATTTATAAGACCTGAAAGCGCTTAACTCTACTTGAAGTTCTTTCCCAAGACGGGGGTTTTCTGCAAGCTCCTTCAGGGCAAGTTTTGCTGCTTTTTTAATTTCCGGACTGAGCTTTTTCGCAGCATTGGTTGCAAATGCTGTGATCCTGACTCTATAGGTCATTAAAACGCCTCATCGAGATCAATCAACCTTCCTGCCTTTACATCTTTAGCAGAGCCTTTGAGTTGCTTCATCATTTCAGAATCAGCTAGAATGTCGATAGTGTCCAGAAAGCCTTCGAATTTTCTCATAGACAACATGACAGCTTCTGGAACGCCGTTTTTTGTGATTGCAATGGTGTCGTTTGTCTCACGCAGTTGTCGCACCATATCCAAAAGCTTTGCTTTAGCTTGAGTGATAGGTACAAAAGTTTCTATTGTTTGCATGTCTAACTCCTTATTGCTTTTTAATGGTCATTATAACGACCACAATAACAATTTGCAAGGCAAATTGTTGGAAGCACAAGAAGTGAGCAACAGTTTAAGGACCATATATAGTCTATAGTTGTGTTAATTTTCAGCAAATAGAGATTATATTGCCCTTTGATGTGGGTGTGATATACTTAAGTCATGTTTACATCTATTCCGAACACCCTGACACCTGCCGAAATGGAGAGGCTGCTGGCTGACCGTCTAAAAAACCTCCGTCTTCAGGCGGGCTATAAACGTACAACCCTGGCCAATAGGAGCGGAGTGACCGT
>Ga0307988_1002182_pt1 | contig 10013 bp, 12 predicted proteins | sample EllFjometagen183_FD_203166 | JGI IMG/M metagenome (GOLD analysis project Ga0307988, IMG submission 203166) | Marine microbial communities from Ellis Fjord, Antarctic Ocean - #183 | ecosystem: Environmental > Aquatic > Marine > Unclassified | place: Southern Ocean | collected 2014-10-08 | reverse complement strand
ACTAAGGGGGCTGTCGAAAACACCCTTAAAAATGGTAATCCGCTACGTGCCGCCGAAGCTAAAACCGCTTTGACAGTCGGCAAAAAACTAAAAAAAGCCAAGTTCGCAATTGAGCGCGGCAATGAAGTATGGACGGGCAACATTGACGCCGACCTTTTCAGTTTTAGCGGTTTTTCGCTGCCGGAAGGAGAGGAACTGGATTTTGACAGCGTTTTTGCCGAACGCATCACCAATCTGGAAATATTCCGTACGGCACTGGCTGCCTATTTTAAGTTATTCGTCGAGACGCTTTTAAGCGGCAAATGGGGCGACGAAGAACGCAAAATTTTGCAGTGGGTTAACGATCGAGAAACACGATAAAGAATATTGGCATGAGAGGTTAATATGGATGTGGTAAATCTTACAAGCGGAAAAATAAAATTCAACGAACAGGATGTTCCCGTCGAACTTTCAATTTGTCCAAAAATTGATTGCGATTGTGGAAGTATATACATGAAATTTGTATTGTCGAAAAATCCTTCCCTAGGTGAAATTGTGCTTGATCTGAATGTATACGAAAATGAGATATATGCCGATCCGCGAATCGATGATAGCCCCTTCGATGATAAAGTACAAAAGTTTCTGGATTCACTGAGTGGTAATGATTTGGCAAAGCTTTTTGATTATTACTGGACGGAGAAAGCGCGGCAATCGGCCGAGGCCCCAATTAGCGAACATCCTTATGTTTTCGACTTTAAGGAAATAGAAAAAGAGGGCTATATGCTCCAATATGGAACAGTTTTTCCGTTTGCGGATATTTGGGCTGTTACTATTGGCTCCAGACGTTTGATCATTTCCGATTATCATTGTCTGAATCCGTCTTGCGTTTGTCGGGAAGCCCATGTAGAGTTTATTGATATGGAATCCCCGGAGGATAAAGTGGTTGCCGTTTTTCTTGTCGATTACGACAATCTGATCTGGAATTTTCAACCACACACAACGCCCGGGGAAATGCCGATGCCGATACTGCAGGCATTAGCCGAAAATCAGGTTCCTGATTTTTATCGACAACTGGAGGAACATCACAAAAAGTTACGACAACTGTATGCGGTTCGCCGTTCACAGTTGTTCGGTTCAAGTTCGACTAAAAATAAAAGAAAAAAGAACAAGAAAAACAGAAAGAAAAACAGGTGATTTATATGGGAAAAAGTAATTTGGAACTGGGAATATCCAGATCAAAATTTATTGAGAAAGCAGCTTTTGATTTAACCCAGGAAAACGGCAGTTTTTCTCTGGTAGAGGTAGTTGCCGCTTGTCAAAATTCCGGTTTCGGCAATAATATTCAGAAAATTCGTTGCGACGTGACTCACTGTCACGAAGTTACGGCTTTGCCTCTAAAAAATGATCTGCGTTTTCTTGACCGCAAAGCGTGGTTCGATACTGCTGAATTTCTGGTAAAACTTACAGAGTTTGAATTGAAAAACAAAGTTTTTATTGTCGGGCATCGTCTCATGCCGTTTATTAAGGAAAGTGTGGCGTGGGGATCTTTTTCTGAAAGGGAGACAGAAAAAATATTGCTCCAAAAAGATATTAAAATTCCATTATGCGAACTGACCTCATATTATTCGTTATACGATGTGTATAACGGAATGTTTTTGGATTTAGATGAGTTCATAGGAGAAGCAGACTGGCTGGATATTGATTTGCCGAAAGTTGGAACCGTATCTTGTCATGATCTATCCTCATTTATGTCAAAGAACAAATTTGCCCCTAACGATTATATTAAAATTCGCCCTAAAGACGGCCTGTTCATAAAATACGAAATAGAATATTGTCCCGCGTCCGTTGTTTCTTCGAATTCGGCGAAGACCCTGGAGTGGAGAAATAAGTTCGAAGCCGGATTGACCCAGGCAATCAATTACCAGAAACAACGCGGTGGCGAATTCTGGAACGACGATTTAATAGCCGCCGCTTTTTATTACGGTGGGGAATCCCTGCTGAAAAATCCGCTCGGATCGTGGTTCGAGCTGTTACATGACAGCGATAAGTTTTCGTTGCAGTACCTTGGCGGGAGGCTGTTTGTGTGGGACAAAAGCTCGCTTCGAAATTATATGCATAACGAATTTGAACGGGATGAAACTATGGAATTCGCTGATTTAGAATATATGGGGTTCCCCGAATTGACCGCATTAATGGGCCTGCGGATGTATGAATGCAATACGCTGGGCGAAATGCTTCACATCATCTGCTCGGGCGGAACCCTTAGAGACGCCAGAAAATACTGTTATGATGTGAGATTCGCGAAGTGCCCCCCAGTGCTCAGAGAACGCTTCAATAAGATGATTGCCAGGATATGGCGCCGGGCAAAAAGATGGAAGAATTCCAACACTTGTTCGCCGGAAGTTATGAAATGCCGCAAAAGCATGATGGAACTCAAAGACCGGATACTCGAATTTATCAGGAAGTTGGAAGAGTTGGACATTGAACCTGAAAAATTATATTCTGAGGAATTCGCCATATTGGAAAAGCTGTTAGTGAATGTGTACGGATATTTCTATGATTTTACAGTATATCCTTTAGACGAATCTCTGGAAGAAACTGCTGAGGTTATTCCGAAAATCAGCTCCCGGCTGGAAACTACCATCAATCAACTGGAAAAAGAGTTTATGAGTAAGCTGTCAGCAGTTTCAGCATTCAAACCGGAATGATATAAAATGAGCAGTAAAAAGAAAAACAGAAAGGAAACGAGAAAAAACACCCGTCAGGCATCGAAAACGACTTGCCGGGCATTGATCCCGTTGAACACAAAAAAAATCAGGAATGGGCTACTTAAAACTTATAAGCGCCGCAAAAAAGTTCTTGAAAGGATTGAAGCCCAACTGGAACAGTATAATGAAAACGATGAACCGGAATTTCAGAAATTTTTAGCTTTGCGCTTTGGGGCGGAACAAACTCGGCTGCGGGAACTGGCGGAAAAATTTAGTTTGGTGCAAATGCGCCGGGAAAAACTGCGTTTCATGGCTCACGAAGAAGGAATACCTCAAGGCAAATACTGTGCTTATCTGGAGAGCAAAGTTACACCTGAGACGGATTTTTGGGCAGTGTTGGAAAATGAAATTATGAAAATGCAGGAGGAACAGCGTCGGTTAGATGAGGAATTCGAACGTTACTGCCAAGGCGATAATGAGTGGGATAATGACTGCGATAACGAAGATGATGATGATATACCTTTCCTTTATAATGAATTCGAAGAGGGCTTCGACGAAGATTTTGAAGAAACGGTCGAGAAAAACATTAAATCGATTTTTGGTCATTTGTTTGGCGATATTTTTCCGGACACTGAAAACCACTCAGCGGATAATGAAATGAATTTGAAAAAACTCTATCGCGAATTATGCTTACGTTATCATCCCGATAAAACCGGAGAGCATGATGTAAAAACCCGCCGGCTGTGGTTGTCTATCCAGGCTGGGTACCATGCAGGCGATTTATCCAGGCTGCGCGCTATCCATGCCGGGATTGAAATAGAATCCGGCAATACAGACTTGGTTTGTTCCGATATTGATGCGATGATCGGCGATATCGAATGGAGCATCCACATGACTCGTAATCAACTCCGCAATACAAAGAAAACTCCGTACTGGGGGTTTTCGGTGTGGCCCGCTAAACGGCGCAAGCAGGTCGAACAGGAACTGGCTGAATCTTACCGGTATGAACTTGAAATGGCGGAACATCAACTGCGGAAAAGAGAGGCGGAAATCAAGCGGATACGAAATTCTTACCACAGGAAAAAGAAAAAAACGCAGATGCAAAATCAACCGGACTTATTTCAACTTGATCTTCCATTTTGATAAAACCAGGGAGGATATTTGATTTCACAAAAGATAACGCTTATAAAAAAGAAAACATGACATTAGCGCTTCGTGACGAATTATGCCAACGTAAGAGTATAAAACACAGTATCTTAATTCAGAGCTTCCTAAATATATTGGCTTCAGTATAGCTTGTCAAATATCAATTAAAGCCTAATACTATTTTCTAGAATCGGCAGGGAAGATGGCTTCAGAGTTATCCCATTTTTTGAAGTTTCGAGATTTAATTTAGGCCATATGGTTTTTATTTTTAAAACTTCTATACGAAATTTTTCGATGAATTTACGTTGTCTACTGTACTGCATTCCAAATTGCGCGTACAGTAATGGCCATTCGATTTTTACAGGGGCTTTGAGGATGTACAGGCGCCTTACCAGCCACATATAGATATCGATGGCCAGGGCGGATTCGGAAATTCCTTTGATTTGCTCTATGTTGATGGGGAAACATTTATTGTCGGCGAATTCTTTGAAAAATTCATTATTTAATTTTACTTTGGCGGCAAACAAGTCTTGGGTAAGATCGTTTTTGCCATCACCTATCCACAAGCTGTATTGATCTATGAGATTAATGTTTTGGCCAAAAACATAGCCCTGTCTTTTGCCCATGAAGTGAAACGAACAAGTAAAAAGCCTTCTTGCCTGATCAACAAGCCGTCGTCTTGATCTGGTATCGCTGGAACGATTAAGGCGGTTCAGAAAATCGGTAATATTATATCCCAGGGAAATTTCTCTGTTTTTTGTTTTTATTGCTTCAGTAGCCAGGTAAAGTATAATGAGCCGGGGCAAAGCTCCATAGGGATAACCAAGCGGCGTACTGAAATCATCATAGCCCTGGCAAATGTTGACTGTAATATTCCCATTTGATCTTTGATACACTTTTAAATCCCCACCGGGATTGCGGTATGGCAGGCAGGCTTGAGCAAATATGGATGGATAAAATCCTTTCGTGACAGTATCTTCTGTCTGGCGCGCCATGCTTGTACGGCGTTTCTTTGTCATTGTTATGTCCCGGGAAGTTATGCCAGGTTGATTCTGTTGTCGTTTTACTTATCATACATCGCTCTCATTGCTAGAGCTTGCTTCACTCATGCAATGTTCGGTATTATGTTTATTCATGCTATCAGGTATAAAAAGCTCTGGCTTTTCTTTAACTGCCCTGACCAAAGCAGTTGAAACAGCGCGAACGCTTTTAAGTCCATTTTCCTGTAGAAACAAACTAAGTTCCTTGTGGCTATCCTTATAAATCCTGATCGTGGTTGTGCTTTTATTCATAATGCCTCCTTTGTTGTTATATATTATAATAATATGATTCTGCATCAAAAACAAGATGTTTTTGAAGTTTTTTTGAATTATTTTTATGTTTTCTGTAGATTTTTTGCATATTTACAGTATATTAATAGTATAAAGTAAATTTTAATCACTATAGGAGATAATATTATGGTACTAATTGATGATGCAGTTAGAAATTCTTTACTTAAGGCTTTTGGTTCTGATAAAAAAATATGCCAGGCTTCAATCGCAAAGGCGACCGGTATCCAGCAGTCAAGTATCAGCAGATGGCTATCAGGAGCAACAAAACATATGGGCGATGATAACTGGCTAAAAATATATCCATACATAAAACATTTCCTTCCAGAAGATTATATTCCCAAAGACGTTCATGGTAAAAACAGGTTATTCTTATCTCAAAGCTACGAACGTAGCGGATTAATCAACCGAATGAACATTAATAACTTCAACACTCCTATTATCAATCCTCGTAAGGATCCGTTAGAAGCTCTTATTTTAAAATATTTCAATGCTTTACCAAACGATGCAAAAAAATTAGAAATCATCGCAATGGTACAGGAAGTAAGTAGCAATACAAAAGAAGAATAGTTTAAGCGCTGGTTCGAATCTTTTGAGAACACCCCTTTTTAAGTCTCTGTATTTAAAAAACTTTCGACAGCAGAAGCGGGAATTCTAACAGCTCGCTTACTTACTTTCAAATGCGGAAGCTCTTTTCGACTGACCATCCGGCATACTGTCATTCTTGAAACGCCTAGCATTTTAGCAACCTCTACATATGAAAGCAATTTGTCTGGAGATTTATTTTCTGTTTGAAAATCATTAAGGGCTTTATATAAATTAACTGGGTTAAGCTGTTCACAGTAGGGCTGCAAGCATCCTGTAGCAGCAGCTAGTACAGCCTGTGGAATATTGGATTTTACTTTCATCTTGTTGCCTCCTGTTTCAATTTGATTAGAAAACTTTTTATGGTTTATTCTAATTATAACATGTAAAATTGTAATTTACAAGGGCCAAAACAGGGAGTCGGAAAAACAGCGTAAGTACTTCTCGTTGAGAATGATAGCCTTTCAATTATTTTTCATGTATTTTCGATTACTTTTCGATTATTTTCTAATTGTTTTTCAATTATTTTTTATAGTATTTCAATTATTTTGACACATAAAAAAAATCCGTTTTTTTTTGTAATTTTCACTTTTATTTGTAAAAAAAGCAATAGGGGCAAGCATATTCATCATAAAAAAGCAGAAATATGTACATTTTTTATAAGCAGGCGGAAGCGTTTCTTTGAAAATTTACGCTATTGCGTGGTGAAACTCTTTAATTGTTTTCTGTAACTCTTTTCCCTCTTTAAGCTGTATGCAATCCAGCGCATAGCTAGATTGTAAATTGAGCCATAAATCAGGGCTGGTGCCAAAAAACAACGATAAGCGTAAAGCTGTATCTGCAGTAATTCCACGTTTACCCAAAACAATTTCGTTTATCCGGCGCGGAGGAACTTTGATCTCAACCGCAAGTTTATTTTGACTTAATTCTAGCGGTTCAAGAAAATCATGCAAAAGTATTTCACCGGGATGTACTGGTGATAAAGTTTTTTTTCTGTTCATAATATTTTACTCCTGTTAATGATAATCTACTATTTCTACGTCAAGCGCGTTTCCATTTTGCCAGCGGAAACAAATTCTAAACTGGCGGTTTATACGGATGCTGTGCTGTCCAGCTCGATCACCAGTTAAAGCTTCAAGCCGATTATTAGGTGGTACCCTTAAATCTTCAAGAGAAACCGCTGAACTTAAATATTTAAGCTTTCGTAATGCTGTCTTTTGAATGTTTTCCGGCAGCTTACGGGAAAACGCCATCTTAAATATTTTTTGTGTTTCCTTACACTTAAAACTCAATATCATAGTTGTATCCTGTTTAATTTATTATATAACGTTTTCCGTTATATTGCAAGTCTTAAACTTAATCTTATTTCTTTTTTGCCTTTGTATCATCTTGCAACAGTTTAATAACTTTTTTAATTTTGCCTATATCTGCCGTTCTGATTATCTCTATTAATTGTTCGCGTTCAGGTTCTACAGTTTGAGAATTCGAGTTAAATGGCAACTCTAACACCTCGGCAACATTTCGCGCGGCTATTTCCCCAATATGTGTGTAATGTCGCGTCATGGCTGGGCTACCGTGTCCAACATTGCCTTGAATGATAGCTTGTGGAGTTCCACCTTCCGCATGAAGTGAAACATAAGTATGGCGCAGAGAATGAAAACCAACTTGCAAAACTGCTCTTTTTTTTGTGTTTTTCCCTGTGCCTGGCTTTTGTGTCTGAATATCGCAAGCTTCAAAATGTGCTTGTATTTTGCGAGTTATATTTGGTCGTTTATTCACATCATTATATATATTAGCAAGTTTTGGCAGTAAAAAGCCTTTGCGTTGTTTTCTTGGGATTTTGATTAATAGATCATATAATGGAGCAGGAATACCAATTAATACCGGCTTAGGATTTTTGCTTGCGGTTTTATTAGGAATTCGTCGAATAACTCTTTTTACTAAATCCACTTCTCCCCAATGTAAAGTGCAACAATCCCCCAATCTTAAACCCGTAAAGGTTCCCAGGCTGAGTAATAAGGCTAAATCTCCCTCTCTTTCATTTAAAACTCTGTATAATTCCTCTATGGTTAATTCGCGACGGCTTTCAGTTTTAAGTTTCTTGCGAGTTATCTTAGCAAAGGGATTTTCTGTTATACGCGCCTGGTCTTCTAAAACACGATAAAACATTTTCATAAATCCGCTATGCTTATTAAAAGTATTCGCACTTTTACCGGAACTGGTCAAATATGCGGCATACTTTCCGGCTGTCTCGCGGTTTATATCTCGCATATAAGTTATTTCACCAGGCTGACTGCTTACCCATTTCTCAAAGGCTTTAAAGTAGCCTTTGTAATCCGATAAAGTTCTATCTCCACTATCAGGGCGGTTCGCAGCATTTATAAAAGTATCCCAGGCATCTATTATTTTTAGCGGTGGTTTTGATACATCCAAAGCTTCAGCAGTTTTTTGCTCAAAACTCTTGACTGTATCAGCTAATTGTCTGAATTGTTCAGCTTTATTGTGTAATTTTAAAGGGTTGACAATATCTTCAAGAAGCCTTTGAGCAACTGCCTTGTTAGTCACCCTTGCTCCATTTGCGTCTCGCAAAGCAGAACGAAATCTTTTCCCATCAACAGTAAAATCTGCCCAATAAAATTTGCTCCGATTGCGCTTGAATAATCGTCCCTCTGTTTTTCGTGCCATAATAAAAACCTGTTATCTTATGTTATAATTAGATGTACTTTGTTTAAATATAGCATGTTTTTTATGGAATTCTAGTCACATTCGGGCACACTTTGGCTTTTTTGAACTTAATGCAACGGTCTTAAAATCCGTTGTCCGTAAGGACGTGAGGGTTCGAGCCCCTCCCCGGGTACCACTCTAGTTTTATCTTTTTGCTCAAAAATGCAACTTCTCAAACCTCTTAGGCTCAAGATTAACGATTTTAGCTATATCTAAGTTAAAGATTAAAACTTCTAAAACGGTACTTTTTGGCACTTATAGGTGCTAATATGGTACCAGATGGCACCTCCTTCAAAATAACCTTTTTGTGCTTACTTTGCAAGCTTAACTAAAATACATGAAGTACCATTCTACTAAAATATAGCTAAATCAGCTAAATTTCAATTTTTTTTGATTTAAAAGATGATAAATTTCGGTTTGATAAAAAAACACGCAAGCCCCAGGTCTTTCATTTGGGGCTTGCGTGTCTTTGTTGAGTTAAAGGTTGAGGTAGAGAATAAATCATTCTGCGATAGTGTTATCTTGTGCCACTATTGAATTTCCATTTTCGTTATTATTACTCATATATCTGAAAACATCTGTATTCAGATACCTTACTGCGGAATGAATCATGCGTCGCTGAAAAGTAAATACTCCCATCCTCTCAAGTCGTTTATAGTTACTGTAGGATAAAGATAATAATTCAGCAACCTCACGCTGCGTTAGCATTTTCGGTGGAACAAGCGGGGCAAGTTCACCTTTTTGAGCCAAACTGTTCAGGTTTGATTTGATTATTTGCATCTCTGACGGTAAAACCTCACCATTATCCACCCAGGGCTTTAATACCTGGGAAATGAGTTTTACTGTTTTGGGTCTAAGTCTGTTTCGCATTTTTCTATCTCCTGTTGTTTAGATATTAAGAAATCATTATCCGAGATTTGCTCTATTACCTTTTTTGCTTCATCATAATCACGTTTGATTAAGGTTTTGGTCTCGACAAGTATATCGAGAGCCGCCAGTACAATTCCTTTTCCTGTTGGTGTCATGTAATACCTCTTGTTTACTTCATTTGAATTATATTTAATCAAAAAAAGACAGCTTATTGCTCCGTTAATGCCTATTTATTGCAACGAGATGCAGGAAAGCTGCTCTTTCCGGGTTATCTAAGCATTAACATAAGTCATTTGACTTAATTGTCAAGTTATTTTCTTTCTTTTTTTGATAATAATATTTAATATGCTGAATTTTGCTGGTTAAATAACTGAAAAGAGGAAAGCTAATATGAATTAATTTTTTAAGATGTTCATGTGTTCTTTAGCTGCATCTAAAATTGCTTGTGCCTCTTTTTTGTCACCATCATCGAATCCCTGAAAGGGTGAAAAAAGCAAATCAAGCGCACCTTCATATAATTCACTTTGACTAATCTCTGTCCGAGCAGACAAGATAGCCAATTTTTTTTTGTAAGTACCCTGCATGCGAATAGTAACAGTAGTATCACGTTTTTTGTCAATTGCCATAATTTTCTCTTCAGTTAATCTTATTTTTAGATTTGCCGAACTCTGCA
>Ga0307988_1002181_pt1 | contig 10014 bp, 7 predicted proteins | sample EllFjometagen183_FD_203166 | JGI IMG/M metagenome (GOLD analysis project Ga0307988, IMG submission 203166) | Marine microbial communities from Ellis Fjord, Antarctic Ocean - #183 | ecosystem: Environmental > Aquatic > Marine > Unclassified | place: Southern Ocean | collected 2014-10-08 | reverse complement strand
CCATGGTGGTGTTCAGCGGCGATCTGGATAAGGCTCTGGCTGCTTTTATAATGGCAACCGGCGCTGTTGCCATGGGCATGGAAGTGGTCATGTTTTTTACATTCTGGGGTACCCCATTATTGCGCAAGAAAAACGGTAAAGCTGATGAGCCAAAAGATATGTATGGGAAAATGTTTGGCGCTATGTTGCCCAAGGGCGCATCAAAAGCAACACTGTCTAAGATGAATATGGGTGGTATGGGAACCAAGATGATGAAACACCTGATGAAAAAAAAGAATGTTGCTTCTTTGGATGAGATGATACAATTGGCAGCAGAGCTTGAGGTTAAGATCTATATTTGTGAGATGTCCATGGATCTTATGGGATTCTCCAGGTCAGAAATGATAGAATACCCTAACCTTGGGTTTGCCGGAGTCGCTACTTTTCTAGCTGAAGCAGGAAATAGTAAAGCACAACTTTTTATTTGAATAATGTTATCATTAAATCAGGTTCTGGCTGTAATTGAGAATATGATATTGACAAAGGAGAAATAGAATGAGCGATGAAATTAAAACTAAGGAATCTTTTGATCTTACAGGACTGTCATGCCCCATGCCAATTGTAAAAATAAGCAAAGCTATGAAGGAGCTCAATCCTGGAGATGTGGTTGATGCTTTGACTTCTGATCCCGGTGCTTTGACAGATTTCCCTGCCTGGGCCAAAACCAGTGGGAATGAAATTATTGATACAAAACCTGAAGGAAGCAATACCCGTTTTTTTATCAAGAAATGCTGAAATAAGTAAATCTGACCCATCAGGAACTTGACATATTTCAGTTGAAATGATATTTAACAGGAAACTTATAAAGGCGCGTAGCTCAGTTGGTAGAGCGCTACCTCGACACGGTAGAAGTCAGCAGTTCAAGCCTGCTCGTGCCTACCATAAATATAAAAAGGTCTTGATGTAACATCAAGACCTTTTTTAATGCATTAACTAAATTTTCTTTATTTCCAAAGGTTTTTTATCTTTTTTGAGATCGATGTTTGCATTTTCAAGCATTTCCTTGCTTGAAATTACTGCGATTCCTTTGTTGTCACTTTCTGACGAGTCAAAGTATGTGTCTGCTACATCTTTTATCTGAGCTTTTGTTGTGGCAAGTAATTTTTGTTTGAAATCTTCACGAATATCATCGGAAAGGCCAACAATACTTCTGTAAAAAGCGTTAATGGATGAAGGGCCCGGAGTTTCCGGTTTATCAATATCTGCGCAAACTTGAAGTATCGCTTCTTTTACATCATCATCAGAATAAGCGTCCGGCTCTTTTATGAAATCACAGGCTTTCTGATATGTATTTATAGTCCGTGTGATATTGGGATCTCTGTACGAAGCAAAAGAGAATATACCATTTTCAGAGTTGTATAGAGCAAAGCCTCCATAGGCTCCTCCTTTTTCCCTTATCTCCCTGTGCAAATAAAGAGATCTTAAAAGTCGGCTGATAATCGAAAGACATGCAGAGTCTTTATGGAGGATAGGCACTGTTTTAAATGACTGGGCAGTAAAAGAAACAGAAGTATTCGTTGTCCAGCCCTCTCGGGGTAGTGTTTTGTCCATGCTGATATCAATGGTTCTGTAGGAATCCCCTGTATTGCCGGCAAGCTTGTTTTTTAATTTTTTTATTTTAGTATCTGCAAGGAAAAGTGAGTCTTTGCCGCCAATGGCAGCAGGCCTTAAGTTGCTTTTCTGAAAAACAGAACTTGATATGTCACAAAGATCAGAAGCCAGGGCATCAAAACCATAATCTTTATTTTCTATACGTTTGATAAGGTTTTTAATAAATTTGTATTGCGTGATTCCACTCCAGATTTCGCTTAACCCTGAGCTGTAGGTTAGATTCCTTGAAGCAAGGGAAATAGCATAACGATGTCCGTTTGCCACAATGGCTGATTCAAATTGCGCTCGGGATTGATATAAAAGTTGCTTGAGCCGTTCTAAATCTGAAAAATCAACATGATAAATAAATTCCTGAATAATATCAAATAATTTTTCTACATTTCGATCCAATGACTTGCCTTGAAGGGATAAAAATGAAATATGATCAAGTTTTTCTGAAAACACGGTTCCAATAAAAGGCGAGGCTGAAATCCCACCAGTATAAAGGTTCATGAGCTCAGCCATTTCATCATAACCCCTTTCTGCAGTACCGGAATTAATAAATGCTTTACTGAAAAAAGGAATAAGGGGGGCCAGTTCTTTTTTAACGTTTCCAAGACCAACAGGACAGGTAAAATACAAGATTCCGGAGGTTGGTTTTTTATAACAGGTAAGCTCAGAAATTTTTTCAATATTATCCGGAGAAATTTTTTCAATGTCCGGAGGAACATCGCTCAACTCCAAGCAGGGTAGCGAAGAAAGGTCTTCTTCTTGTTCTTGAAGTTTTGAAAGTTCTTTTGCATCAAGGACTATTTTTTCAAGGCTCTCTCTTTTATCTTCTTGCTTTAGCTTTGCAAAAATTTGAGCCAGTTCTTTTTTTGTCCTCTCCACTTCTTTTTGTTCCATTTCCTGGTCTGGAGCAAGTGTGAAAAGGATTCTGTGGGGGTTATGAATAAAGTATTCTTCTATTTTACTTTCTAGAAATCCTTTTTTGCTGCTTAGTTTTTTAAATCTTTCAATATCTTTATCAAATTCAATACAATTGACAGGGTCGCCCTGATGAATCCATGTTCCTGCAAACGTGAGGAATAATTTTAATCCAAAGGGGTATGGTGTATTTGTTTTTTCTTTTCGGGCAAATTCAATCTGATGTATTGCAGATTCGATCAAACTTTGATCTATTCCTTTTTTAACAAGGTCATTCAGTGTTTGAAAAATTAATTTTTCAACTTTTGGCACAGAATCTTTTGTTATTTCTTTTAACCCGCAAGCAAACAGTGTGTCGCGCATTTCTGAATCAAAGCCAGAGCTGTCTGAAAGGTCAGATCCCAGGTCAGAATCAATTAATGCTTTTCTCAAGGGTGATGCGGCATTTCCTAACAGTACCTGTTCTAAAATAATTAACACAAGGACTTCAAAAAAATCCCGGGTATCTGCGGTAAGCCAGGCCACGCAAGCCTGATATTTTTTAGTTTGTTTTTCTTCTTTGGAAAGCGGAAAGTAAAAAGTAGTTTCTTTAGGCTCATTCCATCGTGGTTGAGTCTCAATAGTGGTGTCCATTTCTTTTAAAGAAAATTTTGAGAGGACTTTTTTGTCAATAAACTTCAAGTGCTCTTCTAAGCTGAAAGAGCCATAAGTATAGAAAAATGAATTTGAAGGGTGATAAAATTTTGCATGGAATTCTTTAAGGCCTTCGTGGGAAAGTTTTGGAATGTCTGTAGGCTCACCCCCTGAATTGTTGCTATAGGTTGTTGACGGGTATAACACTTTTAGTATGGATCGCCCCATAATGTCTGAAGGAGATGACATCGCCCCTTTCATTTCATTGTATACTACACCCTTATAAACAAGTTCTTCATCGGTTCCATTTTTTACGAGTTCTAATCGATGGCCTTCCTGTTTAAAACTTAATTCGTCAAGCTTAGGGAAAAAAGCAGCATCAAGGTAGACGTCGGCAAGATTGTAAAAGTCTTTAAAATTTTGCGTACAAAAAGGATACATCGTCCAGTCAGAGGAAGTAAACGCATTCATAAATGTTGACAACCCTCTCTTGAGCATGGAAAAAAAAGGATCTTTAACATTGAATTTTTTGGAACCGCACAATACAGTATGTTCCAGGATATGTGCAACACCAGTAGAATCTTCAGGCACTGTTCTGAACAATACCGCCATGGTATTTTCTTTATCTTTATTCTCAATATGTATGTGCTGGGCTCCAGTTGCTTCATGCTCAAGTTGTATAAGTGTTGAGTCGAGGTCTTCAAGGTTTTCAACACGCTTTACTGCATACCCGTGGATACGGTCTCCTATTTTCATACAAAATTTTCCTTGGAACTGTTAGGTCATTAAATAAGTTTATACATGCCGCGTTTTACTTTTTCAATTTTTTTGATTTTATCAAGGCGGTATATAATATTTCGTAATTTTTTATCATCAAACTTCGTATTGTTCTTAATCTCTTTAAAGCTCACACCGTTAGGGTGTTTTGCGACAAAATCAAGGACTTCAGCCGAAGCACTCTTAGATTTTACTTTACTTGTTTTTTTAAAGGTTTTAGCTTCTGATTGTTGTTTGAAGAAAAGGCCTTCAAGTTTATCAAGTCTATTGTTTAGCTCTCTAACCTGAGTTCCAGAAGGTACATCAAATCTGTTTAAAAATGATTTCAGGAAGCCATCCCAATTAATCCCCTGTCCAAAATGATCACTCATAATAACCCTCCATTAATTGTTACCAAAGTCAATACGGAAATCAAACAGCACAATCGAGTTTGTAGCCCTACCGTATTTAATTATTGCTTATGCTTTTATTCAATGCAAAATAATACCAGTTGAACAATCTCTATTATTGAAGTATATTCACATTTTTAACTTACAACGCAAAAGAAAGTCAAGTAGTAATTTCACAAAATACAAAAAGATAAGGAAAAATAAATGACTTTACCGGCTCAGATTTTGAGGAAAAAGAATATTTTTCCTAAAAAGGATTATGGACAGAACTTTCTTGCCTGTGAGCAGACAGCAAAAATGATAATTAAAAGAGCAGGTATCGAAGATGGTGACACTGTCCTGGAGATTGGTTCAGGGCTTGGGGCACTTACAATTGAAGCATCTAAAAAAGCAAAAAAAATCATTGGTATTGAAAAAGATGAGCGCTTAATTGATCTGTTAAAAGAAGAGATAGCTGAATCTGGTCAGAGTAATATCGAGATTTTAAATAAAGATATAATGAAAGTAGCGATTGAAGATTTTGTTTCTGAGAAAAATAAAAAACTTGTAATCATTGGGAACCTTCCATATAATATATCATCGCAAATACTTTTTAAACTTGTTGGAGAAAGAGCGTTTATTAAAAGGGCATATCTTATGTTTCAGCTGGAGCTTGCTAACAGGATAACAGCGCCTCCCGGAGGTAAAGATTACAGCAGATTATCTGCTATAATGCAGTATTGTTCCGAAGTTCAGCCTGTTGCAGATATCAAGCCCCACCTTTTTTTCCCTAAGCCTGCAGTGCAGTCAAGGGTGATTGAAGTGGTGTTCTCAGATGAGCCCTCTATTTCTTACGAAAAAGAAAAATACCTTTTTACTGTTATTAAAGCAGCATTTTCCAAAAGAAGGAAAACATTAAAGAATTCTCTTGCCGGAGACGATCTTTTAATTAATAGAGAAGATGCCGAAACGATTTTAAAATTAGCCAAGATTGATCCCGTGCGTAGAGGTGAAACTGTCAATGTTGAAGAGTTTGTTACTCTTGCAGAACAGGCATGGAATTTGACCAGGGAGGAGAAATGGTAAGCAGTAGCAGACTCAGCATCGATGACCTGATCAGAATTGTTACGAATGGAGGTCGTGTTAAAACCGGAATTGATGTCTATGACGCTGCAGGAACCCTTCTCCTTGATAAAAATTTTTTAGTAGAAACAACAAAAACTCTTGAGGTTATAAAAGATAACGGTGTCAGGTCAATCACAGTCAATTCCAGCGAAAACAGTGGCATCTGGGATAAAGAGGGCAACCATATCGGCTTTGATCCATCCGGATCTATTACCTCAGATGGATCTTCTGATAATGCGAAAGAGAAAAAAACACAGAAATCATCCTTTAACCCTTCTAACGGCGAAATTGAAAAAAAATTATATGAAATTGAAGAGATCAAAAAAACTGCTGAAGTAAAATATGCTGAAGCAAAAGTGAATGTTAAAAAAGTACTGACTGACATCAGAGAAACAGGAGGCAAGTTCGACTATAATGAAGTTGAAAAAAATGTTGCTGACCTGGTTAGTTTTTTAACTGAGACGGATAATGCTTTTTCCTTTCTCACAAAAGAGTTATTTTCCTATGATGACTATTTGTATAATCACTCTGTAAATGTCTGTGCCATTGGTACTGCAATAATAAATCGTTTTAACAAGCATTTCAGCAGCCTTGTGAACGATTTTCTAAGATCCGGCCATCAAAAAGCCTTGGAAAAATTTCCCAAGGGCAGTGATGAAAATGGAGATTGCTTTAAACTTTTTCAAAAAGATGATCTCAGTGATATCTCTTTAGGGTTTTTCCTTCATGATGTTGGCAAGGTGATGGTCTCCGAGGATATTTTAAATAAGCAGGGAAAATTAACAGAAGAAGAGTTCGCAGAAGTAAAAAAACATTCCTATGACTATGGAAAATTCATCATAGAAGAGAATAAAATAAAAAATTCGTATTTAAAAAATATTATTCAATATCATCATGGGCCTCTTTTTAAGAATGAAGATCGTTGTTATCCTGATGATATTGAATTTAATGAGATCCCCATTTACGTTAAGATTTGTAAACTTGCTGACATATTTGACGCCATGACTTCAAAAAGGTGTTACAAAGAGGCTTATAATCAGATAAATGTTGTCACTGACTTGTTCAGGACCTATGCACAAAAAAACAGGATTCTCCAACTTATTCTCCATTCCTTTGTAAAAAGTATTGGTATTTATCCTCCCGGAAGCATTGTTTATCTTAAAAACGGTCAGCTTGCCTATGTATTGCATTCTGAAGGGCCAATCCTTCTTCCTTTCACAGATACAAATCAGGTGCCGCTCAGCCGTAAATCAGACCCTGTTGATGCGGGGAGCCAGGGCACAGATTTAACCATTCAGGTGGATTCCACAAGAAGCGTAAAAAATCCTACAGATGTATACGACCTCCTTCCTTCTTATCTTAAAACAATAATATCAAAAACTGCTCATTGATATAATTATCAGTATTTTCTAAAAAGACTTTAAAAATTAAAATTATGTGTTATTTGTATAGGTTAATATTTATAAATTAAAAGGAAAATTTTATGATAAAAGTGAATGAAAACTACAATAAGCTCCAAGCCTCTTATCTTTTTGCAGATATTGCCCAAAGAGTGGAAACTTTTCAGGTAGAAAATCCAGATCAGAAAATTATAAAGTTAGGTATAGGAGATGTTACAAAACCCCTTCCAGATGCATGTGTCAAAGCATTTCATGAAGGAGTTGACGAAATGTCTGTAGAGGAGACTTTTCGAGGGTATGGTCCGTCACCGGGGTATCCTTTTATAAGGGAAATAATAAGTAAAGAGGATTTTCAGAAAAGAGGTGCTGACATAAGCCCTGATGAGGTTTTTGTAAGTGACGGTTCAAAATGTGATACAGCCAATTTCCAGGAGCTTTTTGATAATGATATCAAAATTGCAATCCCTGATCCTGTCTATCCTGTTTATCTTGATTCAAATGTCATGGCCGGGAGAACAGGCCACTTTGAAGACGGTAGATATAAAGGAATCCATTATCTGGAATGTACGAAAGCGAATAATTTTTTACCTGAAATACCCGAGGAGAAACTCGATCTTATTTACCTTTGCTTCCCTAATAATCCCATTGGTACAACAGCATCAAAATCATACCTAAAACAATGGGTTGATTATGCAAGAGATAATAAGGCATTGATTTTATTTGATGCAGCTTATGAAGCTTTTATCCGAGATGATTCTCCCCATTCGATTTTTGAAATTGAAGGGGCAAGAGAAGTGGCTGTTGAATTCAGGAGTTTTTCAAAAACAGCCGGATTTACTGGAACAAGATGTGCAACGACTATTGTTCCCAAAGAATGCATGATCTACAATAACAAGAACGAAAAAATTTCGCTTCACCAACTGTGGAGCAGAAGGCAGAGTACAAAATTTAACGGTGTTTCTTATCCTGTGCAAAAGGCAGCCGCAGCGGTATATTCAGAGCAGGGTCAAAAAGAAACCAAGGCTCTTATTGATTACTATTTGGAAAATGCAGATATAGTAACCAAAGCTATGGATTCTTTGGGTTTTGATTATGTTGGTGGTGGCAGTTCCCCTTATATATGGGTTGATGGCGGAGAAAGAGATTCCTGGGAATTTTTTCAGCTTCTGCTTTCCAAAGCGGCTGTCGTATGTACACCAGGGGCCGGGTTTGGGAAGTGTGGAGATAAATATATCAGAATAAGTGCTTTTAACAGTCATGAAAATGTAATAGAAGCCATGAACAGGATGAAAGAAATTCTATAATGGATCATTTTTTTAATGTAAAAACCCTTGATCAGGTAATGGAAAACCTTGCAAACGTAGAAGGTACAGGGACAGAAATGGTTGCTATAACAGAAGCTGTTTCAAGAATTCTTGCCCAGGATATAAAGGCTTCTCTCGATATCCCTGGTTTCAGGAGAGCGACCATGGACGGGTATGCCGTCATTGCAAAGTCAACTTTCGGGGCAACAGAGTCAAACCCTTCATGGCTTGAGATTACAGGCCAGGTAGAAATGGGTGAAGTTCCTGATTTTTCGCTTACGTCAGGACTGGCTGCAAAAATCTCCACAGGAGGTATGCTGCCTCAAGGTTCAGACAGCGTTGTAATGATTGAGCATACTGAAACCATTGATGAAAATTCTGTTGAAATTTATAAAAGTGTTGCTCCTTTGCAACACGTCATTGATTCTTCAGAAGATTTTGCAAAAGGGGATGTGGTATTAAAAAAAGGCTTGAAAATAAGATCCCCTGAAGCAGGTCTTGCTGCTGCATTGGGCTATTCAGAAATTGAAGTTTATAAACAGCCCAGAGTAGGGATAATTTCTACAGGAGATGAGGTGATTCCTGTGAATGAAACGCCTGCTCCAGGACAGATCCGTGATATTAACTCATATACTCTTACCGGTTTTTTAAAAGAAGCCGGTTGTATTCCTGTTCTGTATGGAATCATTAAAGATGATCTCGATGCTTTATTTGTTGCCTGTGATAAAGCGGCAAAAGAGACAGATATGTTGTTGATTTCCGGCGGAAGTTCCGTGGGGACAAGGGATTTTACCATTGATGTTTTAAATAAGATTGAGAATTCTGACATTTTAGCCCATGGTATTTCAATCAGTCCGGGCAAGCCTACTATTTTTGCAAAAGCAGGTAAGAAGCTTTTGTGGGGGCTGCCCGGGCAGGTGGTTTCTGCCATGGTTGTTTTTAAAATAGTTGTTCTTCCCTTTATTAATAAGCTGAAAGGGGCGGATAATGTTAATGGAGATGCCTTTTTAATCTCTGCAAAACTTTCAAGGAATGTAGCATCAACCCAGGGCAGGCAGGATTTTGTCAGGGTTCGCCTGAAAAATAAAGATGGAGATATGGTTGCAGAACCGGTCCTTGGAAAATCAGGCTTGATAAAAACCATGGTAGCTGCTGATGGTCTTCTTGAGATTGGAGAAAATGTCGAAGGCCTGGAAAAAGGCTCCATTGTCAGCATAATACCTTTATAATATTGTATGAATTCATAAAAAAACGAGAAAATAAATGAAACGAAATATATATCTTGATATGAAAAGTATTGAACAGGCAAGAAAAATCCTGTTTGATAATTTTAAAGACCTTGTGATGCCCCAAGAGGCAATTAATACTGTTGATTCCTTTGAGAGAGTTCTTGCTGAACCAGTATTTGCAAAGACGTCTTCACCTAATTTTCATGCGGGTGCAATGGATGGGGTTGCAGTCAATGCAGAAATGACTTTTGGGGCAAATCCTGACGATCCTAAAAACCTTGTGGTTAATAAAGATGTTTTCTGGATCAATACAGGCCGTGTTATGCCGGAAAATACCAATGCAGTTATTATGATAGAAAACCTGAATATTATTGATGATGATAATGTTGAAATTGAGAATCCTGTTTTCCCCTGGCAGCATGTAAGAAAAATGGGAGAAGATATTGTTGCAACAGAGTTGCTGTTTCCCCGGGGTCATAAAGTAGATGCCTATTCCATGGGCGCGCTTTTATCCGGAGGTATTTTTCAGGTTCAGGTTCACAAAAGACCCAAAGTTCTTATTATCCCAACCGGGTCAGAGTTGAAACAATGGGAAGATATCAAGACAGAGACTTTGGAACCG
>Ga0307988_1002180_pt1 | contig 10017 bp, 9 predicted proteins | sample EllFjometagen183_FD_203166 | JGI IMG/M metagenome (GOLD analysis project Ga0307988, IMG submission 203166) | Marine microbial communities from Ellis Fjord, Antarctic Ocean - #183 | ecosystem: Environmental > Aquatic > Marine > Unclassified | place: Southern Ocean | collected 2014-10-08 | reverse complement strand
AGATATGGATTGGGGAATACACTCACATCAGAGGTCACTCCCCCAGCCTTAATTTGATTTATTGCAACGGCTTGTGTTTCAATCCTGAAATATTCCCCGGAAATCCACGGTCGTTGAGTCGCTAAAAGGAGTGTGTCTCCAAGTTGAGGTGCGACATCAACGTGTGAGGTATCTCCATCTGGATTAAGTTCAATCTGTGGGTTTGAGCTAAGCCGAGTAATCCAGGCCGGACCGCCATCAAATATGATCAAGTCATCCCCATCGGTCCATGAGTTGATCATTTCATCTGTGGTATCATCAAAACTATTCTGGAAGATATTCCAGTCCAGCTGGAGACCTGTCCGGTTATTAAATACCCTCCAAGGTCCTGTTTTACCTGATGAGAGAAGTGTATCTTCAGAAAAAATCATTAAGAAGTCCCCTGCCCGCTCACCACTCACGCGGCGGTAAGGTTCAGAGTAGATATCCCAATTGCTTTCCCCTGAGAGCCAGCGAGTTGAATCAGGCCACTCATCGATTTCGCTAAAATTATTAATAGTCATACGCCAGCCATCAATCCAGGGTCCTGGTTTTCCATCAATCATTTGAGATTCAATAAATAGCGTGTCATGATTGGTTGCAAAAATGTTGGCACTCATCTCACCTGATGTATCTGATAGCTCAACATAGTATTGATTATTATCCATTTCAGAATTTGAAAGAATTTCAAGTTGGATGGGTCCGTTGCCCACATTCTCATGATTACGAATAAGTTGGATATTAGGAGGCGCACTATTCTGCGGTAAGCTCGCAAAAGTGGCGCTGTCAACCCAGGCATCTGAGGTAGCTTGGGGTGGATCACTCGAAAAACTGGGAACCATGGTATAACCATCTGGATTGAACTGAACATCACCAGGCATCACGCCCCGATCATAGGCTTCCAAATAATACCAATAGGTCATGCCTGAGAGGACAGAAGTATCCGTAAATGTATAGACCAGGCCTGTTTCATTGCCCAGGTTGATATCTGGATTGTAATCGGTTACACCAAAGACACCATTGATTTCATCAACCTCAAAAAGCGGTCCTTCCCATTCCCCTAGGTAAGGCGGACTAATTGATCGGTAAACGCGATATCCCTCAAAGTCATGGTAGCCTGTGATGGGATCAACCTGAGTTTCACTTGATGTGTCCCACTTGACGACTATTCCTTCTGATGTTGATTGGCAGGTAACATTTGGTGGTGGTGGCGCAAAGTCAGAGTTAAACCCTGAAGCGATGAAATTGTAGGCAGAACGGGCTTTACGTGATTGCTCCTCTGCATTCTTGGAAAATATCATGGCATAGGGAATTCTGAGGGTGTCTCCAGGTGCCATGTCGAAAGGGCCAAATGATGCCAGATCAGAATAAAGACTTCCGTATGTTATTCTGGGAGTTGAAAGAAAGCTATAATTCTCTGGGACAAAACCAAGATCATCTTTGAATTTCTCAAATTCATAATCTGTAAAAAGAGTAGTATCTCCACTCATTATGGCATGATAAACAGTATCGCTTCTACTAAGAGCATATTCTCTGGTCATAATACGTTCTTCTAGAGTTGAGTATTCCTCTGGTGGAACAAAATTATCAATGTACATCCAAAAGGGCTCAAGGATCGAGCTTAGACCCGAGAGGGTAATTGATTTGTTCTGAATTTTTTCAGCAAAGGAGTAAACCAAGGCTACCTGAGCTGAATCAAGGATAAGTCCCCTCCAGGCAGTTGTATGATATGAATTATAAGATACTAACTCATACGAATCCACTATTCCATTTTCAACTGTGTTGAAAATATGAGTATTTGCTTCAGTACCAACCTCCAGATTTGAATTTATTCCAATATATACATCTGAGTAACTCAAATCACTTTCGTTGATAAAGAGCAGTTCAAAAAAGGCTGCATCTTTGATCAATGGATTATTGAAATTGTAGGCTAATTGTAGAAATCTGATACCCAGAGACTGATCTGTTCCATCATTTTTGGTATCAGTCATGCTGAGTAAAGTCGCTGAACTTGCACTTGCGGCAATTGTTTGATGGTAGGGTTCAGGCCAGTACGATAGTCCGTAAAGATTTTCAGGCCACGTCAGCGGAAGATTTGAAATAGGAGCGATGGGATAATTCCCCGCCAAGGCAGAAGTGGAGATGATATCACCGAGCAAGGCATTAAAATTCAAAGATTGAGAATAAAATCGCTGGTCGGTGGTAATCTCTTTTTGATAGCCCTGAGTATCCCAACAATTTATAGCCCCCTCCATAATAGTAGAAGGATTCATCCTTGTTTGAATACCTTGATATTCAGGATTTGAACTAGAACCAATAGAAATAACTGGAGCAATATTGAAATCGCCTGGATACTGTTCTGAAAGTTGATTCTGGTCCCCATACCAAATCTGTTTAAAGTAGTCGCGAATAAACGGTTCATCACCACCACAACTAAATTGATCGGTCCCCAAAAGGTAACCGTTGGATTGACCAATAAGGATATAGCGATCTGATTTCAGAACACTCACATAATCCTGCCCGGTTTGTCCCCCTACCATAGAGATGAACAACCCGAATAGAAACAGCCTGACAGCCAATAATCTATATCTTTTAATTTGATCCTCCCCAACCCTGAATTTATATGTAAGCTAACTTTTGAGCGCTAAGGACAAAACCCTCATTCAGCAACGATCTTGGTGCATATTCAACTTCAGGATGAGCTTAATGCCGATGTCCAAATGCAACAAGCGGTGAACCAGGCCAATACAATTGATCATAGCCACCGACCATAACGACCATATCCCCCTTGAAATCTCCACCATTCATAGATATTGAATTGTAATTTTGTTGTATCTCGTTAACATACTTATAACCACTTCCATTGTAATGGAGGTAGTCGAATTTGGCCCCACCATAAAATATATCAGCTTCAGATTCAGCCTTTATAAAATTGTACTTTTCATAAATATGATCTATGTCTGCATAGAGTCGAGAGATCCTTGAATTGAAATTGTATTTCCAGAGCTCAAGATTCTTAGATATATATAAATTATTGCCAACAACTGCAAAACTATGCACATCAGGCAGATCATAACCCAATAAAGCCTGTAATGGATATTCTATCATCCGCCAACTATTGAATGTATTGCTCGTGTGCAACACAACATCACTACCAGGCCAAGTTAAGGGACTCCCCAGGACAAAAACATCTCCTCCACCAGATGTTCCAGTGATAGCGGAAAATCTAGATTCTAATCCCGTTTGGATACGGTCAAAATTAGCTCCATCAAAATGCAGGATATGTCCATCCTTGCCTCCAAAGTAAATATCATTGGGGGATGCACCCCAAATTGTAGTCACCTGATTTACCTGCCCATAACCTGCACTCCAAAGACGCTCGAATGAAGTACCATCAAAGTGAATAACATTCTTACCATTCACAAACCACACATCATCTGACGTAAATGCAAAAACATCTTTCAAAAGGGTGTTATCATACGCGATATGAAGACTCCAGTCACTCCCATCCCAGTGCATAGCGTTGTACCAGACTAACTGAGTATTTTCACCAGTAGAGTCTACTTCTTCGACCCGAATTCGTCCAGCAACCCAGATGTCATGCTCATGAATTATGACCGCATCATAAAGATTACCTTCCGCTGTGCCAAACGTATCGAGGCGCCAAGAAAAATCATGACTTGTTGTGTCAAGACAACAACTCTGTGAATCTGGTCCACAGGGGTGGGATCCCGCGTCGCAGATAATAGGATCTAGTTCATCGACGGGTTTAGGACATCCTATAATCAAGACTAGCATCAATATGGGTAGTAGGTATCTCATCTATCCTTTAAGCGTTATGCTAACGCTCGAAACTTTTTTTAGACTGCATTCATAATCTGTTAAAAAAGCATCAATTTGTTCGTGAATCTTCCCAAACAAGTTTCTCGTTAGTTCGAGTAATGAAAAAATTGGGGCAACTACCATCTCCCTGTTCTGGGCTTACATTGATTGGTGTAGCACTTCCACTCGAGCCCACATATTCAATTAATTGCCATTCCATCCCAATTAGCTCACCATTTATTTCTTAGTCATCATTGTTCTGGCAAGCAATGAGAAGGGAAACACCTGATATGATTGTCAATATGATCTGTTTTTTCATGTTTGTACTCAATTACTTCATCTCTCCTGCAGGCTAAGCTTGAGCTGACTCTATTACACAGATACTAACACTCTTTCAGAGCTATTCTCGTCCTTGAAAACGACATCAATCTCACAGCCCAGAACCTGGAGTAAATTGAACATTTTGTTAACGGACTTTGTAACGTTCGTTTGATCAAGTAACCGATAATACTGAGCAGGAGAAGTGCCTAGCCGACGAATAATCTCTCTATTACTGAGATTTGTAGCTTCTACATGTCTCTTTGCTTCAATTGTCAACTTGTAGAGTAGTAATTCAGTCATATAGTTTGGATCACGGTTGTATTCTAGTACATGATCAATGTGAACCGTACCAGTTTTGCCATCTTCCAGCTCAAATGAGAATGCATCACCACCAAAATCATCATCAATCCAGAAATTAGCTAATGGATTGTTCTTAAGCGGTACTGGATCCAATTTTGCGAAAGGATAGTTATAGGTACTCTTGCCAGTATTTACAAAGAAAGTCTTTTTCTTGTTGTTTATTTCGATATTTCTAATTTTCATAGCTTTCCCTCTTCGACGAGTTCTTTTATGTATTTTAGGATAACTCGTGTGGCAGTTCCTTTAATTGGCATTTGATTTTCTAGATCCCACTTCACGATAAGATTTCCATCCTTATATACATGTACATGCCTAGGGGAATGGTCTCCAATCCAAGAGAGAAATACATAGCCGCCTCTTTTGACCTTACCCATAGCTAATGTTACCTTCCACGGTAACAGATGTCAAGAAAAAAAGGGAATCTTGTCCACTTCAGAGATTGTACTTTCTCAATATTCTGTGTAACGTTCCAAGATTGAGTGCAATTATCCTTTTGTATAAACACTGTATCCTGCAACATCATTTTCGCTTTGCATTCCCGTTGGGTGAGTCTGCACGAAGCAGTTGTTAGAAACGAGGCTATCAATCATATTCTCGATATGTAATGTGATTTAATTACTTTTAATCGTAACACTGTAAATATCTCTCTCAATTTCAGAATACTTCATGCTATCCGTATCCTGAGGTATATATGAAGAAAATCCGACATGTATATATATTCCATCCTTAGATGTCTCACTTTCCTCAAATATTAATGCAATATTACTGTAGTGTGAGTATACTTTTATCGGATCCTCGTTGGCAATAATCTCACCCCATACCGTTGGAGGGATCTCTGTAAAAACCGAATAATCAAAGCCCAGACTTGAAGGACTGAATTGTGAGGATAATACTGTTGCTGGATCCTTCAAATGCGTGAATTGTCCCTCCTGCGAATCTGTCTCATCACAACCCAGAAGAAGAACAAAAACAACTATCAGAGTTGATGCTCGCTGTATTATCATATCTTTCTCCTCTGTTTCTAACGCCCCGCGCTTGAGCGGCTTCTCATGACGGACTCGCTTTGTTCAAATGCCCTATCCATCCACATCATTTTCGTCTTGCACTCCTCCTACGTAACCCATCCTATGAGTCACTTAGAACTGATTATTGATGGGGTATCGAATTTGAAGAAGGGCTCCCGTTTCGGCGCTATATGCATGTGATGCTACAAGCAATATACTCAAACATTTAAACATATATTTATGCACAAAGCCCATGGATGTTTATCCCAGGTCAAATCACTCTATTCCAGCTCAAAACCCAGTTCCAGCATCTGATCGACATCCTCTTCGCTCACAGAACAGTGAATCCGATCACCCCGGGGACATGAACAGGCCGCACATACCGCATCATAAGGGAATGAGGTCTTGATCTCATGAATCACCACGCCCTGATCTTCATAATACGTTTCAAATACATCCATTTGCCCCTCCGCTCCCAATTCAGACCAGAGGTCATAATCCTCACCATATTCCTCTCCCCAGGCAAGTTCCCATGGATTCCCCATACATTGAATAGGATCAATGGTAACCCATTCCAAATCTTCATTCTCACACGAAAATATGAGTATCAATCCTAAAACGAATGCTGGCAATAAATGCTTCTTCATACCTCTCTTCTCCTTCTTACCATAGTTTGACCAAGATAAATATACCTACAGCGTGATCAACGCCTCCAACTGGATACCCGTGGATTTGAATTTGGCTCCTTCAATAAATACACTCTCTACATCTCGATGCCAGTATGCATAATTCGCTCTTAATGCAAATCGGTGCATCAGTTTGAGTTCAACTCCAGCACGCAAACCATAGTTGTACTCTTCATCCACATCCTGCCCATATTCACTATGAAAGACTTTTGACTTGTGTGACAGCGGGTATTGAAATTGGGGTCCACCTGTGAGCGTGATCTGTTCTCCAATTGTGACCGGAAAAAGCGCATACGTACTGATTTGGGTATATCTGTCTTCAATATCAATGGACCAGGTGTCGTCTTCTTCACCAAGCTGATATCTATCATCATATTCTGTCAGAGCTAATCCCAGCCGTACAGGTTCCAACAATAACTCGATTCCCACTGTGTATCCAGGCAAATGCTTACGGTCATTCGCGTCCTGCCCCTTGGTAAGCAAAGGAAGTGAATAATTGGCTCCCATGACCAGATTAAAAGTCTCGGACAATTTGATCGGTTCTTGGGCGGGCCGTCCTTGTAGGGTTGCTGGAATACCCAGGATATCCTTTATCGTAATATTCCAGGTCTCAAATTCGGTTCCCTCTAGTGGATGAGAACTACTACCTGTTGTCCAATCAGCATAGTCATAGCTCACTTCCAGGTGGCGATTGATAGCATCGATAGGTTTCAAATGGGTCACGGAGTACAATAGATTTAAAACTCCCGATGAATGATAGCTATATCCTGATTCGTTGAGATCAATGCGACCATCTAAATCAATCCTGCCGCCAGAGCGTATCGTAAATGCCTCCAGAAAAGTAAATTCATACCCACGGGAGACTTCCACAGGATCAGATGCTTCTGATTTAATAATGTGTTTCATGATGTCGATGTCCCCGAGGCCACTCTGATACTCTATCGGTTGGTCAGAAGATGTCCGCGGGATGTGTAGCAAATCAATTGCCGCTCTTCCCCCTCTAAATTCCAGTATAGTCCATGAATCATTTATTGAAATGGAGGCGGCCAGACCGATTCCAGCACGAACCGATGTGGGCATTGGGTCCGCCTGGGCGGGATCGTTAAATATAACCGAATCACCAATATTTAAGGTACTCATGCCGAAAGATGGTTTTAAATCAATTTTGATATTGTTCTGAGATAAGGTCTTGAGTGGAAATGCCACCAAAAGTCCACGATCATAAAGTGTATTTTCCGCATGGCCGTTAGTATTTCCTACCACATCTGCACTGGTCAATTCTTGGACCACTCGCTTTTCCGCAAAGCCATAAGATAGCTCCACTGGCAGCTTCCAGATCGATCCATAATATTTAGCGGCCAGAGTAGTTGCATTACTACGGAAAAATGTATTGAAGGTCCCTAGAATATTTCCATTTGCATCAGTATAAGTCTGTTCTCCTGCATCCAGATAATTTTCATACTCCTGAATATTGATCTGGATTGGGAAACGAGTTGCCCGATAACTCACCCCCAGCTGATCATGGGTAATCGCCATATCGTCTATTAAGCCGGGTAGCCAGTTTGCCTCCATTTGAGATGCAGAGGTTGAAAGCCCGATTTTATCATTGAACCCATTGGCCGGATTGTAATAAACAGCTCCCATGTCATTATAAGACAAGCCCACCCCAACCTCGCCCATCCCATTCAGCGATGTGATAGGTGGTATCAGTAAAAACAGGGCGCTCTGAGCCTGTAAGCCACTTGCTATTGTGAGGATTAGGAGAATGAGTAAACGCTGCATGGTAACCTCTTTTCTATTCTGAGTACGGTGGGTTCACCACCAACTTTTTCTTTTTCAGTTCGATATTCCAGTAAGTCTATAAATGTCATTCTTTTAAGGAGCTTTCCTATTTAGGCATCAAAAAGTGTAAATGATAAAACATCTGCGCGCCTCTGAAATCATGTGAATCCCTCCTCCATGGCCTGCTTTTCTCTGTATACCTAAATTCACTCTGTATTTAGTTTTTATCAGCCCAACCAAATCCATCACTTAAGCAGGAGTACTTTTTGGCTTTGAGAGATTCCCCCACTTTCGATTTGTACGACATAAACACCTGAGTCAATCTCGTTTGACGCATTCCAATGGAGATGATGCTCTCCACTGAGCTGAAATCTAGGAGATTGACTCCAGACAACTCTACCCTTCAAATCATAAATTTTAATTGAGACAATTTCATGAGTCTCAAGCGTATAATCGATACGCAAGGCTGCATTGAAAGGATTGGGGAAAGTTTTAAGTTGAAAGGATTGTGGGACTTCTGTACCCACTACTCCAGCTGAGCAATACTCATAAAAAGGCTGACTCAAAGTATCGACTCGCGTTCCATTTGTATCGATCAATACTAAATTGAAAGAGGTCAAACCTGAGAACCATGAATAGGTCCAATCATTTAGTAACAGTTCTTCATGAACCCCAGCGTGATCGATATACACCTCAAAATCATATTGTTGGTTTTCGTTGTGAACCGTAAAAAATACGGTTGGAAACCAATACCCCTCCCAGGGGAATAAACCAGGAAGCACAAAATGGACATATTCCCAATCAGATCGGATGGATATGCTTTGGGTGGTGGCGTCAAGATCATCCACAGATAAAAACACACGGTTTGAAGCACACCCGCCATTGGTTAAGACCAATGAGTCGCTCTGAGGAAAGAATTCAACAACCGGATTAACATATTCATAGTCCCCAATCACGATTGGAATTGGAGTTCCAAACTGAAAATGGTGTTCAGTGATATACGGGACCAGCGAATAACGACCAGTCCTTAACGGATATTCTCCCAAATCATGTTGCAGGCTGTAACGTACACTGGAATCAGGCGGAATGTTGAGTTGTTGTCCCTCACCTGTCCCATATCCGGGCAATTGATAGGAATTCCACCCACCCAAATAAAACCCCACGAAATAATTGGTTAAGAATGTGAGCCCAATTGCTTCATCCCCAGTATTGGTCAATGTAAAATCAATCGAGAGGGTATCATTCAGTCCGTAGTGAGATGTGCCTGTTGTTGCAACAATTTGAATTTCTCCAAATAGTGAAACAGCAATTAACAAAAGTCCCGTTCTAGTAAGTCTCATAATATCCTTCCGCCATGGTATGCTCGAGGTGTATATTGGTACAGAAATAAAAATCATAAATAGTGACCTTATTCCTCCCATTTACATACTTTAACGAACAATTACAGCTCATGCCCCCGAAGCCAGTATTTTCAGCACTTCATATAATCTAGGCGGGATAATGGTTTGCTCTAACTTATTTATTTTTACAGATGCATGATGATTTTGGTGATACCGTAGGATTTTCTGCCACTATCACACGCTCGATAATCGAGATTGTGTCTTCGTCCCGAAAGCTTCCCTTAATTGGTGATCTCTTGACTAATTCCGTCGTCACGATGGAAGCATGACCGGGGCGATCTCTTGATTAAAAGTAATTATCAAAGTCATCATTGAATGGTCCATATTCAGTTCTAACCCGATTTAACTGACCACCCATCCCAGCAGGGGCCATAATTCGTTCAATTCGTGTAATTCGTTGTGAAAATGGAGTACCCTATTTAGTAGGGAGCACACTATGGAACTGGATATGGTATAATTCGGGAACCCAGTCCTACCCATCAGCGTAGGCAACCCTATCTTGATGATCTCTTCATATTCACATTTTTTATTGATCGTTGCCATCCGTGATGATCGCTAATGCGATACGATCTTATCGATAGAATATTTTAGTCTTGAGATAGCGCTATATTCTGCTATTTTTTT
>Ga0307988_1002178_pt1 | contig 10017 bp, 7 predicted proteins | sample EllFjometagen183_FD_203166 | JGI IMG/M metagenome (GOLD analysis project Ga0307988, IMG submission 203166) | Marine microbial communities from Ellis Fjord, Antarctic Ocean - #183 | ecosystem: Environmental > Aquatic > Marine > Unclassified | place: Southern Ocean | collected 2014-10-08 | reverse complement strand
GGTTGTGGCGTTGAGGTACATTTTGATGAAAAAGGCAAAATAGACCGACTTGAGCCGGACCCCGATGCCCCTTCGGGCAGTGTTCTGTGTCCCATTGCCGGCAGTGTAAAAGAGATCGTCTATTCGGAAAGCCGGTTAAAACATCCGTTAAAGCGCATCGGACCAAAAGGCACCCTTGAATTTGAAGAGATCTCCTGGGATGAGGCGTTTGACATTATTGTAGAGAACCTTAATCAGTTGAAAAAAGCACATGGGCCGGAGACGGTGGGGTTCTATACCGGAACAGGCTCCTATGAACGATCCTTCAAAGACATCTATCAATTGAAAGGATCAGAGATATATTTGTCTTCCAGCATATTGTTTCCCTTCGGGTCTCCCAATACCTTCGGAGTTGGCGCCCCCTGCTATACATCCCTGGGCGTGCTGGCACCCAAATTGACCATGGGTTGTCTGCACATCGACATGTTTTCCGACATCGACAATTCGGATCTCATACTGGTATGGGGCACTGATCCGTCCACTTCCACACCGCCGGAGATGTTTAAACGCTTGAAACGGGCCTCGGAGGAAGGGGCTGAAATCATCGTCATCGACCCCCGAAAAACAAGAGCCGCCGAACTGGAAGGGAGTGAATGGATTCCCATCAGACCCGGATCCGACGGCGCACTCGCCCTGGGACTTTCCCATATCCTCATTCGAGACGAACTCTACGATGACGCATTTGTGGAAGATTGGACCCTGGGCTTTGATGAGTTCAAGGAATATGTGAAAGATTTTACACCCGAACATGTATCAAGCCTAACGGGTATTGATGAAGACCGCATTGAACGTCTGGCGGAAGATATTGCCGATGCCGAAGGCGCCAGCTATATCATGTACACGGGCCTGGAATATACGAAAAGCGGTGTCCAAAATATAAGGGCCGTCATGGTCCTATGGGCACTGGCGGGGCAACTGGATGTGGAAGGAGGACGTTGTTTCCTGGAAAGGGAAAATTTCCTGCCTCTGGCCACGGACAGGCAACTTGAAACCCCCGGCTTTGACAAATCCATCGGTGCGGGCAAATTCCCTGTGTATTCCCTTTATTGCGGCGGGGAACCCCACGCCACGCTTCTACCCAAATCGATTATCGAGGGAGACCCCTACAAGATCAGGGGCATGTTCGTCCTGGGCGCTTCCCTCATTACCTGCTGGCCCAATCCGGATCTTTGGAAAAAGGCCCTGGGAGAACTGGAATTTCTGGTCACCATCAATCTGCAACTGACGGCGGACGCCGCCTATGCGGATATCGTACTGCCGGCAACCACCGCATTTGAACAGGAGTCCTATTGTTACTACGGCAGTTCCTTACGGCTAAGGGAAAAGATGATCGAACCGATCGGCGAAGCCAGATCCAATTATGATATTCTGGCCGAATTGGCCGATCGCCTCGGATATGGGGACCGCTTCCCCCAAGACCCAAAAACGCTTCTTGATTATATTCTTCATGACTCGGGCTTTACCCGCGAAGATTTGATGAACGCTCCGAAACATGTGCTGAAAAAGCCGGCTGTGGGCATGAGGCCCAGAAAATGGGAAAAGGGTTTGCTGCGACGTGACGGAAAGCCCGGTTTTGAAACGCCCTCCGGAAAATTTGAGATCAAGTCCACCATTCTGGAAGAATACGGCTATGACGGCCTTCCCAAATACAAGGAATCGGATGAAACGCCCCTGAGTAACCCCAAACTATTCAAACGGTTTCCGTTGATTTTAGGGACGGGTCCGTTTAAGCCGGATATGAAATCATGCCTTCGGGGTGTCCCCATCTTCATGAAAAACCTTCCTTTTCCGACAGTTCAAATGAACACTGCCGATGGTGAAGAACGCCAAATCAAGACCGGCGATCGGGTGGTCATTAAAACCGCCAGGGGCTCAGTGACCATGCAGGCCTTTGTGACCGATAAAATCATGAGGGGATTCGTGTACGCGCCGGTAGGCGGCGGGGGCCCCCTGGGTACGGAAGCGTGGCAACAGGCCAATGTCAATATATTAACGGATTCCGAGCAATTTGACGAAATTTCCGGTTTCCCCACCTACAAAACCCTGCTGTGTCAAATCAAAAAAAAGAAACGAAAACGAAGAAGCATAGCCGTTCAAGATCCAAGCCTGGGCTGTGTGGGATGAATTTTTCAATATCACAGTCTATTTCGCGGTTTTGGTGTATCAGGGTCCTTTCGGCATCAATCTGTCTGTGGTTGATGGCCACGGCGATCTGATTGTGGATGATGTAAAAGAACAACGGGAAATCGCCTCAAAAATGCTTACAGCGCTGGGCTACCGTGCCGCAACGGTTTCAAACGGGGAATCAGCGATCGAATATTTGAAAAAGCATCAAGTGTATCTGGTTTTGACTGAGTTTTATTCTCAGTGTTCTCTGTGTCTCTGTGGTGAAAACAGAATTTCATAATCCTTCAAAAAACTCCAATCTTGTATCAATTCATGCTGGATGGACTATAGTTTATTTCTGGTTGGTCTTGCGGAGACGCCGGGCTTCAATTTTAGCAATCTCGCTCATGAGCACATAGCCCAGTCGAGGGTACCTCTCCATAAGCTCGGTAAGCGCGGCATTGTTTAACTCGATGAGCTGGGTGTCTTCAAGAAGAACCACATCGGCTGTAGCCGGTGGCCTGTCAAGGAACTCAATCTCACCCACCAGGGCTTGCACTGGAAGAGTAGCCACAAGTTTTCCGTTTATCCGAACCTCGGCCTGACTTTGGAGAATGATGAACATCCTACCCGAGGACTTTCCCTGTTGGATAATACGCTCACCTTGCTTGCCGTGGCGCAAATTAGCCACAGATTCTAGCGCGGCCCGCTCCGCCTCGGTTAAAGCTGAAAGCAGTTTCGCATGACGCAGAGCGTTGGATAGTGTGGGTACCTCGTTTTCAGCAGAAGAAATCCCTGCAAAACCTCCGACTCCCACAGCCACAATTGCCACCACCAGCACCAAACCTGCCACCGCTTTCCTAATCATAGGGTCATCTCCTTGCCACTGCTGTTGCCATTCGTGCCAAAAAAAATAATGGCACGGGTTGGGTATAATGTTAATCGCCAAGTATGGTTAATCCAGAATTGGAGAATTGGTTCGGAAATCAATGTTTCCCCGGTGCCAGGGATACGCCGCGCCGCTCAAAGGTGATGTAGGAAAGCAACGCCGTCATTCTGGCATCGTCCAGAGGGAGTGGTTCACCCTCCAGCGGGTTCTGAATACACCAGTTGACCATATCAGAGAGGGTGATGACCCGACCAAGCTGCTGCTGAAATTTGGGATAGGTCTCCGGATGCGTGTTGGCGGCATTGGGATGACACTGATCGCAGGATACCTTGTTGGTTCCCAGATCCGCGCTGTGAAAGAGTTTTTCACCCTTCATGACGACACTCATAAATTCCTGGTTCCACCGTTTTAAATCATTTTCAGTGAAATCATCCGCCTGGCTGGATAAGGAAAACACCAGGAAACCCAAGCCCAACAACCCTGCCAGACAGGCGCTTAATAAACATTTGTTTTTTCCCATTAGAAATCTCCTTGCAGTGCTTAAAAATGGGTTTGAGGCGGAATTCGCCTGTTATAATCCTGATACTTCACATCCTTCGGTTTGCCGGTGACGGTGTCAAATATAACCGTACGGTTCGGGTTGTCGGGCAGTTGGTAGTGCACGGCGGGTTTGCCGCTTTTCATATCCACAAACTGCCATCCCGTGGCATCCCGCTCAAAAAACGGGTCCGCCCGGTTCATGGGCACCGTGATTTTGGGAAGACAGCTGGTCAGCTGGGAATAGGTCTCGGGGTATGGCCAGGGCCATGCGGTGGCCATGACCGCGTGAAAGGTGATGTTGCCGATCTGGTTGTACTGAACCTGGTGGACATGACCGTAAATAACGGTGGCCTTTTCAAAGGGCTTCAGGAGAGCCTGCACCTTTTCCGCATCCTGGGTCCAGAAATTCCAGGGTTTGAAAATCTTTTGAATGGGAGAATGGGAAAACACCACCACGGGTGTATCCTGATTGATTTTTGCAAGATCTTTTTTGAGCCAGGCGATCTGCTGGTCCCCCACCATAAAGGGCGATCCTTTGGGGTTGTCCAGCCTGGCCATGGCCAGCATCCGGTCCATGGGAGAGGGCCACGTTTCGTGGGTCCACTTGTCATAGGTGAGGATACTGTTTAACACCACAAAATGGACCCCTTTATGGTCAAAGCTGTAATAGAGGGGGCTGATCTTATCCTGCCAGTATTTTCCCAGATCCAAATAGTAATCATGTTCCCCGATCACGTAGCGGACCTTGCCCCTCAGGTTGCTCATGATCTCCAGGCCATGATCCAGTTCTTCCTTCTTTCCCAGTTGCGCCAGATCGCCGCCGAACATGAAAAAGTCCGGGCGGGGAGTGAGCAGATTGGCTTCCTGAACGGCGCGAATAAGGCCCATGTCCCAGTTGCGAACAAATTGGGTTCCCTTGATCTGCTGAATATGGGCATCGGAAATATATCCAAAGGTAAAGTCCTGGGAAGGATCCTGGCCACCAAAGGCCAGTTTCACCAGGCTAATGGGAAAAGCAGAGGCCATTAAACCTGTACCGGTGGCCTTGAGAAATGCACGTCGGTTCATGTTCATTTTAATTTTCCTCCTTTGTACCACGCACTTGGATACGCTTATGGCTTCTTCTGTGCAAATTCCGGACTGGTGAGGGCCTTGAGAAATGCCACCAAATCCGCCTGCTGTTCCTCGGTCAGGTTGAGTGGACGGATGCCGCCACTCAAGAGTTCCGGCACGGGGTCGGTTTCTTTCAGACGTCCCCCATTGTTGTAGAACGTCACCACTTCCTCCAGGGTTTTGTGACTGCCGTCATGCATGTAGGGTGCCGTCAGCTCAATATTTCTTAGGGTCGGCGTTTTGAAAGCGCCGATATCCGTTAGATCTCTCGTGACGGCGAAACGTCCGAGGGAAGAAGTCTGGGGATTGCTGAGGACAGCAATATCAGTTCCCTTTTCTTTTACATTCTGGACCGCTGCCGACAGTTCTTCCAGACTTTCGGGCATCTGGTTGGCAGAAACCCCGATCATATGGAAACGGTTGTCCGTAAAGATGGCCTGGGTCTGTTCGATCCGGTGGCAGGAGACACACCGTCCCTGGTTCACATAGACGTCCAGCCCTCGAATAGCTGCCGGGCTCATGGCTGTTTTATCCCCTTTAAAATAATATTGATCAAAGGGGGAATTTCCGCTGACCAGAGTCCGCTCAAAAGTGCCGAGGGCCTGCTTTACCTCGGTCATGGTGATCTGGTCGCCTCTCTTTCCAAAAGCCTTGTCAAACAGATTCGAATATTCCGGGTCGGAACGAACGATTTTAAGAATGGGTTCGTGGTCCTTGAGACCCATTTCCACCGGGTTTAAAAAGGGCTGGGCAGACTGGGATTCCAGGGAGGGTTCCCGGCCATCCCAGAACTGGGTATGAAGGTAAGCCGAATTGATGATGGTGGGGGCGTTTCGCGTCCCTTTCAATTTATGGATTCCCTCGGATACGGGAAGACCGTCTGCAAAACCTTTCTTGCTGTCATGGCATGTGGCGCAGCTAACCTCTCCCGTGGTGCTGAATCGGGTGTCATTAAACAGTTTGTCCCCGAGTTTGACCTTTTCGGGGGTCATGGGGTTGTCTGCTGGTACCGGAACCGGTGGCAGTCCTACCGGCGCCGCAAACGCCACGCAGGCCGCGAAAAGGGCTGTCATGGCGCTGATGCAAATCATTCCTTTTAAACCACTGCTTGATGTTTTCAAGGTCTTTTACTCCTTTCCTGAATGATGGATTAGGGGTCTCCAATTCATCTTTCTCAGTGTATACATTTACAAAACAGAAACCGGAAAATCAATCAAAAGTCCACCCAAAAAGCCAAAAAGCACTATTCAAAGCAAAATTCTCCAGATTGAAAGATATCCAGGCAGGCCATCACCACCTCAGGATCGTAATACATTCCTTTCTGCCGTTTGATCTCCTCAAGGGCCACTTCGACGCCGAGGGTCGCTCGGTAGGGTCGGTGACTGGACATGGCTTCAACCACGTCGGCAACGCTCAATATTCTGGCCTCCAGGAGGATATCATTTCCCCTTAGCCCCCGGGGATATCCGGAACCATCCATCCGCTCATGATGCTGATAAACGATTTCAGCCACCGGACAGGGAAACGCCACTTTTTTGAGTATCTCATAACCCACCTTTGAATGCTCTTTGATCAACGCAAACTCGTTTTTGTTGAGGAGTCCCGGTTTACTGAGGATTGCCGTGGGTGTGGCCATTTTACCGATATCATGAATCAGCCCTGTAATTCGAAGGGTTTCAATTCGCTCTTTTGAAAGACCCAGCTTTTTGCCGATAGCCTCCACCAGCAGAGCGACACGCCGTTGGTGGCCGGCGGTGTAGGGGTCTTTTGTCTCCACAATCAGCGCAATGGCCTGGATGGTCCCATCCAGCGTCCGATGCAACGTCAGGACACTTTTTTTCAGTTCTGCTTCGGCTTCTTCCCTCTGCCTGATTTCATCCCGGGCCCGCTGGTAAAGCCGCGCATTGTCAATGGCGATGGCAGCGGATGCGGCCAGCCATTCAAGGAGAATCTGGTGGGTACTGTCAAATACCCCCTGAGCCGTATCCACAACCTGGATGACGCCGATGGGTTTGCCCCTTGAAATGAGCGGTACCCCCAGGATTGATCTGATTTCGTATCCGGTTTTACTGTCGACCCCTTTGTAATGGCGAAAATCAATGCGAGCATCATGCACATTCAGGGATTCCCCATGATGGACAACCCATCCGGCCAGTCCCTGACCGGGTTCCAGACGCCAGCCATTCAGAACATCGGCACAAATTCCGGCCGCCTGACGGCATACGAGTTTTTCGTTTTCCGGTTCCACAAGCCAGATGGTGCTGCCAATTACATCGATCAGAGAGCGCAGTTCTTCCAGGACGGTTGCCAGCACTTCATCCAATTCGAGACTGGAATTGAATGCACGACCGGACAGATTGAGCAGCTCCAGCTCTCGATTGCGTCGTTTCAGGGCCGCTTCAGCCTCTTTTTGCATGGTCACATCGTTTAAGATGATAATTGAGGACCCGCCGCCGTCAGTGACGGCGAGGGCTTTAACCAATAACTGATAACCATTCATACCCACCAGAATGTCTTCTGTATTGTTGCCCAGGGATCCATCCATGGATGAAATCAGTTCCAACACCATTCTCCGGTATTCATGGGGAAATACACCCGATATGGGAGACGCCAGTAACTTTTCTTCGGGGATTCCAATGACGGATAGGGCTGCAGGATTGGCGTAAACGACTCTGTTATCCTGTGAGATCTCAATGATGCCTTCAGACATTCTTGCAAAGATGACTTCAAAATGCTTCTTGATGGAAAAAAGTTCCTCGGTAAGGGATTTCGGGGCAAGGGGTTCACTTTGAAGGCGTTTTTCGGGTGCGGAAGCAATCACTGGCGGCATCTTTGGGCGTTGAACCGCAGCGAGAACATCTCGGGTCATCTCCTGAAGGGTGCCTTTGGAGATACATTGGTCAACCCCCAATTCTTGGAGGTTTTTGCCCTCTTTTTCAAGGGTTGCGGAGAGAACCACAAGATAGACGTTCTCCAGTTTTCCCATGGCCCGGATGATTTTGCAGAGTCGCTTTCCGTCGATATTGGGCATGACGAGATCAACGAATATAATATCGGGCGTGTATTCATCCAGCACATCCACCGCATGGAGCCCGTCATTCGCGGTCAGCACTTCATGCCCTTCACCTGTAAGGAGCTCTTTCAAGAACTCAAGAATAAATGGATCATTGTCCACTGCCAGTATTTTACTCATTGCACCACCCAAACATCAGAAAAAAAGATCATATATCAAGGCATCAACATCTTAAAAACCAAGTCCGGCAATATGCCGAACAGAATCACCATCCCGGCCAGGAACAAGCCCCCGAACAGGCTTAGTAACGAACCGCCGCCTTGAGCACTGAAGGCCTTTTCCGAAGCTTCCGGGATTTGTTTTGTGTAGGCATACCGCAACAGGTTGAGATAGTAAAATAGGCCGATGGCCACGTTGGCGGCGGCAATCACCACCAGCCAATGATAACCCTGACTCCAGGCGGCGGTCAGCAGAAAAAATTTACCCATGAAACCAGCTGTGGGGGGCAGACCCACCAGTGCCACGGCCCCCACGGCCAAGACCAGGGCAAGACCGGGCGCCCGCCTGGACAGGCCGATTAAGTCTTCCAACTTCAGGTTTTTGCCGTCTTTCGATTCCCGACAGATGACCCAGAAACAGGTGAAGTTCATGAGAACATAGGAAAAAGCGTAGAATGCCGCAGCCGCTACCCCCATGTCGGTTCCCGCCACCACGCCCACCATGAGATATCCCGCATGGGCGATGGCCGAATACCCTAAGATGCGTTTCACGTCTTTTTGAACCAGGGCCGCAAGATTCCCGTATGTCATTGAAACGGCTGCCAGTACAGCCAGTATGGTGGTAATTTCCAGGCCCGGTTTCAACATCGAGGAAAAACGAAGCAGTACCACCACAGCACCCACCTTGGGAAGCGCCGCAATGTAGGCGGCGGTTTCATTGCCGGCCCCTTCATAGACATCGGGCGCCCAGAAGTGAAACGGGAAAAGCGCCAGTTTGAACAGTAACCCTGAAAAAAACAGGGTCAAACCCAGCACCGCCATGGGATTAAGAGACCAGGACCAGGACATGCCCACCAGTTGATTAATATATGTGGTGTGTTGGGCTGCCAGGATGTATGAAAAACCGAACAGCCCCACAGTGGTCGCCACCCCGCCGATAAACATATACTTAATGGCCGCTTCGACCCCGGGGAGGCTTTTCGTCCGCAGGGGGACCAGAGGAAAGAGGCTAAAGGATGCCAGTTCCAGGGCCAGGTAAATGCTGATCAGTTCCACTGTGGAGCAGAGCAACATCAATCCCCAGGCGGAAAGGGCCATGAACAGGAAATAATCACATCGTTTCTCCTTTTCCAGCAACGGTTGCCCGACACCATTTATGACCGTCAGAAAAAACCCCAGACTCACAGTCATTTTAAAAAACTGGCTTAACCGGTCCACCTGGTAGGTTTGCCCGAACATCAAACCGTTTTGAGCGAGAGATGCCAGGGCAACCAGGACACTTAAGCCGGCAGCCCAGGGCAGCCATTTTTTAATTGAAGCCGTTCCATCCCCCTTTATGATGCTTTGCACAAAAAGAGATCCAACAATCAGGAGCTGGAACAATTCGGGAGAAATCAGTCGAAGGTTCACGGCCGCCCTCCCCTCTCAGGTTTTGTGTGAAGGTTTCGCTGGATTTTGGAAGGTACCCAAAGGTTTTTGTCCATGGAAAGAGTAACCGGTATCCGGGATTGAAATACTCCGATCAGGTTGGCCAATGACGGGTTCATGACTTTCAAACAAAGAGTGGGCGCCAGTCCCAGGTAGAGCACCAGAAACGCCAGAGGGATCAGACAAGCCCATTCCCGCCCGTTCATATCATGCCATTTTGCTGCGGTTGACGGTTCGCCCCAGGTCATTTTCTGGGTGGGCCGAAGCATGTAAGCCGCGGCCAGAAGGGCCCCCGGCACAGTAACAGCGCCCAGCCACAGATTCCGTTCAAAGGCACCCGCCAAAATCAGGAATTCACCCACGAAATTATTGGTCCCGGGAAAAGCAAAGCCCGCAAAAGCGAACAGGCCCCAGAACCCCATGATGGCGGGTACGAATTTTCCCAGGCCCTGATTCCCGGATATTTCATGGCTTCGGCTCCGCTGGTAAAGAATCCCCACCATGGCAAAGAGCGCTCCGGTGGTGATACCGTGATTGATCATCTGAATCAGTGCGCCCTGTACACCGTTTAGATTAAAGAGGAAGATCCCCAGGATCACAAAACCCATGTGGCCCAGAGAAGAATATGCGATGATTTTCTTGAGATTTGACTGGGCAAATGCCAGAAGGCC
>Ga0307988_1002176_pt1 | contig 10037 bp, 10 predicted proteins | sample EllFjometagen183_FD_203166 | JGI IMG/M metagenome (GOLD analysis project Ga0307988, IMG submission 203166) | Marine microbial communities from Ellis Fjord, Antarctic Ocean - #183 | ecosystem: Environmental > Aquatic > Marine > Unclassified | place: Southern Ocean | collected 2014-10-08 | reverse complement strand
GGTGGGAATGTCCATTGGAACAAGGCCGGACTGTATTGATAAGCAAAAGCTTGATCTTATCGCTTCCTATGCTGAATCTTATCTGGTCTGGCTTGAATATGGCCTCCAGTCTGCCCATAATAAAACCCTGGAAACAATTAACCGCGGTCACAGGGTTGAAGATTTTTTTAAAGCGGTGGATTTGACCCGGGGCAGGGGGATCAATATATGTGCCCATGTCATTTTAGGACTTCCCGGCGAAGACAGAAAAATGATGCTGCAAACCGCGAAAATGTTGGCTGACAGCCCGATTAACGGAGTGAAAATTCATCTGCTTTATGTGATCAAGGGGACTCGCCTTGACCAAATGTGGAAAAACGGCGACTATTTTCCCATGGATCAGGAGGAATATGTGAATATGGTATGTGATTTTTTGGAACTGCTTCCCAAAAGAATTATTATTCAGCGAATTACAGGCGACCCTCATTCGGATGAACTGCGAACTCCATTGTGGGCAGGCCGATACAGAGAAACATTTAACATGATTCAAACAACTCTTGAAAAGAGAGATACTTTTCAAGGTAAAGGGTACAAAAAAAAAGGATAATAATTGGGGAAAGAACAATTTTTTCTTTATTTCCACAAAGCCCGACAATCTTGAAAATAGCACGGGGCAAAGATTATATAAAATAATCATTGCATTTTTTGCTATATTTAGTAAAGGTTGTTTGGATCAGAAATTGCGTTTTTTTTCTTATCAGTTCCATGTAACTGACAGGACGGAGTTATGTTCCCAGTAATTTTATTTTATTTCCTGGCTCAGGTTTTCGGCTCAGGTTTTCGGCTCAGGTTTTAAAAAAACATTTCAAGAGACAAATCAAATGAAAAAAACAAAATTTATCATCCTTTTATTATTTTTGCTTGTGATAGCAGGAATCATATTGATTTCCTATGCACAATTTAAAAAAGAAACCCAGAGAGATTACAGACAGATCAAGGAGAGTGGCCAAAGCCTCATAGGAGTGTTGAGTCTGCCTTCCACAGCTAATCTGTTGTCAGGGCCAAGCGATTATCTTTTCCGGGAGCTTTCCCAAAATGCCTTAAGTAATAAGATTGCCTATTGCATTATCCATGATGCAAAGACAAAATCTGTCCTTTCATTTTCGCCGGGGAACCTGGACCAGCAGGTGCCGGATACCATCAAAAAACAATCTTTATTGAAAAAAGGCTTTGTCATGCAGGAGTTTTTTACTCCGCAAGGCCTTGGCCTTATTGAATTTGCCAAACCCGTGTTTAAAGAAAATAAAATGGCCGCAGTTGTCAGGCTTGGACTTAAATTGCCCACCAATGCTTTTTTTACCTATGAACACCTTGTCCTCCCCTCCCAGATTATCTTTTTTATCCTGCTGGCCCTTGTATTTGGATATTATTGGACCATCCTGTCGTTTAAACATTTGGAAAACATTAAATTGCCGGATAGCGAAACACCAAGAATCAAGCAGGGGAAAGGTGATGTTAAAGATATTATAGAAAATCTGGAAGTTTATCTGGCGAGTGTGAAAGAAAAGACAAGTATGGCTGAATCCAGTCGGCAGAAACTGGAATCCCGCCTTAAGATCAGCCAGTTTGAAAACAAACAATTTTTCAATATTTTTAATGCATTTGATTTTGGTATCCTGCTCATTGACAGCAGGGATTTAGTTTTTTTTGCCAATACCTATCTTCTGGATATTTTAGGACAAAGCCAGGAAGACCTTATTAATTTTTCATATTATGATGTTATTGAGCATGAAGGTCTTAACGCCTTTATCATGCAGCTCATCGCAGCCGAGAGGCATCTGGGTCCCAAAGATATAAATATGAGTTTTGAAGAAACTGATCCCGGTCAATTTTATCAGGCCTCTTCGTCTAATATCATGGATGCTGAAGGGGCGTTGTTTATCAGGCTTATCCGTGTGGTGAATGTTTCCAGAGAAAAGGAAACTGAAAAATTGCAACAGGATTTTGTCAACCACATTGCCCATGAATTGCGAACGCCCTTGACCAATATCAAGGCTTACAATGAAATGATGATGGATGGAGAAATCAATAATGCTGAAATGCAGAAAGAATTTTTCAATACTATAAATGATGAAACAAACCGTCTTGCAAAATTGATTTCAAGTATTCTGGAGTTGGCTGAAACCGAAATAGGCCAGATCACGGTTACAAAAGATATGGTCAAGACAGACTGGCTCATGGAGGGCTGTATTGACGCTGTGGAAGCTGTGGCCAAAGAAAAGAACATTACCATTGAAAGACAGGTTCCGGATAATTTTCCTAAAATAATGGGGGACAAGGAAATGCTCAAATCCGCCCTGATTAATATATTGGGAAATGCAGTGAAATATTCACCTGAATCTGCCAGGATTACCTTTGCCATCAAAGAAGTCGATGACATGGTGATATTTGAAATCAATGATACAGGGTTTGGTATGGATGAAAAAGATTTGCCCCATATTTTTGAAAAATTTTATCGATCTGAAAATGAAGATGTTGTTGAGCAAAATGGAAGTGGGCTGGGACTTGCCATCACTGCAGAAATTATAAAAACCCATGATGGTTTTATTGAGGTAGAAAGCGAACTTGACAAAGGAAGCAGATTCACGATAAAAATACCTATGGGAGATTTAATAATTGGATAAGAAAAAAACAATTCTCATTATAGATGATGATGTTCATATTCGTCGAATTCTTGAAATTAAGATCAAGCATAGCGGGTATAATGCCCTGACGGCAAAGAATGGAAAGCAGGGACTGGAAATCATCCAGAATCAACAGCCCGATGCCGTGATTTCCGATTTAAACATGCCAAGGCTTGACGGCAAAGAACTTTGCCTGTTAACCAATCCCATGAAAAAGGACCGTCCATTTTTAACTATAATCATAACAGCGCGGATCAATCCCTTTGAACAAAAATGGATCGATGAGATGCAGGATACCATGTTTATGGAAAAACCCTTTAGCCCGTCAAAGATTATTGATTCCCTTGCCAAGTATTTTGAAAATGTAACCCCCTGAAAACTAAAATGAACAGGACTTTTTTTTGGATTATTTTTTATGAAATCAACGGGCTTTGAAGAGATACTTTCCGGGTTCTCTAAAATATCACCCTTAAAGTTTGAAATATGGAACGAAAAGGGTGTTGTAGGCTCCTGTGATCTGGAAGACCCGTATAAGGTAAGACAATTTTTACCCGGTATGGCGGCCCGTGTTTATGCGGCCGAAGATTTTTTGCATGAGAAAAATCCTAAAGACTCTGAGTTGTTCGGTCTTCCTTTGTTTAACGAAGAAGACAGTGTTGCCGGAGTTCTTCTGGCCTATTTTGTCAACACTCGTACAAATAAGCGGAAAACCGACCCGGATCTTGGTAATACAAAAGTTATTTTGGCAAAGATTGCGGGCCTGATCGAAGAAAGATGGGAAATGCAAAATGAATCTGATACGTTGATCTCCGAGCTTGACAAAAGCTATGAATCCCTTCATCTATACTCCAATGTGGCAACCCAGATAAAAACCCTTAATTTTTCAAGCCAGATGATCCTCCATCTGCTTAATGAAATTAAAGATAATATCAGGATGGACATGGTGTTTTCTATCATGCCGGATCGGCCGGATTACTCAGAGATTGTCTGCTCAGAGGAAATTAAGATAAAAGATGAGCCGGGATTTGTGGCATCCTTGATTAAGGCCGTTGAAAAAAGCAATAAAGAACTTGATGAAGGATATTTTATTTTAAACAATTCTGCTGACTCAAAATTGTTTTCAAAGCTTAATAAAGATCCCTTCCGCTTTCTTGCTGTAAAAATTATTCACAATAAAAATTTCTTTGGCTGGCTGGGAATTTTTTCCTTAAATATGGATGACATCATCAAGCGCAGCGAACTTCGCCTTTTGGTTTCCATTGCAGAACAAATAGGTGTGGTTATTGCCAATACAGACCTGTATCACAATCTTGAAGAATTTGGCATCAATATCGTAAAATCTCTCATCGTAACAATTGAAGCCAAAGACGTTTACACTGGAGGCCATTCTGAACGGGTGCACCATATCACTATGCTTATGGCCAAAGCGCTGGGGATTAATGAGATGGATACAAAAATTTTAAACTGGTCTGCTCTGTTACATGATGTGGGAAAAATAGGTATACCTGAATCCATACTCAACAAGCCTGCCAGGCTTGACGATAAAGAATATGAGACCATAAAAAATCATCCCGTAAAAGGTGCAGAAATAATTGCGCCTCTGGAATATCTTTCAGAATCTATTCCAGGGGTTCTGCATCACCATGAGGCCTATGACGGCACAGGCTATCCTTCCCGTATCAAAGGAGAACAGATTCCTTTGTTTTCTAGAATCATTTCCGTGGCAGACACCTTTGACGCCATTACATCCGACCGGGCCTATAGAAAAGGCGCGTCTTTTGAAAAGGGACATGCAATCATCAATGAGGTCTCTGGAACTCAGCTGGATCCGGATCTGGTTCAGATTTTCAATAGAATTTACAAAAAATCAAAAAACCGGCTGATGCAAGGGCGGAATATTTAATATGAGTTCCAGCGTTTCAATAAAAGATATTACCATTAAAAATATTAACGGTAAAACAGTTCTGGGTCCTGTTAATTCGCTTACCTATAAAAATTGTGAACAACTGGATCAGTTTTTTAAAAATCTTTTAAACAAGGGGGTTGTGGATATTGTTATTGATATGAAATCCGTGCCTTTAATTGACAGCTGTGCCCTGGAACTTTTAGTACAAATGCAGGGCGAATTGAAAAAAAAAGGGCGGGACCTGATTATCTCGGATATGAATGACGTCTGCACGGACATATTGGTGTGTGTGAAATTGATCAACGAGTTCAAAATTATCACAACAAAGAAATCAAGATCATGAGTCCGAAAAACATGCCAAAAAGAATAAAGCTGGGGGAAATTTTAGTCCGCCAGAACAAATTAACTCCGGAAAAGCTTTTAGAAACCCTTGAAATCCAATCCCAGACATCCCAGAGTCTGGGATATCTTCTTACAAAACAGGGGATTATTACTGATGAGGAATTAAACCATGCCTTAAGCGAGCAATTGGGCATTCCCCATGTAACATTGAGAAAGGGGATGGTTGATCCGGCAATCGTTGATATCCTTCCAAAAGAAAAAGCCATCCAGATGAATGTGATCCCCATGTTCCGGGTGAACAATGTCTTAACGGTTGCCACAAGCGATCCCCATGATTTTTTCAAACAGGATCAAATTGCTGAGCTGACAAAGCTTAGTATTCAGCAGGTGTCCTGTTCCCGACATGATATCAACAATGCCATTGAAGAATGCTATCAGGGACAGATAAGTATTGATGATGTCATCTCCAGTGTTGACGAAGGCGAGCTTTCCTTTGTTGAAGAAAGCTCTGAAGCCACTGTCAGTGAAATTGCAAAAATGGCCGAGGGAAGCCCCGTCGTCAACCTGACCAATCTGATCCTTCTCAAGGCGATTCGTAAAGAAGCCAGCGATATTCATATAGAGCCTCAACAGGATAATTTCATGGTCAGGGCAAGGGTTGACGGCATTCTCTATGAATTGATGGTCCATGGAATGGATCGTCATCCAGCTGTTGTGTCAAGGCTTAAAGTCATGGCAAATCTGGATATTTCAGAGCGCCGCATGCCCCAGGACGGAAGAATACAGGTCACAGTGGATGGCAGACTTATAGATTTGCGGTTTTCTTCTCTGCCCGGCTATTACGGTGAAAAAGTGGTTTTAAGGATCCTGGACCGAAGTAAATCCATACTGGATATCAACCGGTTAGGTTTTGATCCGCCTTTACTGACTCTTTTCAAGGAGCTGCTTAGAAGACCCTATGGTCTGATCGTTGTCTGCGGCCCCACAGGAAGCGGCAAGACCACAACCCTTTATGCTGCGGTAAACCTTCTTAATACCATTGAAAAAAATATCGTTACCATTGAGGACCCTGTTGAATACCAGATAAGCGGAATCACCCAGGTTCCGGTGAAAGCAGCCATAGGCCTCACCTTTGCCAGAATTCTGCGGCATGTCCTTCGCCAGGACCCTGATATCGTCCTTGTGGGGGAGATCCGGGACAGAGAAACCGCAAAAATTGCCATTGAAGCCTCATTGACCGGCCGCCTGGTTCTTTCCACCCTGCACACCAATGACAGCCCAAGCACCATTACAAGGCTGCTTGAAATGGGCATTGAACCCTATTTGATTTCATCTTCCCTGCTGGCTTCCGTTGGCCAGAGACTGGCGCGGTCCATCTGTCCGAGCTGCAAGACGGATTTTTATCCGCCCAAAGAAGTGATTCGCGATCTGGGTTTTGATGAAAATAAAAATCTTAAGCTTGTCCGGGGAAGAGGATGTACTTCTTGTTTTGATTCAGGATTCAAGGGTCGTATTGGTATCCACGAAATGCTGGTCAATGACCCGGGTCTTCAAAAGCTCATCTTAAGCAATCCAACCATTGACAGGGTCAAGGAATATCTTGATCAAAAAGATTTTAGAACCATGCAGCAAGACGGGTATAAAAAAGTTCTTGAGGGATATACCACCATTGAAGAAGTGCAGATGCTAACCGTCGGGGAAGAGTAAGGCTTATGTCAATCACAATTCAATCCAAGTCCGGAACAAGATCCCGTGTGGAAAAGAAAAAGTCTTTCAGCTTTAGCCGTCGTTCTGTAAAACAACAGGAATTATTTTTTTTTCTTACTCAGGTATCCCTGATGCTGGATGTGGGCATTTCACTTAGCCGTGCCATAGAAACCATCATGGGCCAGACCCATAATGAGTATTTTAAAGAGATTATGGGAACAATGGTAAAGGATATTGAGGAAGGGCACCAGCTGTCTTCTGCCATGAGCCGTCATCCTTCAGTGTTTAAAAGTGTTTATGTCAACATGATTCGATCCGGAGAGTCGGGTGGATTTTTGCCAAAGGTAATAGACGGCATAATTGAAATGCTGGAAAAACAACAGGCCATCAGATCCCGTCTTCGAGGTGCAATGGCCTATCCCGTGGTTCTCTGTGTTTTAGCCTTTGTCGTGACACTCTTTGTCCTTATTGGTATTTTGCCCAAATTCATGGTTTTTTTTGAAGGCAAGTATGATATCCTGCCACCCACAACAAGGATTATGATGGGCTTAAGTGTTTTTCTGCGATCCTATTGGTGGGCATGCATTATAGGGGGTATCGGGCTTGTGGCAGGCATCAAGGTTTACCTGTCATCAAAAATTTATCATATCCATAAGGACTGGCTCGCCATTCATGTTAAACTGTTTTCCAAATTGGCCAATAATATTTATACAGGTTTTTTTCTGCGAACCCTTGGGACCATGCTTGAAAATGGTGTCCCCCTGGCTGAAGCCATTTCCATTGCCGGTAATACCATTGAAAATTCATATTATAAGGCCTACGTGGAAAATATTCGTAGCATTATTGAAGAAGGCGGTCATTTTTCAACAGGATTTGCATTAAATAAAAATATACATGAATCTGTAAAACAAATGATAGCTGTTGGAGAGGATGTGGGAAAACTACCTGCAGTTATGCTTAAGTTATCGCTTTTATATGAAAGCGAAACAGAAGAGAGTCTTAACCAGATAGCTTCCATGATTGAACCCATTGCTTTGATCTTTATGGGGGTTGTTGTTTTTATTATCGTATCGTCCATTATTCTCCCCATGTTCCGCCTTGCCGGAGCAATGGGTTGATTTTTTTTGTCAAAAACGTATTTTCCCCTTGAAATTTTTATTTTAATTGTGCAAGAATACATTGAGCAATAAAATATCCTAAAAAAATAGTGTAAATAAATTATGGAGGAACACGTGATCAATCAAAAAGAAAGTCGGATAAGAAAATTCGGAAACCAGGGATTCACGTTGATTGAAATTTTGATTGTGGTTATGGTCCTTGGTATTTTGGCCATGGTGATTGTGCCGCAGATTACAGTTTCAACCACTGATGCAAAGGTGAGCACTTTGCAGACAAATTTGGTGGCCATGCGAAATGCCGTTGAATTGTATTCTATTGAGCACAATGGTGCTTATCCCGGGCTTTACAATGGATTAACATTAACTGATGGCGCCCCGGTTGCATCTGCAGCGGGTACTGTTGTTGTAGCTTTTACTAAACAGCTGACACAGTATACAGACGCCAATGGTCTGTTTGCTGTAACTAAAGATGCTACTTATAAATTTGGTCCTTATATCAAAGGAGCGGCTCTTCCGAAGAATCCTTTTACGGATACAATCACTGTTGCTTGCGATATTACTGAAGATGATATTACTGTAAAAGCAGCAGATGGAACACCGACTGCATGGAAATTTTATACTATTACGGGAATCTTGTTGGCCAATGATGGTGGAACTACCGGGGCGGTTGTCCATGCCACCCTGTAATTTTTGCTAATAACCAGGATATGACTGGGATTTCATTAAAACCAGACGGCTTTACCCTAATTGAAATTCTCATCATTGTCATGATCATGGGAATTCTTGCCATGGCCGGTGTACCGGCCTTTACCTCTGTGATGGGAGACAGCAAACTTTCATCAGCCAGCAGGATCATGGTTGCAGCCATTGAATACACAGCAAATTTAAGCATCCGGTATCAGCGTCCGTTTCAGTTTGAGGCTGATACAAACACCAATTCTTTTCAAATCAAGGACACAGCCCCATATCCGGTTTCTACATCAGGTACCATCCGGCTCAATAATTTACCGCCGGTTAATGATGACGATATTATTTTTAACGCTTTGTCTGGAACCTGGTATGTTGTGGATTTTGCAACCACTGGCAATTTTGACGGGGTTTCCATTGACTCTGGACCTGCGGCTTTAACATTTTATCCGGACGGGCATTCCACATATGCGGACAGTCTATATGTTTTAAGTTTTGGAGGACGTTCAAATACCATTACCATAGACGGTATCAGCGGGAGAATATCGGTTGAATAAAAGGTCTTCACCATCATCTGGATTTACCCTGTTTGAAATTATCATGGCCCTGTTTATTATTTCCATTGCCGTGATTCCCATGATGAAAAGTTTTGGCCCTGCCATGTCAACAGCAGCAATTGTGGAAAAAACAGCCGTTCTGTCAAACCAGGCCAGAGCAACCATGGAGCGACTACTGGCACTTGATTTTGACATCTTGAAATTAAAAGTGGATGAATCACAACCCCTTTCCGGCAATGATGTTTTTGGCGATTCAGATGAAACCTTTACCTTTAAACAAGCCTCCTATACCCCTTCCATCACCATCACTGATGCATCAGGGGATGCCAGTAAAACCCTTCTTGATGTGACTGTCGCACTGGATAGCGTGAGTATTTCCACTAGAAAGGCAGACTATTGAACTTGGCACAAAATAAAAAGGGCTTCACCCTTTTTGAGCTTATTCTGGCTGTAAGTGTTCTGGGGCTGATCATGACATCTTTCCAACATATTTTAAGCCAGACTCTTTCAACCCATAAAGATACCCAGGAAAAATTGGAACAGGTATCCCATGCAAGATTTGCAATGAACCGCATTGCCATGTTGATTACGGAAACGAGTCGTATAGAAACACCGGCCCAGGGCGATTCTGGCGTAATCCTGAAAATTGAAGAAAGAAGTATGGATGCCTATAACAATCAGACCCAGGTCCCTGGCCCGGACTTGATTCTGGATGCAGATAAAGACTGGAATATGGTGGTCAATGCTGAGGATGAAGATGATCTGGATGATCCGGTTGATTGGATCACCATAAAGCTGAACACGACTGATCCAAACAATTGGAAGCTTGTTGAAGTGATGCCGGACTACAGCACTGCCGAGGCTTCAGATTTCATGTCTGAAAGAATCCTTTGTGAAAATGTAGAAGTATTTCAGGTTACAAGGGGAAGTGATGCTGCAAAACAGCAGAACCTGGTTAAAATCCAACTTGATCTTGGCATTGGAATTAATAAATTATCCTTTACAACAAGGGCCATTGCAGGCAAATTGCTTATATTATGATGATGACAAAAAAATA
>Ga0307988_1002174_pt1 | contig 10040 bp, 7 predicted proteins | sample EllFjometagen183_FD_203166 | JGI IMG/M metagenome (GOLD analysis project Ga0307988, IMG submission 203166) | Marine microbial communities from Ellis Fjord, Antarctic Ocean - #183 | ecosystem: Environmental > Aquatic > Marine > Unclassified | place: Southern Ocean | collected 2014-10-08 | reverse complement strand
TGAGCAGCGGCTTCAACAGTCCCGTTATCTCCAGCTGGAAACATAACCGATGCGAAGATCGTTTTCGACTGCTTGGCAGTGGCAACTGCGCTGACGTATGGGACTATTTTCATCTTCGCATTCCTCTGTGCCATGAGCACCTTGTGGCTTCCGGCCCTGAGCTGAAAGGCGGTATCAGCAGCGCTAAGAAGCGCCATTCTGTCACCCTTGTTGTCGAGAATCGTGTGGCTTTTGCCGACTGTCTGCTTCGCCGCCGAATGAAAACGCAGCTCTATCTCAGCGCCCTTGTCCGCAGCAACCTCATCGAGCACAACAGCGATGTTTGGCTTGTCGAACACGATATGTCTCCGCCAGCTTTTAAGCTCTTTGCCTGGATAAGCATTGCTCGGATCCATCAGGACATAATCGCGTTCGGCTCTTGGACGGAACTCGATGATTTTGCCACCGTAACGCATATCCCAGTCCTGATTTTTACGCTTACATATTTCCTGCGCCTCACCATTAACTATGACACAGTTATGGCCACCAGTCGTTGCGAGTGGATAATCCCAGCGGGCATCGTCAAAATAGGCCTTATCATAGCCCGCACTGCCGTTGTCAGAAAGAAATTCGCAGCCACGCCAGTAGAGACTGAAATGCCCGCAGTCAAGATGTCCATGATGCGGATCATCGTTCATACCGCTTTTTCCAGCGATCACAAATTTGTCGGTATCAGTGAAATCACTGCGCATAATGACCCAGTTGACCGAAGGAAACAGAATCGATGTATTGTCAGGCGTCCATGGCGAAAGATCACTTTTGGGTTTGATAATGTCCATGAAATTAGCAGGCGAACCAAAGCCGAGCTCATCCCTGAGGAAGGCGGCTGTCCGATTTTTACGCTCAAGCATAAGATCGTTGAACATTCCGTATGAGCCTGTCCGCCCGCCGCCGGAATCACCGAAGTGCAGCGATTTATTCGGTGGAACCTGCGCATAAAGAAATGTCGTCACGGCATCGTCGAACCTAGGATGTTCATAGAGGTTAAGCTCCCCGTTTGTCGCACGTTTCAGCGCTTCAGCAAAAGTGATTGCGGTTCGTACGGTATAGTTGAGATAGCCGAGCCCCTCCTGCCAACCCCCGCTTTTGATCTCATCGAGCGTTTTGCCGATACGGTTGTACGATTCTGCGACAACATCGATGAGATTCGGGTCCTCTGTAAGGAGGGCAATCGCCGCGACACCAAGGCTCGAATTGCAGACAGTACACCAGTTGCAGCGGTAAGCCGACGCCCACCAGTGATACTCATAGTTTCCACGGACACGCAGGATTGCCTTCTCAAGGAGTGCGCCACGAATCCTGTCGCGCTCACGTTTTGTCAGGGCATCGTAAAGCCAGTCATAAACTGCGGCCATGCGAAACACGTAATGATCTGCGTGCTGACTGTATCCGAAAGCTGGCTGATCATCCCCGGCCCCCATCGGCCAGACACGGTCATAAATGTCCGGGAATTCGTGAACACTATGAACCCATGTCGGCTGATCACAGAGAACATCGGCAAATTCGAATGATTTTTTCGCATAACGCACGTCACCTGTCATTTGGTAGACAAAGGCGAGACGGTAGGACGCCTCGGCGTTACGCATGAGAAAAGATTCAAACTGGTAGTTAGCTTCATAACGGGCGTTGGTGTTGCGTTTTGGTGGATCATTCTCGACGGGGGTATGGATGAGGCGATTGGCCTCGGCAAGCTCTCGCCTGAATATTTCGTTTGCCTCTGGATCACGATTGATACGTTCAAGTATCGCCGCTTTTTCATCAGCGCTGAAATAAAGATAGGGGTGTGAAAGCTCTGCCTTTAAGGACGAGGCGACATCATTTTTATCGATATCAGCTTGTGACAATGAGCACAGAACCGTCATAAGAAGCAATAACAACACCGCTGTTTTCGTCTGCATACGCCAGTCTCCGTCAATTTAATGATGAACTTCCCCGAGCACGCTTCGGGGAGTCATGTATAGTACTGCTATTTCTCATTTAGAGCATAGCTGCTGAACTTAACATTCATTGCTCTACACTGCATTGGCCGTTAAAAAACTCTTTGAGCTGCTTCTTCGAGCGCTTTTACATACTGAAGACGTTTGAACAGGGATTGCTTATCTTCCTCAGATGCCTGCGCAACACCTTGAATTTCTTTCAGCGAACTGCAATCATTTTCAGCAAGCCAGCTCTCAATTTCTTTGAGAAGAACCGCAATGTGATCAGGGCTTTTTTTGTAGAGGATTGAGCAGAGCTGGACAGCGGATGCGCCAACCATCAACATCTTGAGAATACTGTCGCTGTCATGGATACCGGTCGAAGCAGCGAGATCACCGTTGACATTGCCATAAAGTGTGCCGATCCAGCGGAGAGGCAGCGCCATTTCTCCGGGTGAACTAAGCGACATGCCGGGGACGACTTTGCGGCGTTTCAAATCAACATCGACGGAGTAGAGCCGATTGAAAAGCACAAGACCCTTTGCACCTGCATGAACGAGCTCATCAGCAATTTTTGCGATTGAGGTGAAATAAGGATTAAGCTTTACAGACAGTGGAATCGTGACCTGAGCCGAAACCTGGCTTACAGTTTCAACGTACTGTTTTTCTATTTCAGCAGGATCATCATTGCTCCCCGGAAAATGCGATATATTCAGTTCAATTGCATCAGCACCGGCAAGTTCGATTTCACGCGCATAAGGCGCCCACCACTTTGAAGACACACAATTGACACTCGCGATAACAGGAATATTCAACGCCCCCTTCACCTCTGAAATAAAATTGAGATAGGGCGCAGGGCCAACGCGCATACCAAGTTCGGCACGCATGTATTCGTAAGCCTCAGGATGTTCCGTCTGCATCATTTCACGGTTAAGCTGCTCGGATTGAGCAACTATTACTTCCTCAAACATCGATTTCAGTACGACTGCGGCCGCACCTGCATCGGCAATACGTTTCACATTTTCTAGGCTGCCGGTAAGTCCGCTGCTTGCTGCAATAAGCGGATTCTCTAATTCGAGTCCCATGTAACGAGTCGACAGGTCTGGCATGATCTCCCCCGGTCTATATGTGATTGTTCATTGTGTACGAAAATGAATTGTCTAATCATAATATACAAAGCGCCCGGCAAGGGCAAAGCGTTTTTCGTGTCAATGTATAGAATAAAAAACGGCTTATCCTCAAATTCGAAGATAAGCCGTTGTTGCAGCGTAACTAGTGTAACGCGCCTTATATATTAGGCAAGGATCGCTGCAAGGTCGTCTTCGGGAGTCGTTATCGGTTTGATATCGAAATTCTCGACGAGCACATTCAGCACATTAGGAGTCACAAAGGCTGGCAGGCTCGGTCCAAGCCTTATTCCCTTGATACCCAGGTGAAGCAGTGACAGCAGAATGACGACTGCTTTCTGCTCATACCATGACAGCACAAATGACAGAGGAAGACCGTTCACATCAGTATCAAATGCCTCAGCAAGCGCAGAAGCTATTTTAACTGCTGAGTAGGCATCGTTGCACTGTCCGACATCGAGAAGACGCGGGATACCGCCGATGTCACCAAAATCAAGCTTATTGAAACGGTATTTACCACAAGCCAACGTCAGGATCATGCAGTCGTCAGGAACAGACTGTGCAAGCTCGGTAAAGTAATTACGGCCACTCTTGGCACCGTCACAACCACCGATCAGGAAGAAATGCCTGATATCGCCATTCTTGACACCATCGATAACTTTGTCTGCAACACCGAGAACTGTGTTGTGACCGAAACCGATAGTGATTTTCTTGCCATTACCATCTTCGCTGAAGCCTTTTCCTTCAAGCGCAGCCTCGATGACAGGTGAGAAATCCCTGTTATTAATATGGTAAACACCTGGCCAGCCAACAACACCAGAGGCAAAGATACGGGCGATGTACTCGTCTTTCGGCCTCTGAATGCAGTTCGTGGTCATGAGGATAGCGCCGGGGAAAGCATCAAACTCTATGCGCTGATCCTGCCACGCGCCACCATAATTACCAACAAGATGTTTGTACTTTTTCAGACCTGGATAGGAATGGGCGGGAAGCATTTCGCCGTGGGTGTAGATATTAACGCCCTTGCCTTCAGTCTGAATAAGCAGCTCTTCAAGGTCGTGGAGATCATGGCCTGAAACGAGGATTGCTTTGCCTTCACGCGGCTCAACATGAACCTGGGTCGGTTCGGGATGTCCAAAACGGCCGGTGTGGGCAGCGTCAAGCATTTCCATGACTTTGAGATTGACTTCACCACATTTGAGATTCATAGCGACCAGCTCATCAGCGGTAACATCAGTTTTCGCGAGAAATGCCAGAGCATCATGAACAAAATCGTAAACATCGTTGTCTTCACTGCCGAGAATATGTGCATGATGAGCGTATGCAGCAAGACCTTTTAAGCCGTATGTCAAGAGTTCCTGAAGACCGGCTGCATCTGCACCGAGCGCCTCAATACGTGTCGGAATGCTGACATCAGCGCCCTGATCAACGAGAGCATCAAGATTTTCACCCGGCTGCCATGTAGCAGGACCTTCGAAAACGTCTGGAGTAATTCCGGTTTTTTTGCAGGCATCTTCATAGAAATTCTGCAATTTTGTGCGGACACGCATGGCCCACTTTAAGAGATCCTGAAAACGGGCTGGATCAAAATTAACATTCGTCAAAGTTGAGAAAAGTGAGCGGGTGGTGAAAATATCGGTTTCATTATCTCTGATTCCCATTTTGCGCGCGGCAACTGCATAGGTTGAAATACCTTTGAGCGCATGAATGAGAAGATCCTGAAGGGCTGCTGTTTCAGGGTCTTTACCGCATACCCCGAACTTGTCGCAACCGGTTCCATTCGCTGTTTGTTCGCACTGGTAGCAGAACATGTGTGACATAGATCTCTCCTTACAGTTTTTTGTGTTACGTGAATTACTTCATGAAATATTTTACAAGCCAGTCAATTCTTCCACGTTTTACGAAATGCATTCCCGAAAATCGCATAACTTCCTGAATTTTTTTGCGGTATTCGGGTTTGTAACAGTGTGTTTCGCAATTCTTACATTTTGGTTTTGGATCATACGGGCATTTAGCCAGTCGTGTGTGTGCATAATCCATCAAATCAGAGCATTCGCTGCATAGCTCGCCTTTATTGCTGCCATGTTTCGCTGAGCAATAAACTTCGATGAATTTCACCAGCATCTTTTCCTGGCTGTCTTTCGTTGCATCCATTTTCTTGCTTTCCCGTATATTTTGTTCAGGTCAATTACATAGCCTGGCATTTCACATCGCCATTAATACCGATGACATGTACATCAACGGGCAAATCTGGAAGCGTATTATCTCTTGCTTCAATAACTGCGCTTGCGATACCACCGCAACAAGGGACTTCCATACGGAGAACTGTGATACTTTTCGGGCTGGCCTCTTTGAAAATTGCAGCCAGTTTCTCGCGATAGAAACTCAGGTCATCAAGTTTCGGGCAGCCAACAACAACTGATCTGCCTTTCAGGAATCTCTCATGAAAATCAGGAAGGGCAAAGGGAACACAATCAGCGCAAATAAGCACATCAGCATTTTTAAGAAACGGAGCCTGAGGCGGGACAAGCATCAGCTGCACAGGCCAGTGGCCAAGACGGGATTGCGCATCCGGGCCATCGTATTCGGCCGCAGTATCGCCAGTTGCAAGGTTACGCATAGCAGAGCCGGGACAGCCGCCAAACACTGGTGGAGCTTCAGGTTTTTTTGCCTCTTTCGCAGAAATAAACGTTTCTACTGCCACTTCGTCAAACTCTTCAGCCTCACGGGTTTCAAGCGTCAGCGCACCCTCTGGACAATCTCCGAGACAGGCGCCAAGACCGTCACAATAGACTTCACTGACAAGCTTGGCTTTGCCATCGATAATCTTCAATGCGCCCTCAACACAACCGGGGACGCAAAGGCCACAACCCGTACATTTATCTTCATCGATTTTTATGATTACCCGCTCCACGAGGAAATTCCTTTCATTGATTGTTTATATGCAATTGAAACTGCAATTGGCTTAGTTGCTATTTTCTTCAGAGTTGGTCAACACTGCGCTCAAATGAGTACTGTTCATATAATTTGAAACCATGGTATTCAGATCGCTGAGCAATGTGCCAAAAACACACTCCCCTCCACTACAAACGGGACCGTTTATCAAACATGATCCACTGCTCACAGGCCCGTCGAAAAGCTCATACAGTTCGGATAGTGAAATGCTCTCAGCTGTGCGGGCAAGTTCAAATCCGCCTTTCGGGCCACGTATCGACTTGACATACCCCGCATGCACGAGACGCTGCATGACTTTTGCAAGGTGGTTGTCAGAAATATTGTGAAACGCAGCCATTTCACGTGTCGATATTTTGCGATCACCGTGTTTCGTGATGTACATCATGGCATGCAGCGCGATGACAGCTGCATCGGAAATTTTAAGAAAACCAGACAAGCGACCCCCTCGTTAATGATTAGTGGTACCATAATACCACTTTTAGGGTAGCATGTCAACATTTTCTTTTAATACTATGGAAAATAATTTTCTCGGAGTGTGACAATTCAGACTATTTCAGCATCTTAGCCAGGTCACTGGCATCCTTAAGCGCTGTTTCTACAATACTTTCGACAAGTTCTTTGGACAAGCCATAATCCTCCGTACAAATCGCAATAAGATCCTCAAGTGAATCATCATCGCGATAACCAAACACATGGGTAACCAGGTTTATTGCGGGATAAACCGGAGCGGCATCACTCACGGCGTGATGATTATTGATTGAGTTGACCAGGTATTGAGGCAAGCCCCACTCCTCTGCAATCATGGCGCCAACTGTCGAATGGTCATACCCCAGCGCTTCCTGTTCAAGCTCTGCAATATCAAGGGAGGGATCTTCGTTATATCTTTTAAATATTGCCGAATATTCTTTAGGTTTCATTGTAACAAGTATCGGAAGGGCAAGATCCTGCAGGAGGCCCGCGGTGAAAGACTCGACCTGAGTCGTTGGATGAATATGATGTGCGAGGTGACGGGCAAGGCTGGCTTTTTTTGCGGATGACTGCCAAAACTTGTGCATATCAAAATACGGCGTATCAGCCTTTGGGAGAGCCCGATTGACTGCCTGTGTAAGCACAATTGTTTCGAGTCGTGAGCGCCCGAGAAGCGCCACCGCACGGTGAAGGTTATCAACATGCCGCGAGAGGCCGAACGCTGCCGAATTGACAGTTTTCAGAATCTTAACATGCAATCCAGGGTCGTTTTCGACTTTCCCTGCTATTTCAGAAACAGAAACATCAGGATCACGAAGCGCAGACAAAACACTCATCACCGCAACCGGAAAGCTCGGAAGCTCATAATTCGCAAACATCTCCTTCAGTTCGCTCTTCGGGTCTTTGTTCTTTTTTTTGAAAAACATCATAATAGTATCAATCCGCCCTTCGAGCAATTTTATTACTGAAAATAGAGAGGAGACCGCCGAGCATGACATAACCAAGGATTACCTCAACCATTGCGACAAGCTGTGCGCCGGTGGATGCTGGTATTACGTCACCATAACCAAGTGTCGTTAAAGTTATTACGCTGAAATAGAGCGGAGATAGAACCGAAAAATGAGGGCCGTAGTCCACCTCGAAAAAGGTAAATACCCATGCAAAGAAAAATGTCTGAAACATTATCCAGAAACACCACCTGAACATACTTCTTCCGCAGTCGCTTGATATCCACCAGAGGTAATAGACAAAAGCTGCAACTTTGCCAGATGCACGAAACTCTTTTATGAAGTTCTGGTCGTGAACATAACGTCTGAGCCGGTATGCTCCTGCAAAATTGACATTTCGGATATCAACACCGATCCAGCTCGCCTTATCAAAGCCATCGATCAGTCTCAAACGCGCCTCACGCATATCGGCGTTTGCGAAACTTGCGCCTGTAACTTTTGTCAGCGACATGTCTGCGTTTCGAAGATCAGCATTTGTGAAATCTACATTCGTGACAACGGCCTCACGCAGTCTGACATTCATCAGTCTGGAATTCCTGAGGTCGCAACCATCAAAATTGGCAAGACTGAGCGTGCTGCCTTCGAGATTGCACTTGAACATATTTGCGGAGGTGAAGTTTGCCATTCCAAAGCCGGCACGCCGGGCTTTTACTCCCTCCATCATGGCATTTGAAAAATTTGCGCCGGACATTTCAGCGCCATCCAGAATAGCATCAATCAGTATCGCACCCTGTAGATTAGCCTTAAAGAGATGAGCATTTGAAAGGTTGGCTCTTGAAAAATCAGCACCGGAAAGATCAAAGCCCGTAAGATCAATGCCTCGCAAATCGGCTCCGGAAAGATCAGCATTCGTAAAATCTTCAGAAGCCCCATCAGGGAGTGATCCCGTTTCCTTGAGGATGAGGAGATTTTGAACCATCAGATTGTCTGCTGAAAATTCCATACACACCATGCACTTTTTCTCAGGGATTATTGAACCGATACCGTTTTGATAATCAATATAATAATAGTATAACAAATCACAAGGATTTTTGAAAGTCTTTCTGTGGCATTAAATTACACAGGTCAGATATGTGACGAAATCAAACTGCAGCAATCAGCTATGCAATTTTTCTCTTTGAAAGCCTGAGACTGTTCAAGACCACTGTCACACTGGAAAAAGCCATTGCACCTGCAGCCATAACAGGGTGAAGGTCCCTGATAAATGGCGGTATGAACGAGACCCCGTGAAATGCACCGGCCGCCAGGGGAATAAGTGCGCTGTTATAAAAGAATGCCCAGAAGAGATTCTGCCTGATTGTCCGCATGGTCTCACGCGACAGCCTGACAGCCTTTACAACACCGTAAAGATCGCCACCGACAAGTGTGACATCTGAGGCCTCAATGGCCACATCAGTCCCGCTACCAATTGCAATGCCAACATCGGCTCGTGCAAGTGCCGGTGAATCATTAATACCGTCACCGACCATACCGACAATCTGACCGCGACGGCTGTACTCACGCACAACGGACTCTTTCCCGTCAGGCAGGACACCCGCAATGACAGTTTCGATACCAAGTCGCCCCGCGATTGCTTTTGCGGCAGTTTCATTGTCACCGGTCAGCATGACTGATTCGATACCAATCTTTTTCAGATCGCCGACTATTGCAGCCGCCTCAGCCTTTTCACGGTCGGACACCGCCATAAAACCGCTTAACACATCATCGACCTCAACTGCCATAACCGTCTTGCCATCGGTGAGTAAGGATTGCACTGAATCTGCAATGGAAGCAGGCAGACTGTGTATATCAGCGAACCATTCCGGCTTTCCAACCCTGACTTTGTGCCCGGCGACTTCAGCGCTGATACCAAAACCAGCCTCAGCCTGAACAGCTTCAGGCTCTGATAGCGCCAGCCCCCTGTTATTTGCTTCAGTAACAATTGCCGATGCAAGCGGATGCTCTGATCCTGATTCAGCGCTTGCTGCAAGAGCGAAGACCGAATCGCTGTTATCACTCAGGGGCAGCCAGTCAGTTAGAGATGGTTTCCCTTCGGTAAGTGTTCCGGTCTTGTCAAAAATGACAGTTGTCATGCGCTGCGCCGTTTCGAGAGCTTCGGCGTTCTTAAAGAGGATTCCCATCGAGGCGCCCCTGCCGGTACCGACCATGACCGCTGTCGGGGTTGCCAGGCCAAGCGCACAGGGACAGGCTATCACAAGGACAGCGACCATGCGTACCATGGCGGGCACGAACTCTCCACCGGCAATCCACCAGAAGAGAAAAGTTGTAAGAGCGATTACTATGATTGTCGGCACAAATACCGCAGAGACACGGTCAGCTAGACGCTGAATGGGTGCTTTGCTCCCCTGCGCCTCCCTGACAAGGCGGACAATTTGCGCAAGAGCGCTGTCTTTCCCCACTCCGGTCGCCTGAATTTTCAAACGCCCGCCTGCATTGACCGTTGCACCAAAAACTCTATCGCCTGGATTTTTCTCAACAGGCATCGATTCGCCGGTCATCATGCTTTCGTCAATACTTGACTGCCCGGC
>Ga0307988_1002172_pt1 | contig 10044 bp, 10 predicted proteins | sample EllFjometagen183_FD_203166 | JGI IMG/M metagenome (GOLD analysis project Ga0307988, IMG submission 203166) | Marine microbial communities from Ellis Fjord, Antarctic Ocean - #183 | ecosystem: Environmental > Aquatic > Marine > Unclassified | place: Southern Ocean | collected 2014-10-08 | reverse complement strand
GGCGGAAAGTGTGAAGTTATATAAATTATTAACATAGCGAGTTATTCATGTTTGCTGCATTTTGGAATACATTAAAAATAAAAGAGTTGCGTAATCGTTTGCTTTTTACGGCAGGTATTATTGTCTTAATAAGAGTAGCGGCGAATATTCCTTGTCCAGGAATTGACCCTCTAGAATTGAGCAAATATTTCGATGCAAATTTCGGCAATGCTGCCGCTGCTGGCGGTCTACTAGGAATGGTTGACCTCTTTAGTGGTGGTGCTTTACTGAAGTTCGCCTTAGCGACTCTGGGCATTATGCCCTATATTACGTCTTCCATCGTAATGCAGCTTCTGACTCCTGTTATTCCATCTCTCGAAAAAATGTCGAGAGAAGGTGATTCAGGAAGACAGAAAATCAATCAATATACTCGTTATCTTACAGTGCTTATATGTCTAGTTCAGGGTACAGTTGCCGCTATGGCAATGCTTAACCCAAGTAAACTTGGACTGCCGCCACTTGCTGCAAATCAAACATTAATTGTCATGAATCCTCAAGTATTTATTTTCATGACAGTTCTTGTTTTGACTGCCTGTACAATGGTTTTCATGTGGCTTGGTGAGCAAGTTACTGAACGTGGAATCGGTAACGGTGCGTCAATAATCATTACGATTAATATTCTCGCCCGTATGCCGAGCGCGTGCATTCAGCTTGTTAATATGGCACAAGCTGGTGAAACTGACAAGGGAGCGTCATTTACGTCAATTCATTTACTTATCTTGCTGTGTATTTTTGCCGCGGTTACCGCAGCGACAATACTACTGACTCAAGGCTACCGTCGAGTGCCGATCCAAATGGTTCGCAAAACTCTTGGTGGTCAGGTTCAGGATGGCAGCACTTACATGCCTTTAAAGGTAAACTTTGCCGGTGTTATGCCAATCATTTTTGCCGGAGCTATCATCATGGTTCCAACAACTATATTCGGCATGCTCAAATGGACAACCGCGGCTCAATTTTTACAGCACGGTTCCGTTGGCTATATTGTTACCTATTCGGCTCTTATCTTGGCTTTCGCATATTTCTGGGTAGCCAGTCAGTTTAACCCTCTCCAGATCTCCGACAATCTCAAGCAGCAAGGTGCTTATATACCGGGAATTCGTCCGGGAGAACCGACAGCTCAGTTCCTTGATTCAACAATGACTAGAATAACATTTGCCGGTTCTATTTTCCTGATGCTCTTAGCTATTTTCCCGATGATGCTTTACGTTGGATTAAGAATACCATTTATGGTTGCTTCATTCTTCGGCGGTACAAGCTTATTGATTATGGTTGGTGTTGTTTTAGACACTCTCAGTCAGTTGGAATCTCATTTGACAATGCGTAACTACGATGGCTTCTTGAAGCGCGGTCGTGTCCGTAACCGAAGCGGAAAGTAAAAGCGGTCAAGCTTATTTTTTATGAGTTTTACAGCTTTGACTTAGGCTCAAAATTTAATGAATACAGGAGGGGATATGTCGCAGCAAGTTATTGCTATTGATGGTCCTGCGGCTTCCGGAAAAAGTACAATTGCCGCCCTCTTGGCTGATAAACTTCATATTCCTTATATCAATACTGGAAACATGTATCGTGCTATTACTATGTACGCCCTTGATTCTGCTATTGACCTTAAAACAGATTGCAATAATGAAACTTTCAAAGCGCTTCTTGATACTTTAAAACTTGATTATATCAAAACAGATTCCGGCGATTATGAATTACAAGTAAACGGTATCTTACCCGGTCCAAAACTACGCTCTCCTGAAGTTGCGGCATTTGTAAGTCCAGTAGCGACTTTATCTGTTGTTCGGGATTGGCTCAAAAAGCTCCAACATGATTCTGTTAAACTTGGTTTAATCGTTATGGAAGGGCGTGATATTGGCACTGTAATTTTTCCAGACGCACAGTTTAAATTTTTTCTCACCGCGACTCCTGAAGAACGTGCCCGACGACGCCTCGCGCAAGCAGGCGAAACTTTTACCGGCGCGACTTTGGATTCTGTAGCTCGAGATATTGCCGAGCGTGACCACATAGATTCAAGCCGGGCAATCGCACCGCTGAAAGCCGCTGATGACGCCGACATTGTTGACACTACTAAGATGACTATTGATGATGTAATTAATTATTTAGCAGGGAGAGTAAATAATGCCAGCTCATGAAATGACTTACCGTGTACCTTATGCCGACACTGACCAGATGAGTGTCGTTTATTACGCTAACTATCTGACTTATTTTGAACGCAGTCGTACTGAAATGCTGCGCGATGCCGATTTGCCTTACAGCGAACTCGAACAGCAGGGATATTTTTTGCCGGTTGCAGAGGCGAAATGCAAATATAGAGCTTCCGCTACTTATGATAACCTCCTGACATTCCGCTCATATTTTGTCGAAGCCAGCGGCGTTCGTCTGACAATCGCAACGGAAGTATGGCACGAAGACAAACTCCTCACTGAAGGCTATGTAGTCCTAGCCTGTATCGGAGCCAATAAAAGACCGGTACGAGTACCATCTTTTATGATCGACGCTTGTAAAAAGTATACAAAATAGAAATTATGCCAGCTGTTTGCGGCGGTATGACTCTACTTCCCAGTTTTCTATGAAATCGCGGGATGCATCATCGAGATAATTTATTCCACCGAATGCTTTTACCAGCTGTTTAATTAAAGCGGCATCCTTGGCTAATTCCAAAGCTAAATAAGCTCCAGCCAGATTTGGACCTATGGAATAAACCACTCCAGGAGTTTCCAGAATCTTAGGATAGTATCCATTTGCACCTTTGAAATCAGCTATTGATTGTTCTGAAATATTGCCTTTGTGAACAAAAGATTTCATATAGACAATATGGTCAGGGGAAATTGCTTCGTCCGCATTAACAAAAGATTTTGTACCGATAACAGCCTGCATTTCATCAGCAGGAAAAGCTTTTGCAAAGACTTCTGTATCTTGAGGATTTAATACTATATTTTTTTCTTCCAAAACTAAAGAAATGTTTGCTTTTGCATATTCATTTTTGAGTTTAGCGAATATGTCATTGTAAATTTCTTCAATAATTTCCGGCGTATCGCCAGCGACAAAAACTCCGTGGTTTTTCAGGAAAATAACTTCCGGTTGTTTGCCAAAATCTTTTTTGTATTCGGCAACTTCATCACGCACGGATTGATAAAGTGTTATACCTGGATCAATGTAATCCATCCATAGAGAATCAGGGAAAAGTTTTTTGCAGACTTCTTCGCCGTTTTTCGCGCAAGTCATGCCGTTGACCAAAGCCGGATGAGTATGAATAACATAAGTTGTTTCAAGCAGATTATGCAGAGGGGCTTCAACCGATGGACGACCTGTAGAATCCGACATTAGCGCCGCAGTCATGATTTCTTTAGCAGAAACTTCACGTTTTTTTGCGTCGCCTGTGATTGAGACCTCGTCCATTAGTAAAACTTTATTTCTTTCTAAGGCGACAAATTTATCCGCTGTGATAGTAGCCATTGTTGTACCAGACGGTTTTACCCAAATAGTCTCTTTGGTTTTGACGGATGAATTACCACCACCACCTTTGACGTATTTATCGCTTCCAAACTTACGAGTTAGTTCTGTTAAAGTACTTAATAAAGAATCCATTATTTAATCCCTTTTATTTAAGGTGTTTTTTTCATATTTTTCAACTTCAGTCAACCAGTCGATTCCGACTGGAACATTTTGTTGAGCACAATAGTAATCCCATACCGCGGCAACAGGAAGGAATTTTTGTTCCTCAAGTATTGCGAGGCGAGAAGTGTAATTGCCTTCGTTTTCCATAGCTTTAAGCTGCTCGGACGGTTCAAGCAAGGCGGCGCAGAGAGCTTTGAGCATATTTCTGCTGCCGATAACCCATGCGGCAATACGATTGATGGACGCATCGAAGAAGTCCAAGCCGATATGAACTCTGTCTTGGAATTTGTTACGAATAATTTCCTGAGCGATATTAAGTAATTCTTCGTTATAAGTTACGACATGGTCGCTGTCCCATCTGACTGGACGGCTGACATGGAGCAGAATTTCATCAACAAATTGCAGTACGGATGAAATTTTGTCAGAAACCACTTCTGTAGGATGGAAATGCCCGGTGTCAAGACAAAGTAAAAGATTATTTTTCACCGCATAACCCATATAGAATTCATGAGAACCGATCACACAGCTTTCAGAGCCGAGGCCAAATAATTTACATTCCACAGCATCGAGATGGTATTTAGAATCGAATTTTTCAGAACACATCTCATCAAGTGAAGCTTTGAGTCTGGCACGAGCTCCGTTGCGGTCTACAGGAATATCTTTAAAGCCGTCCGGTATCCAAATATTCATTACGGAAGGTGTTCCGAGTTCCTTGCCAATGTATTCGCTTATTTTGCGACAGGCCTTGCCGTGAGCTATCCAAAAATTACGAATTTCATCATCATTAGAGCTGAGTGTAAAACCGCTGTCAGCTTTGGTATGAGCGAAGAATGTCGGATTGAAATCCATGCCCATTCCTTTTGCTTTTGCCCATTCGATCCAGTTCGCAAAATGCTCTGGCTTAACCTGGTCGCGATCAACGAATTTTCCATCGCTCTCAAGGTAGCAGGCATGAAGATTTAAACGGTGCTTACCTGGGATCAAGGATAAAGCTTTATCCAGATCTTCACGCAGTTCTTCAGGAGTACGGGCACGCCCCGGATAATTTCCGGTAGCCATGATTCCGCCGCCGCTGCTTCCGGCTTCGGCAACTTCAAAACCGCCGACATCATCACCCTGCCAACAATGAATCGAAATTGGAATTTGTTTTAACTGTTCTAAAGCGACATCTGTATCTATACCGAGTGCGGCATAACGTTCTTTGGCTAATTGATAAGCTTCTTGAATTGATTTGTTCATTTTTGCCCTCTTATTTTTTGGAAAGTCTGCCAGGCATTGTCCCAGTCAGCTTTGTTGTTTGGAGTATAAGTTTGTATTTCGAAAGAATCTGCCACAACTTTTCTTGCCGCGGTCAAATCTTCAATATGTCCCAGCGCGATGGCTTGAACAAGAATATTGCCAATCGCTGTTCCCTCGCAAGGTCCGGCGAAAACCGGAAGCCCTGTTGCGTCGGCGGTGATTTGACAGAGTAGTTTATCTTGGCAGCCTCCACCGATAATATGGATTTTATTAATCTTCTGATCTTGGATATCCCTGAGTTGTTCTAGAGTTTCTTTATAGAGAAAACCAAGACTTTCCAGACCGCAACATATATAAGCGCCATCGCTTTGTGGAGTTTTTTGTCCAGTGTCAATACAGTATTGATCAATTGCGGTCATCATACATGTAGGATTGAGGAAACTGGAATCGTTCGCGTCTATAAAGGTCAGGAAAGGCTCAACTTCACGAGCCATGTTTTCCAGATCATTATAGGAGTAATCTTTTTTAAAACTACTTTTTAGGCCTCGAATAATCCATAAGCCCATGATGTTTTTGAGTAGTCTGAAGGTCCCGGCGACACCGCCTTCGTTGGTGAAATTATACTCGAGAGCCAGTTCCGTACAGACTGCTTCATTGGTTTCTATCCCCATTAGTGACCATGTCCCGGAGCTTATATACGCCCAGTCTTTGCCTGTTGCCGGAACCGCGGCTACTGCAGAGCCGGTATCGTGAGTTGCCGGCATAATTACTGGAATATCTGATAATCCAGTTTCGTCTTGAATAGAATCAAGTAGCGGACCAAGCACTGTTCCCGGCAATAATGGTTTTTGAAAAATACTTTTATCTATTTTTAAAACATCCAGTAAATTTTCATCCCAGTCATTGCTTTTACTATTCAATACTTGAGTAGTCGTAGCGTTGGAATATTCGTTAGCTTTAATGCCGGTCAGGCAGAAATTCAAATAATCAGGAATCATTAAAAAACTTTTTGCTTTATCAAAATCTCCATTCTTTTGCGCTGCCCATAACTGATACAGTGTATTAAACTGCATGAATTGAATACCAGTCTTGGCATAAATTTCATTTTTAGATATTAAATTAAAGAATTTTTCCATTAAGCCATCAGTTCTGGAATCACGGTAAGCACTCACTGGACAGGCTATATTGTCATTTTCGTCGAGTAAAACATAGTCGCATCCCCAGGTATCAATAGCTATTGATGCGGGAGTTACGGACATTTGTTTTGCGGATTCTTTCAAGCCTTTGAGGATTTCTGCGAAAAGTCCTTCTACATCCCAACGATAATGTCCTTTGTCAGACAGCATATTATTTGTGAAACGAAAAGTCTCATTGAGATGCAACACGGAACCGTCAAATGTTCCGTGAATAACTCTGCCGCTTCCGGCACCAATGTCTATTGCTAAATAATTATACATATAAAACCATTCGTAGTTAATTATAATTTCTATCTTTAATAGTAAATTACAAGATTTTTATAGTTTTTTCCTTGATTTTTTCGACAAAAAATAGCATATTAACGACAAGTAGTCCAAAAAAGGGATAATATGTCACAAAATTTAAACATTGATAACTTTGTTCTGGTAAAGGATTTTTTTATAACAGTCGCTCGTCGCGACCCTCAGCCGGAATTTCCTCGACATGCTCATGATTTTTCAGAATTAGTGATAATCACCAAGGGGCATGGATCGCAGATCATTGACGGTTTGGAATTTCCTGTTTCGGTCGGAGATGTTTTTGTAATTAGCGGTCAACATGAACATGAATTTAACCATGTTGAGCAGCTTGCATTGGTAAACGTTATGTTTGACTCGACGAATCTGGCATTACGCAGTTTAGACACAAGCGATTTGCCGGGTTTTAGATCATTGTGTTTTTTGGAGCCTAAGCATAGAAAAAAGCATAAATTTGAAAGCCGTTTACAGTTATCAGGAGAAGACTTAAAAAAAGCGGAGCATTTAGTTGATGAACTGGAACAGGAACTACTTGCGACAAAGCCTGGATTCAAAGCTATTGCCACCGCTCTCCTAGTTGAACTGCTCATACATTTGTCCCGCTGCTATAGCAAAAGCAGCAAGCCCGAAGCTCTTTCTCTTTTGCGCATAGCTAACGCGATAAATTATATTGAAAGACATTACACGGAACAAATAAATTTCACTAAACTCGCACGGTCAGCAGGAATGTCGCCACGTACTTTCCAGCGGGCTTTTCTACGAGCAACAGGTACTTCTGCAAAAAACTATCTAATTACGACACGTTTAAAACATGCAGTTGAATTTCTAAAATATCACAATTATTCAGTCACCGAAAGCGCATATAAAGCAGGATTTAAGGACAGTAATTATTTCACGCGTATATTTAAAAAATATATGAAGATGTCCCCCAAGCACTTTCGGACAAAAAAATAAACAAAATCAACATATTATTTTTGCGAAGCACTTGCAAAAGTGTAAGCTTAATGCTATTCTTAAAGAGTAATAAGTTAGTTATTACTTAGTGTCGTTTTATGTAAAATATTAAAATTATTATTTGAGGATTTTTAAATGGACATTTCTATAGAATATAAGATTATCCTTGCTTTAGGATGTGTCCTGACATGGTTGATTTTCATTCTGGCTCTCGCAAAATTTTCAAAAGTTTGCTCACATTTTACAAGCTTCCGCAAAAATGTTGAAACCGACCTCACTGGTATGGGTACAAATCTTCGTAAAATGCAACTTTCTTTTCAGGAATTAACCGTTGAGCAACGCCGTAGTAATAAGTTGTTGATCGAGTTGATCGAAGTGCAAAAGAATTCCAATCCTCTTAGCGGACTTGAATACGAATTAGTTGAAGAAGAAGAAATTATTCCAAACTAAGCAAGTTCTGCATAAACAAAACGATCTCTTTTAGAATAATCTTGTATTGTCGCAATATTTTTGAATTTCCCCGTATCTTTCAACGCGTCATGAATACTTTGCGCCTGGCTTATCCCCATTTCAAAAATTATAATACCATTAGGTTTTAAATGTTCAGCAGCTTGCTTTATGCATTTATAGATTAATTCCAAGCCATTGTCTAGGGCAGTCAGAGCAAGTTTAGGTTCAAAATCTTTGACTTCCGGCATCAGATCAAGATATTCGAGCTCGCTGACATAAGGTAAATTAGCAGCGATACAGTCAAAAGAATGTTTTTTAAGATTCTCAAAGAGATTACTTTCTACAAAAATAACATTTTCCAATTTATACTTAACACGATTCTTTTCGGCGACTTTTAAAGCTTTCATGCTGACATCAACAGCCGTAACGAATAGGTCTTTTCTTTCAAAAGCTAATGCCAGGGCAATTGCGCCACTGCCCGTGCCTAGATCAAGAATTTTTCCACCATCAGGTGCGATTTTACATATACGTTCAACCAGCAATTCTGTTTCCGGACGTGGAATCAGTACATCAGGACTAAGCAACAAATCAAGATTCATAAAATACGCATGCCCGAGAATATACTGTAGGGGCTCATGTTTTTCGCGGCGTTGAACAACTTCCTCAAGAAAATAAAGAATGCTTTGCGGAAGTGGAGTTCCATAACGCATGAAAAGTTCGGAACGTGAACATTTGGTCAGTTCGGAAAGAATTAATTCACTTTCCGTGCGTGCCCCTTCGATTCCAACAGCTTCGAGGCGGGATGTGATGTTTTTAACTGTCTGGAGATAAGTAATATCCATAGTTTATGAACTAGCCTCCCGGACTATATCAGTAAACTCCTCTTTCGAAACTTCTGAAAGATGTTTGCCTTTTTTCGCAAGCTTCTCGTTTACCTTAACAGATGTTTCGATCATGCGCTCATGGGTTTCCTCTGAGCCACCAAGCAGACAAAAATTGTCCCCCTTGGTGACACGCTTGTGACCGTCTTTATTGTCAAGCCCAAGCCCTATCATCATTGCCGGCTGTTTATCTGATTTTTCACGAGCTGCAACCATATATATTCCTTTTAAATTTTACTACTTTAATAATATAATATAACATTATTAAAAGCTCTGTTCTATCGTAAAAGGTTCAAAATTCAAAAAATAATCCTTTAAAGCTGGAATTTATTGAAAAAATGACTACTATATTCAGCATAAGAGATACCAAAATAATAACAAAAAAGGGAATGAACATGAAAGATCTTCAAAATTCTAAAGGGTTTATGGGCGGTTTAACTCCATCGGCGACTCTCGCCATTACTGCGGCAGCAAAAGCACTTAAAGCTCAAGGCGTAGACGTATGCAGTTTATCTGCGGGCGAACCTGACTTCGATACACCAGAAGTTATCAAGCAGTCAGCGATTAAAGCCCTCAAAGAAGGAAAAACTGGATACACTCCAGCTAGCGGACTCATGGAATTGAAAGTTGCCGTTGCCAAGAAATTTATCAATGAAAACAATGTCAAAACTACTCCTGGGCAAATAATTATTGCTCCTGGTGCTAAATTCTCAGTCTTCAGCGCGATCGCGGCTCTTTGCGGCCCTGGCGATGAAGTCATTCTTCCCGCTCCATTCTGGTTGAGCTACGAAGAAATGGTCAAAGCTGCTGGCGCAAAATGCGTTATCATCCAGACCAAAGCCGAAAACAACTACGAATTAGATCCTGCGGAACTGGAAGCGGCAGTAACAGAAAATACTCGTTTACTAGTTCTAACAACTCCATCAAATCCAACTGGCGCGGTTTATCGTAAAGAAACACTCGAAAGTATTGCTGACATCGCGGTTGCTAAAAACTTCATGATTCTGTCTGATGAAATCTACGAAAAATTAGTTTATGATGATGACAAACCACATGTAAGTATCGGTTCTTTGAATGATGAAATCAATGATTTAACTATTACTGTCAACGGTTTAAGTAAAGCTTACGCAATGACCGGATGGCGTTTAGGATATTTAAGCGCACCATTATGGCTTGCCAAAAAAATTGGTGCATTCCAAAGTCATTCTACTTCAAATCCGACTACTTTCGCACAATATGCTGCGATTACAGCATTGGAAAAAGCGGATGCGGAAGTCGAAAAAATGCGTCAAGCATTTTCTGTTCGTCGTGATTTGATCTACTCATTGATCTGTGCGATTCCGGGTGTAACTTGTGTTCGTCCGCAA
>Ga0307988_1002171_pt1 | contig 10045 bp, 7 predicted proteins | sample EllFjometagen183_FD_203166 | JGI IMG/M metagenome (GOLD analysis project Ga0307988, IMG submission 203166) | Marine microbial communities from Ellis Fjord, Antarctic Ocean - #183 | ecosystem: Environmental > Aquatic > Marine > Unclassified | place: Southern Ocean | collected 2014-10-08 | reverse complement strand
ACTTGACATATCTGTAAACATATCGAGCGGAAAGCGCACATTCCCTTCAACCGAAATACTATCAAATAAAGCTCCACCTTGAAAAACCATTCCAATTTCCTGACGTAATTTTTTACGATGTTTCTCTTTGGTTTCAGTAAAATTTCTATCGTCATACCAAATTTCACCACCATCAATATCATACAATCCAAGAATCGATTTTAACAAAACTGTTTTCCCCGAACCACTCCTTCCAATAATCAGGTTCGTTTTCCCTTTTTCGAAACGCGCGGAAATGCCTTTTAAAACAACATCGCCCTCAAATGCTTTATTCAATTTAATAACTTCAATCATGTTAATAGTAATCGGGTTAATATTAAATCGAAAAACAGAATAAGTATATTGGTATTTACCACCGCTTTTGTGCTTGCCTTGCCAACTTGTAAAGCGCCACCTTGTACAAAATAACCAAAGTAAGCCGGTACCGAAGCCACAAGAAAACCGAAAACAAACATTTTTATAATCGAAAATGTTACATAATATGGAACAAACAACCATTTAATTCCTTCAATATATTCCGAACCGGAAATAATTCCAACCAAAGGACCGGTTACCCAACCTCCTAAGATTCCAAAAAATACACTTAAAATATATAGAAATGGAAATACAAAAACCACTGCAACAATTTTTGGAAGAATAAGGTAACTCGCCGAATTTATCCCCATTATTTCAAGTGAATCAATTTGTTCGGTAACCCGCATGGTACCTATTTCAGATGTTATATTCGAGCCAATTTTGCCAGCCATTATAAGAGCCAGTATGGTTGACGAAAATTCAAGCATAAGTGTATCACGAGTACCCAAACCAATAAGTTCAGACGGATAAAGTGGGTTCATCATACTATAGGCAAACTGAATGGTCATAATACCGCCAATAAAAACAGAGATAATTATTACAATCCCTACCGAATTTACACCCAAATTTTCAATTTCGTGAAACAGTTGTCTGAGGTACATTTTATGCTTTTCGGGTCTGGCAAACACCCTTTTTAGCATTATAAAATATCGTCCCACATGAAAGAAAAAACCCATTTTAACTTCTATTTAGTTGCAACTGATGGTAATATTATTCAAAGTTAAAATTACAACTTAAAAATCCTTTAACAAAACCTGTTACTTTCTAAGCGAATTGTTTAAAATTGATAAAAAAATTCGCAGCATATTTGTTGGTTTTTTATAACTTTAGATACTTTTGCGCCCGAAATTAAAGATTACCAAATGGATAATAACTATTGCATTATTATGGCTGGTGGAATTGGGAGCCGGTTTTGGCCTCTCAGCCGAGTAGTTAAACCGAAACAATTTTTAGATATTTTAGGTGTTGGCAGAACCTTTTTACAACAAACTTTCGACCGGTTCTCGAAAATTATTCCAACAGAAAATTTTTTAATTGTAACTAGTGTAAAATATAAAGATCTGGTTCTTGAGCAGCTTCCTGAATTAACAGAAGACCAAATTTTATTAGAACCACTTCGAAGAAACACTGCACCATGTATTACTTATGCAGCATACAAAATAAAGACCAAAAATGCCAATGCTAATTTAATTGTTGCTCCATCAGATCATGTTGTTTTAAAAGAAGAAGAATTTATTCGGCAAATAAAAACCGGGCTGGAATTCACAAAAGAGAATGATGCACTTTTGACGCTTGGGGTGAAACCCAACCGACCCGAAACGGGTTACGGATATATTCAGGTAAAAAAGAAAGTGAAATTTAACGAACTGGATAATTTGTATAAAGTGAAAACTTTTACTGAAAAACCGGACGAAGAAATGGCCAATATTTTTGTAGATAGCGGTGAGTTTTTCTGGAATTCAGGAATTTTTATTTGGTCGCTTTCTTCAATTTTAAAGGCGCTCGACCAACATTTAAAAGATGTTTCATTGCTATTTAAAAAAGGAATGAAACTTTATAACACCAACGACGAAGTTCATTTTATAAATAAAACGTATTCCGAGTGTCCCGGAATTTCGATTGACTATGGAATAATGGAAAAGGCAAAAAACGTTTTTGTTTTAACTGCCGATTTTGGGTGGAGCGATTTGGGAACCTGGGGCTCGTTGTACGAAAACAAAGAAAAAGACAAAAAAGGAAATGTTATTAACGGAGACAACATTTTAACATACAACACACAAAATTGCATTGTAAATATTTCAGATCAGAAAATTGCAGTATTACAAGGTTTAGACGGGTACATAATTGCCGAGTCGAACGATACTCTCATGATTTGTAAAAAAGAAGATGAGCAGCAAATTAAACAATTTGTTACCGATGTAAAAATTAAAAAAGGTGATTCACTGATCTGACCTTAAAATTGATAAAATAAAAATGGGCAGCTAAAATTTTAGCTGCCCATTTTCTATTATTGGTGAATTAATTTCTATTCTGAAATCTCAGTTTTTATATGGACATTCTCCTCTGGCAAATTGCCTGTCCATTTTCTAATTCTGTAATTTATTCGAATGGTAAGCATGTACATTACTGGTGAAATTAGTAGGGTTAAAAATGTTGCAAAAGATAAACCGAAAATTACTGTCCACGACATGGGTCCCCAAAATGCTACGTTTTCTCCTCCCATTGAAAAGTCAGGATCAAAATGGTTGTAAAGACTAAAGAAATTAAAATTTAGTCCGATAGCGAGTGGCAATAATCCAAGGACGGTAGTAATTGCGGTAAGCAATACCGGACGTAAGCGTGTTTTCCCAGCTTCAACCAAAGTTTCAATTTCTGTTTTCGAATCGAGGAATGCATTTTCAGAATAACCTAATTCTTCGCGTTTTCTCTTCCGCAATAAATCTATATAATCAATTAAAACAATACCGTTGTTAACTACAATTCCTGCCAGAGATATAATACCAATACCAGTCATGATTACCACGAATTCCATTTGAAAAATTCCTAAGCCAAGAAATACGCCAATTGTACTGAAAAGTACCGTAACCATAATAATTGCCGGACGAATAAATGAGTTAAATTGAGTAACCAAAATAATCATAATCAAGGCAATCGCTATCAAAAGGGCAAACGTTAAAAACTCCATACTTTCGGCTTGTTCTTGTTGTTCTCCAGAAAATTCGTAGCTATAACCATTTGGCATATCATAGTCTAACAAAACCTGTCGAATTCGTTCGTTAATTTGGTTAGCGTTGTATCCTTCCATTACATTCGAAGATATTGTAATTACGCGCTTGTTATCAATTCTACTAATTTTATCGTAGGTAGTAGAGTAAGAAAAATCTGCTACTGCCGAAATAGGAATCCTATTCTGCTCCACTTTCAATTTTTGGTTCATTAAAGTAGAAACGTCGTTACGGTATTTTTCATCTAAACGAATAAAAATGTCGTATTCATCCTCTCCATCTTTAAGCTTACTTGCTTCGTACCCATACAATGCATTTCTAAAGGCCATCGCAACTTGCTGAGTAGATAGCTCGTACAATCTTGTTTTTTCCCGATCGATATTTACCAACATTTCGGGCTGATTGACATTAATATTTAGCTTTAATTCATCAATTCCCGAGATTCCATCGTCTTCAATTATCTTAATAAAATCATCGGTTATTTGAATCAATTCATCAAATTCATCGCCGGAAACTTCAATATTAATAGGATTCCCGGTTGGTGGTCCCATATCCTCTTTTTCAACAAATATTTTGGCTCCAACATAACCATCCAAATTCTCAGTTATTTGTTTCATTACAAGAGATGTATTTATTCCATCTCTGAATTTGGTCTCAACAAAAGAGATTGTTGTAAGCGATTTATTTGGGCTAACATCATTCTCAAACATATCTCCTTTTCCTGAACCAACAGTTGTAGTTACCGATTTTACAACTCCAATAACAGGTTTTATGGTTTCAGCTACAATGCTTTCTACATCACGTGAAACATCATCGGTTTTTTCTATTGATGTACCAATTGGGAGTTCAATAGTTACATAGATAGAAGATGGGTCTGTTTCGGGGAAGAAGACTACTTTGGGTTGACTCCCGAAATAGAACATTATAGAAAAAATTAGTAATAAAACTGTACCAAAAAAGTACAATAATGGTCGAAAACCTGTTAAAGCAAATCTTAATTGACGGCTATAAAAATTTTCAAGCCATACTAAAAACTTATTCTGAAACCATCTGGCCAATGGACGAAAAGCAAATAGATTCAATACTAAAATAAGAGCAATTGTGGCTAAAATATTTCCTATAAGATAGATTTTTCCTATGTAAAAAAGCACTGCAAACACCGAAAATATTCCTGCATTTCGTAGTGTTTTTTTCCAATTTATCTTTTCGTTTATGTCTTCTATTTTCATAAAAGCCGCCACAAATGCCGGGTTAAGTATTAATGCCACAAATAATGACGAGGCCAGCACAACAATTAATGTTTGTGGAAAAATTTTCATAAACTGCCCAATCATTCCTTCCCACATTAAAAGAGGAACAAAGGCTGCCAGCGTGGTTAATGTTGAAGATATAATTGGGAAAGCAATTTCACTAACTCCCTTTTTGGTAGCCGACATTATTGAGTACCCCAAACTATGCAAACGATACACATTTTCGACAACAACAATCGCATTATCAACCAACATTCCCAGGGCTAAAATAAGCCCGAAAAGCACCATATTATTTAATGTTACACCCATTTGGTTGAGAACAATAAACGACAGAAACATCGACATAGGGATGGCAAGTCCGGCAAAAAGTGCATTTCTAAAACCAAGGAAAAGGAATAAAACAAAAATCACAAAAATCATCCCCAGAATAATACTATTCTCAAGGTTATTAATTTCATTCCGAATACGATGTGTTTGATCGTCGGTGGTAACCACTGCTAAATTGGAAGGTAAAGCACCAATTTCTTGTTGTTCCTCAATGGCTTTTACAACATTTTCAGAAGCATCCAGAATATTTTCACCCGATTTTTTTGTAACTGAAAGTGTTACAACCGGTTTGTCATCCAATCTGGCAATAGTAGATTTCTCTTTATAAGTATCAAGTACAATGGCTACATCGCGAATGTAAACCGGTTTGCCCTCATTTATTTTAATAATTGTATTTGCAATCTGTTGTACATTCTTATAATCTGCAACAGTACGAATTATCCTTCGTGTTTGGTCCGACGTAAATTCGCCGGCCCCCATTGTAATGTTCTCTGTCTGAACAGCTATAGCAATATCGTCGAATGTTAATCCAACTGCATCGAGCCGGTGTGGGTCAACATTAATTTGAATTTCACGTTCTTCGATACCACGAATCTTTGCTTCAGAAATTTCATCCAAACTTTCAAACTCATCCTGTAATAATTCAGCATATTTTTTAAGATCGTTCATGCTAAATTCTCCAGAGAGGTTAACATTCATAATCGGAAATTCAGACAAATCAATGTCCATAACCATTGGATCTTGTTGGAGATCTCCTGGTAAATCCGAGCTTGCTTTATCAACCCGATCTTTGGTGTCTTGCAAAGCTTGTTTTATTGTTACATTAGTATTAAACTCTACAACAATGGAACTAATATCCTGGTACGATGCGGAAGAAACTTCTTTTACACCTTTCATCCCTTTTAGTTCTTTTTCGATGGGACGTGTAATTAAATTTTCAATGTCAACCGGTGAGTTTCCCGGATGAACAGTTTGTACAAAAATATACGGTACAACAACTTCCGGCATTAACTCACGTGGCATTTGTTGGTACGAAAAGATACCAAAGAACACCAACATTGCAGTTAATATATAAACTGTTGTTTTGTTTTTCAGTGCCAGGTAGGTGGGCTGAAATTTTCGTGTAATATTTTGAATATTTTTCTCTTTTTCTTTCTTAACCATTTCTTTTGTTTTTAATGGTATATGTATACTTAAAATTGAAGCGGTGTACCATCAACAATTTGGTTAAAACCTTCTGAAACGATTTTGGTTCCAGCACTTAATCCTTCTTTAACTTCGGTCATATTATTATTTGTAACACCGGGCGTTACATACACTTTTTTCGCTGTGTTTCCCTCATTTTTGCTTTCAACGATATAAGTATAACTTCCTTTAAAATCTTCTTTAATATATAGCGAAGGAATTACAATTGCATCTTTTGCAAAATAATCTCGAATTTTTATAATTGAACCCAGGTTGGGTTTAATCATTTTGTCAGAATTATCGAGGTTTATTCTAACTCTAAAAGTTCTGTTATTAGGATCTATTGAATTTCCTATTTGAATAATTGGCGCTTCCATCTGGCGGCCAAGTGCAGGAAATGTAATGCCTACTTTATCTCCTTTTTTAACCTTAGTTAAATAAGATTCAGATACATCAGCATAAATTTTTATTTTGCTAATGTTTATTACTTTGGCAAATGGAACCTGCGGACTTCCAATGTCTCCTTTTTTCTGATAAACAACTTCAACGACACCACTAACGGGTGATTTTATATTAGCCATTTCTATCTGAGAGTTCATACTTGCTATACGTTTTTCGAGGCTCTCTTTACTGTTTTTTACCTGAAGATATTGCATCTCGGAACCGATATTTTGATCCCATAAATTTTTCTGACGCTCATAATTTATATCAGCCAACTCCTTCTGAACATTTAACTCATCAACTGTGCGTTCCAAAATCTCGCTACTTAACTTAGCCAGAACTTGTCCTTTAGAAACGGGTTGACCTTCTGTAACAAAAACTTCCATTATAACACCTGCAATTTCAGAGTTTACATTTACATCTTGTTCTGCCTCTACTTTCCCTGTTACCTCAATAAAATGCTCAAAAACTTCATTTTTAAGTTCAGTTACCATTACTTTTACCTCTTCCGTTTTTTCGTTTGAAGAGAGTTCCGATTCAAGAATTTCTATTTTTTGTTGCAAAGCATGCAATTCTTGTTTAAACTGTTGCAATTGCTCACGTTTGGAGTTTTCGTCGGTGGCAGCTGGCACAGTGCACGAAGCAACTATAATTGCAGCCGTTAATACCATTAAAATCTTTTTCATTCTATTTTGTTTTATTATTTACTAATTAATTATAAGCTTCCTGCAGCTTTTTTCAATTTCAAATCGGCCTGAAGCAGTTGCATAGTTGATGCAATGTAAGCCTGGACAGAATTAATATATTGGGTTTCTATCTGCGAAAGTTCAGTACTACTACTAATACCATTATTGAATTTAATTTTTGTTTTATCCAAAATTCCCTTCGCCAATTCCCTGTTTTCTCTGTCGTTCTCATATCTTTCTAACGCCGTTTCCATTTCAGCCGATGCTGTTAAATATTCTTTTTGAAGTGTAATTCCTGCCAGAGTTTGTTGTGTTTTTGCTTTATCTAATTCAATTTGTGCCTGCTGTACTTTCGACCTTTTTTGCCCCGAATTAAAAATTGGAATGGAAGCCTGAAAACCAACTAATGAAGACGGATACCAATCGGAATTAAACAAATTGGCTTCGTTTCCATAAGCCGTTTTCGAATAGCTATAAAAACTACTTAAGCGTGGTAAATAGGCTGCTTTTTCGAGTTTCAATAATTTATTTGAAACCTGGAAATTAGAGTTTGCTAATCGGAAATCGATATGATTATTAAAATCGAACCGGAAACTATTTTCTTTGGCAACCAATGGCATTACAAATCCATCCAGATTATCCGACAAATTAATTACTGTTTCCAGCTCGTAACCCATTGCATATTTCAAAACTATTTTTGAAATTGAAATTTCTCGATCAGCCTTTAAAACTTCATTCTCAGCATTCTTCAACATTATTTTTACCTGCGATAAATCTTGCTCTTCACGAAAACCATTATCAAAATATATTTTAGTTTCATTGAATAGACTTTGAGTGTTTCGCAAATTTTCTTCCATAACTATTTTATATATCTCGCTAATTAAAACCATGTAATATGCTTGAGAAACTGCATCTCGAATATCGATTTCTGCTTTTTCGTGAGCCTGTTTAGAAAGGTTTAAATACAATTGCGACGAGCCAACTCCAACAATGTAAGAACCATCGAAAATAAGTTGCGACACAGTTAATCCAAAATCAGAATTATAATCTTGGCCAAATTTCACCGGCATATAAGTTCCTGGTTCTCCACCAAAAAATTCACCCGGTAGCAACGAAACCGGAAGATTTAAAAACATATTATAGTTTGCTGCACCCGACACCTGTGGCAATCCAATTGTAATCGTTTCCCAAACTTTTTTTTGTGCAATAGAAATGTCCCTGCTGGTATTACGCAAAACGTACGAGTTTTCGTTGGCATATTGTTGGGCTTCTAAAAGCGAAAAAGAAGTAGAAGACTCCTGCCCGTTTGCCACATATATAACCGGCCCCATAAAAAGAAACAGCATGTATATTTTAATTTTTATTCTCATTCTCGATATTGTTAAATTGTTTTGTAAAATATTTTATCCCTTTTTCTGTACAAATTGCGTACATATGATATTCCATTACTTTGTCGAAAACCTCGATGGATAATACTTCTCTTTCGGTAAAAATCTCATACTCGGGATTTAATGTAAACAACATTCTTCCAACTTGTAATTTTGCTACCAAATCAACATCCAAATCAGACCGGAATAAACCTGTTTCTATTCCCTTCTGAATATTTTCAACTGTACTGCTAAATATTCTTTCGCGTTTTACTAAATGCACTTTTTGATACAACCGTGGATATAGTTTTTTCAAATCGAACTCAATGTTATTGTTAAAGTATTTCAGTACATTAACAATATGAGCTCTAAGTGAAAAGAAACTATCAATTGCATTTCCATTATTAACATCGTTTAAATTGAATGCCGGATTTTTAATGTAGTAATCAATAACCTGGGCGACCAGGTCTGCTTTGTCGGTAAAGAATTGATATAATGTTTTTTTTGAGACACCAAATTCGCGGGCAACATCATCCATTGTTACACTTCGAATTCCAAACCTTAAATAAAGCTTACCAACACTTTGAATAATATGAATTTTTTTTTCTTCCATGAGACAACAAAAATATGCTATTAAAACGAAGGAAACTTTAATAGTGTTGAAAGTTTACGATTATTTAACTTTAAACTCTTCACTGTTTTCAACAGTTTAAACGCAACACGAAACTACATGAACAATTAAAGTTTCCGCAGAGTAAATCGGTAAGTGGCGAAATTTTACCAATAAAATGGCTTTTTTCTATTGTGGAAAAAGAAATGATTTGGCAACAATTAAATCTTCAGCATAGGTAATTTTAATGTTTTCCCGATTTCCATCAACCAAATGAATGGTTTCATCGAGCTTCTCTAAAACCGAAGCATCGTCGGTAAAAGAGTCTGAGTAATTTTGTTCAAAGGCTTTTTTAATTAAACCTGTTTGAAAGGTTTGTGGAGTCTGAACCAGAAAATATTTAGAGCGATCAAGCGCATTATTTCCATAACTATCTGCAAATCGAACCGATTCGGAAACAGGAATTACGGGAAGAGCATTCCCGTTTTCAATAGCTTTTGCATAACAATTTTTAATGGTTTGCACCGAAACCAATGGACGAACTCCATCGTGTATAAAAACAATACCATCTCCTTCAATTAAATCTAAACCATTTTTTACTGAATCAAATCTGGTTTCGCCACCAAAAGCTAATTTATAACGAACTTCAAAATTATGCTTCTTACACAGCTCATTCCATAATTCGAGTTGTTTTTTTGGAAGTACCAGAAAAAATTCAATTTCAGAACTGAACTTTTCAAAACTATCAAAAGTATGCATTAAAACAGGTCTTCCTGCTAATTCAATAAATTGTTTCGGAGTATTACTGTCCATTCTCGTACCACTTCCGCCTGCAACAATTAATACAAACTTTCTCATCTTTTCGATATTTATTGTAATTTACGTTCAGTAAAAATAATTCAAATTTTATTTAACAATGGACAAATTATTACAATTTCTGCGTGAACTTAAAGAAAATAACAACAGAGAGTGGTTTAACGATAACAGAAAAAGATATGAAGAGAGTCGGGATAAAACTCTGTTTTTAACAGATGTACTAATAAACGAAATAAAAAGGTTT
>Ga0307988_1002169_pt1 | contig 10059 bp, 10 predicted proteins | sample EllFjometagen183_FD_203166 | JGI IMG/M metagenome (GOLD analysis project Ga0307988, IMG submission 203166) | Marine microbial communities from Ellis Fjord, Antarctic Ocean - #183 | ecosystem: Environmental > Aquatic > Marine > Unclassified | place: Southern Ocean | collected 2014-10-08 | reverse complement strand
TTTGGCGCCCAAAAGTCCTGGAAAAATGAAGACCAGTGGACCTATATGAGAAATCTGGGATTTCATCAGGAATATTTCGAGCAGGTTATGAGTTATACCTCCGGTGAAGCCAAGAGGACGCAACCATATAGGAGAAAGGCTGAGGTAACCAGGGCTGATCCGGAAGGCATCTTTGCCCTGGCGACCCCTGGAGACAAAGCATAGCATGGGTATGATAAAGGGGATGAGTGCGAGATGGGTGCATTCAAAAGCGGTATGTTTGATCCCGGACGTGTCTTCCGCTGCTCTCCAGCCAAGCCGCAGATGTTCACGGCGGTTAAAAAATTAAGAAAAAAAATATTTATGTTAAAAAAAATTAAGAAAATTTTATTGTTCGAAAAACACACTTGTCCGTGGTGGTTAGCATACACTTGGGATAATAGAATAAGACCATTTTTTCAAAATGCTGACATAATATTAAAGCCTTATATGAATTCAGGGATTACTGCCTTAGATGTTGGATGTGGGATGGGGTATTTTAGTATTCATATGTCTAAATATATTGGTGAAGAAGGAAAAGTTATTTCAGTTGATATACAAAAAGAAATGCTAGAAATATTAAAAAGGAGAACCGAAAAAAGCGGTTTAGACAATATTATAAAACCGATCCTTAGCCAAGGAGATTTAAGTGGCATCAGCGAAAGGATCGATTTTGCTTTGAATTTTTGGATGTTGCACGAAGTTGATTCACAAAAAAAAATGGTGAAACAAATATATGACTTATTAAATCCTGGTGGGAAATATCTAATTGCGGAACCAATAATTCACACAAGTAATAAATACTTTGAATCAATAATCGAAATGTGCAATGAAGTCGGATTCATTGTAGAGTCAAATCCTAAAATTACATTTAGCCGGTCAGTTTTATTGTCAAAACAAAAAGTGGTATAACCCAAGTCGCTGGTAGAGACGGCGAGAACCACGCCTGTCCCTCATATTAATCCATCTTTTTTTGTAACCAAGTTAATGTTTCCGGGAAAGTTTTAAACGCAATTATGGCCGGAGAAATCTATGATGCAAAAGTCCGGGGTTTAATTCTTTTAAAACCTCAGGAGTCAGTGGTTTTCCATCGCCCATGGGATCTGCTGCATAGGCGTTTAATAATTCCAAAACAGCCTGTGAATGCAGTGTAAGGTCCAGATTGGCTTCAAAAATTTCAGTATGAGCCATAATTAACTCCTGTCGTCTGTTGAAGTTAAAAAAACTTTATTCGATCACTAAGCGGATTCGATGTGATTATACATTTTTATGTGAATCAATACAATCAATCTATAAATGCAGGGGCAGTCTCTTGTTGTCAATTTCAATGGTTGTCTTTGTGTATGTTAATTTTCACAGGATTTTTCCATCTTTAAAATGAATAACATCAACGCCTTTTCTGATTTCTGGCTTGCCTTCAAAACCCGGCTCCGTGGATGGCCATTCAAGAACCCACCTGTACAGAACCTTTTGGAGTTGCTAGTCTATGAAGGTCTCCTCTTCAAAGGACCTGAAATCATCGTGACTTTTAAACCAGGGCTCCCAGGCTTTCCTAAGTGTTTATGTGCCTTTTACATAAGCACCGGTCCAGTTTTCAAAGAACACATCATTATGGAAAAATGTCATTACCTTATCAAGGTCATGCTTTTCCCAGGCAAGGTTCCACTCCTTTAACAATGTTTGAATTTCTTTGCGTGAAAGTTTCATGATTTCACCTATAACCAAAGATTTAGGGTGTTCGCATAATATTTTAACAGATGGGCTTCTGATTCATTGCTGGTAAATATGCCGTCTGTTTCATCTATCATGCCTCGAAGCAGCATCAATGAGATGGCTTCTAAAATAGCCTGTTTCCTTGTGCTGTGGGCTGTTTCAATGACAGGGGCGCCATTTATTTTTATTTTTTGCAGAATCAGCACACAGCCATTCTCAATGTCTGAAAAAGTAAGTTCTTTGTCAAGATTTTCTAAAAAAAAATGTGATAATAAAGATACAGGGACAATGGGAACAACATCTGAAATCTTGTTCATCAGCTTGTCACAAAGCTTTTTGATTTCAGGGAACCTTTGTTTGCGCGGGAGATCTTTAAAAACAATTTCATGCTCTTTTGAATATGCAATAATTGAAACCGGTTTTCCAAAATTTACACAGGCATAACCAAATCTCCGCCACCTGGAAAGCATCATCTGGGTAAGATTTTTTAAAACAAAGCCAACCGTTTTCCTGGAGGCAAACCAGAGACTCCTTTTTTTTACATCAGAATTTAATGACCTTAAAAGACTCCTGTCTTCTATGGTACGGTCATAATTGATGCCCACGGGAATAAAAATGATATCCTGGTCTTTTTTGGGATCAAAATTGCGCAGCATATAATCAATCAAACCGAGCCTTGGCTCCTGAAGATTACCGTCTTTGCTAAGATTGCCCTCAAGAAAGACTGCCTGGCATACACCCTGCTGGGTTGCCATGTGGATATATCTTTCCAGGACCCTTCGGTATAAAGCATTTTTTGAGTTTCTTCTTACAAAAAAAGCTCCCATGAATCGAAACAACATATGCAGCGGCCATATTTTTGCCCACTCACCAACTGCATAGGAAAGAGTGGTTCTCTCTGCTGCGAGAAACGCAACAAGAATATAATCAATATTGGAACGGTGATTCATTATAAAGACAACCGTGGAATCAGGATCTATATTCTTGTATTGATCATCTTCAAAAAGTCCTACGCGAACCCGGTACAATAACCTGGCAATTTTTTTTGCAAGCCAGTATCCTATCCTGAAATAAAAATAGGCATTAAACGAAGGAACAATCTCCTTTGCATAGGTGATAACTTTCTTTTGAACCATTTCAAGGGGCATACCCTTCTTTTCTGCATAGGACTTGATTGTTTTTATCACCTTGGGATCATAGGATAAGCGATCGATCAGAACCTGACGTTTGGTCAACTGGAAGGGTCTTATTTCAATATCAAGCCTTGTCCCTATCTCTTCTATCACTTTGTTGATCCGCCTGCGAAGAAACCACCGGCTGCTGGGGATCAGGATTCTGTCCAATAATGCAAAAATAAAAATAAGAACAAGAAAGAAAAACAGCCAGATGGAAATAGTGATTTGTCCGCTCATAGGATTCTCCCTGGAAAGTTATAGAAACATTTATCGTAACTAATTTGGGATCGCACTTTATATTGTCTTTCTTTTAACTGTCTATTTCAAGCCATTTGCTCAAAACCGTCACCGGGTCGTCATCAAACCCTATTGTTTTATAAAACCTGATAACCTTGTCATTGGTTTTTCTTACCATAAGGTTGATTTTCAGACAACCCAGATCGGACAGAATTTTTTCCGCATGAAGAACAAGCTGTCTTGCAAATCATTCCTTTCGGTATTCAGGTTTTACGGCAAGATAATAAATCCAGCCCCTGTGACCGTCATACCCTGCCATACAGGAGCCGGCTATCTTGTTATTGATAAGGCCCACAAAAAACAAGTCGGGATTTTCAGCAAGTTTTCGCTGGATATCATTTACAGGGTCATTCCAGGGAACAACAAGCTTACATTCATTCCAAAGAGAAACAACATGTTTTTCATCATGAAATTTATATGTTCGTATGATCATCATTTAATCAAATAATGCATTAACAAAGAGTTATAAATCAAATTTTTGAAGATCCTCAATCTGTTCTCCCACACCAATATATTTGATCGGCAGTTTCATCCTGCTTGCAATGGCTGCAACAATACCTCCTTTTGCAGTTCCGTCAAGTTTTGTCAAAGCAATCTGGGTGAGGTCAACTGCATCATTAAACAGGTCTGCCTGGGAGATCGCGTTTTGTCAAAGATAGGTATGATAGCCGGAATACCATCATCGGTATCAGTCTTTTTTCTCAAGCCCCTGGATTTGTTCGAATAGAAACCGTAGTACCTGACAGTCTGCTCATATCTACCGGCAGTTGACTCTTCGACCGGAACATAAATCATTCTTTTCTGCGGCACGCAGTGAAGCTTTAGCGCTCAAAACATGCACGGACAATGTACCTGGCAAGATTTCCAAGACCTGTTTTGTCATCGGGATAAATTCTGTCACCAATATACACATGAAAACCCGTATGATGCCAGGAAAGCATGTTTTCAACAATAGCATCATTTATTTTCTCCTCTTTTTTAAGCATTTTGAAAATCTCCCTAGGTCTGAACAGCAATGCTTGCGCCGGGAACAGCGCCATCATGCAGTACAGCAGATTTTAGATACGCACTGATCACCTTCCAGCCACAGATGCTGAGCTTTGCCAATAATTTGCGGTCATAGAGAAAATAGATCCGCAATCGTTTTGGAATACTGCCAAAAGATATTCAGTTTCTGCCCTTTAGGGTATGGCCACATTCTTCACATCTAACTCTGGCAAACCCGGAATGAAGGTCTCCGCAATTCAGATATTTGTAAATTACGGTCATGATATAAGTCCGCCAGAAACCATAGCGAGATGCATACACGTCATCCCACATCTGTTCCAGTTCTTCAAAATGATTTTCGACGCATTTGTAGTATGCACTTGCCTTGGGATTACAGGGCTGATAAACATCAAGACCATATGTTGTTGATTGGGCCATGGCGAAACGGATGCACAGTAGATCCTGGCGGTTAGGGAATTGTTGTGTAGTGAGACTGATCAATTCTTTTATTATTGATCAGTTTGTTACTTCAAAAAGCTGACCCCGGATAAAATAGTCCATAAAATATTGAGAGTTTAAAATGGGTAGATGGCGTCCTCCTAGAGAAAAAGGTTCCAAGTATATCACCCCGGAAGGTGCACGAAAATTAAATGAAGAGATTCAGTACTTGTGGAGAGTTGAGCGACCAAATGTGACTGATAGGGTTTCGAAAGCTGCCGCACAAGGTGATCGTAGCGAAAATGCCGAATACATTTATGGCAAGAAACGCTTGCGTGAAATTGATAGCAGGATTCGATTCTTAACGAACCGTCTCGACGGGATGACTGTGGTCAATCGTATTCCTGAGGATCAGGATAAAGTTTATTTTGGTGCTTTCGTTACCCTCGAGGATGAAGACGGGGAAGAGGTCGAATATCGTATCGTTGGACCCGATGAGTTTAATGTTGTTGACGGAAAACTTAGTATGGATTCGCCCTTAGGTAAAGCAGTGTTAGGAAAACGAGTGGAGGATGAAATCAAGTTTTCTTCACCAAAAGGACTGAAAGTTTTTTATATATCGAAAATTCGTTATTTTGAAAGATAATCATCATAAATTGTTCTCCAGAAGTGCTTGGTTTTATTGAAGTCAGCCTTTGGGTTCAGGGCACTTTGGATTGATGGTGGTGAGGTTCCAAAACGAAGGTGAAAGAAAACAACAGATTGAATTTTAAATAGATGATTAACAAATTTCTAACGAGTCAATGCACCGGAATCTTACCTGCTCTCGTTCCTCGCTTCGGTCAAGTCCGGTGATTATTGCGAACAAGGACACCGGGCGCGGGATGGAAAATCGACTGATTATATGTTACCGCTGAAGCTTTAGCATTGCGGCTGCTCACCCTTCGTTGAATTTGTGTGCCCATATGATTAAATTCTATATGATGCATTGGCAGAGAAATCCGGGAAGCCAGAATCTCTTCTGGAAAGGGTAGCTATGAATCAAATCCAGACGGATGAACCGGCAAATAGTGACTTTTATTGTATATCTATGATTCACCTGCTATATTTATAAATCAAACACCACTGGGTGTGATAAAAAAACATAAAAGGCCTTGTAGGTCTGGATTCAATAAAAAAAAGGGTTTCATGAGTGCTTTTACCGCGTTACCATTAACCAAACCAATGATCGAAAATCTGGAGACCCTGGGATACCAGGAGATGACTCCGGTCCAGGCGGAGAGTTTGCCCCATGTGCTTAAAGGGGAGGACCTTCTGGCCCAGGCCAAGACAGGAAGCGGGAAGACCGCAGCTTTTGGCATTGGCTTGCTGCACAATCTGAATGTGAAGCGCTTCCGGGTGCAGGCTCTGGTGATGTGTCCCACCCGCGAGCTGGCAGAGCAGGTGGCCGGTGAGCTGCGGCGTATAGCCCGGTTCAAACACAATATCAAGATTGTAACCATCTGCGGCGGGGTTCCTTTTCTGCCCCAGCAGATTTCTCTGGAGCATCAGGGACATATTGTGGTGGGAACTCCCGGGCGCATTGAACAGCATTTAAAGCGCGGAACAATGAACCTTGATAATGTCACCACCCTTGTTCTGGATGAGGCGGACCGTATGCTGGATATTGGCTTTGCTGACAGTATTGAAGTAATCATGGATTATGTTCCGAAGCATCGCCAGACCCTTCTTTTTTCCGCTACATTTCCAAAACTGATCCTTGAACTGAGCACGCGCTTTCAGAAAAATGCGCACCGGGTGGTGGTGGATGTAGAGCACGAAGAAAACGTTATTCGCCAATATTTTTACGAATCCGGTTGGGAATGGAAGCCCGTTGTTGCGGCTCAGGTTTTAGATGCATATAAGCCTGCATCGGCACTGATTTTCTGCAACACCAAGCTGCAGTGCAAATCTCTTTCAGAGTTCCTTGAGGCAAAAGGGTTTTCATCCCTGGCCATTCACGGTGACCTTGAACAGAAGGATCGAACCGAAATATTGGTGCGTTTTTCCAACGGCAGCACCCCCATTTTGGTTGCCACGGACGTGGCAGCCAGGGGCCTTGATATCTCAGGACTCAGTGCGGTAATCAACTTTGACCTCCCCTTTGAGCCGGAGGTGTATATCCACCGCATCGGCCGGACAGGCCGGGCCGGGAAAGAGGGGATGGCTTTTTCCCTTATGACGCCCAAAGAGCGTTTCAGGCTGGAAGAGATAAACACCCTGATGGGCACTGCTTTTGAGGTGTCTGATATCGAAGCGCTTGAGTCCTCAACCGAAGAGAGCGCCACGCCTCCCATGGTGACCTTCTCCATCAATGGTGGGCGAAAGGCCAAGCTTCGGCCTGGAGATATCCTGGGTGCTCTGACCAAGGATGCGGGAATCGACGGAGGCTGCGTGGGCAAGATCAACTGCTTTGAGTTTTATTCCTACGTTGCCATCGAGCGCACCATGGCCGATAAAGCCGAAAAAGCGCTCTCCAAAAACAAGATCAAGGGGCGGCACTTTATTGTCCTCAGACATGAGTAATGGAGATTGGTCCTCCCCCAAAAAGAGGCAGGGGGGGGGCAAATCTTCAGTTGACTCTTGTTGGATAAAACATGAAACATGCTGCAGACAAGCCGCAGATGTTCACGGCGGTTAAAAAATTAAGAAAATCTTATTGTTCGAAAAACACATTTGTCCCTGGTGGTTAGCATACACTTGGTATAACCCAAGTCGCTGGTAGGGACGGCGAGAACCGTGCCTGTCCTTCATGTTAATCCATCTCTTTTTGTAACCAAGTTAATGTTTCCGGGAAAGTCTTGAATGTTACTTCCGTTCCTGTTTCGTCGTAGGATTCATTTATGATGCTGGCTTTGTTTCTTAACTGTCCTAGAAGGTGTCCTTTGCCGTAGGGTATCACCATGGTAGTTTCGATCATATTTGATTCAAAGAACTGCAGAATTTTTTTTCTCAGAGTTGCAACATCCTCAGGGTTATGCGCGGAGATGAAGATTCCATCTGGGAATTCACGATGCAGCTCTTCCAACTCCCCGGTTGTGAGTTTGTCAATTTTGTTCAGGATCAGGCGGCTTGGAATTTTTTCACCACCGATTTCTTCGAGAACCGATTGCGTCACAGCCAATTGAGATCGAAAAGCCGGGTCGGAGGAATCGACCGTAAATAATAGTAACGAAGCGGCAAGCGCCTCATCAAGCGTAGATTGGAATGATGCAACTAAATCATGGGGTAGTTTCTTGATAAATCCGACGGTATCGGAGACGAGCACTGGAGGAAAAGCCTCTGGGTACAAAGATTTCACACGGGTATCAAGGGTGGCAAATAATTTATCTTCTACCAATACATCGCTACCTGTCAGCTTTCGCATCAGCGACGACTTTCCAGCATTGGTATAACCGACAAGAGAGACTTGGAAATTTTCTTTCCTGCGGCTGCGCCGTCTATTCTGCTCGTAACGAATCCCCTCGAGGCGTGACTTTAATTCGGATATGCGGTCTCTGATATTACGCTTGTTGAGTTCGTGGGAAGTCTCTCCTATCCCTTTAGATCCAAGCCCTCCGCCTTGACGGTCACCTCTGATATGAGAGACCCTTAGCCTTGGTGCCGAATAAGACAACTTGGCAATCTCCACTTGAATGAGGGCCTCCCGGCTTTTGGCATGCCTGTTAAATATTTCGAGGATCACACCGGTCCGATCTAAAACTTCCACACCGGTCGCTTTTTCAAGGTTTATCAATTGCTTAGTGGAAATTTCACCGTCATAGATGACAACGTCGGCTTGTACGCTATCTTTTGCCATTGGTTCATCGTTTGAACTCTCTTCAGTTAAGCTATGGAGACTGCCGATTGGATAATCTTCATCTTTGTCGTCCCAGGTTTCATCTTCTGACTTCCGGCTAAATCCTTCAACAATTCCAGTGCCGCCGGTATAGCCGGCAAGTTCTTTTAATTTTCCTGCGCCCAATAAGGTTCCCGCCTCAGGTTTTGAGCGGCGTTGCGTCAGCGTTGCGACAACTTCAAGGCCCATGGTTTTAACCAGCCGCCTGAGTTCGAGGAGGGACGAATGGTTCTCCTCCTTGGAAACGCCATGGGTTTGAACTGAAAATAAGACTGCTGTCTTTTTTCTTGGGGTATTATTTGATTGTTCGACCATCTTTTGGTTTGACCATCCGTATTAAATTTAAAAAGTTGTTTTTGCATTTTCATGGGATTCCATCGTCATCTCTTCTTTTTCAATAGAATTTATCCTATTTTGTCATAAGAAAGCAACAGGTCAAAATCGGATGGATTTTTTTTAACGAATTCTGGTGACAGAACACTTGATTATCGGACCTGTAATTTTAGCAGGTAATTTCAACACGATGTCTAAAATGAGAACAAACGAATTGGATATTGTACCCGTCAAGTTAAGCCACTCCCCTTTAGGATAATTCGTTGGTCTGAATTATATTTAATGGTCTTTTTTCTAAAAAATTGCCACAGGACATACAAAGATTGGCTGAAAGGAAGCTGATTATGCTTCATAGAGCATCTGAAATAAACGATCTTAGGGTACCAATGGGTATAAGCCAATATCGCATTGCTAAAGATATTGGTGTTCCAGCCATGCGTATAATTAAAATTGTTTGATTTGAAAGAAGAATCAGTGCGGATACCGCTCTAAGATTAGCGCGTTATTCTGGAATGTCTGTTGACTTTTGGACGGGAATTCAGGTTCACTATGATACTGAAATAGCCAAAATACAATTAGGCGATAGATTAGAAACAGAGGTCAAGACATTTGACCCGGCTGCTTGATTTTTTTTGTAATCCCTGCTCCAATTCCACAGGATGGGGTTTTTGCAAAACGATCAGGATTATCAATGTTTTCAAATTGGATGAATTTATGCGAGGGACAGGACCGAGCCATAGGGGTGACTGAAGAAGAATTTTACACGATATAACAAGGCTGGACCGGACACCGCGATTCAGTATGTGAAAGCGGACTACCTTTTAAAGTGTATATTATTGCTCTTTAATAGATAAAAATAAGTTAATGTTACAATATTTATACTTTATAAAAACAAATTGCATTATAAACAAATACAAGTTATAGTGTTACGAAATTGGTACTTTAATTAGATAAAATGGCTTAATATGCATCATAGGTAACGTTATGGTATTTGACAAAATGTCTCCGATCGCAATAGCTGAACAATTAGGGGAGAGGCTAAAGCAAGCGAGACTAAATGCGGATTTAACCCAGGCTGAAGTGGCATCAAGAATTGGTTTGAACAGAAGGACTATCCTTAATGCTGAGAAAGGGTGCGTCCAACTAAAAAATCTGGTTGCTATATTGCTAAGCCTGGGCATGTTAGATCAAATTAATATGTTTTTACCTGTACAGGAAATC
>Ga0307988_1002168_pt1 | contig 10059 bp, 8 predicted proteins | sample EllFjometagen183_FD_203166 | JGI IMG/M metagenome (GOLD analysis project Ga0307988, IMG submission 203166) | Marine microbial communities from Ellis Fjord, Antarctic Ocean - #183 | ecosystem: Environmental > Aquatic > Marine > Unclassified | place: Southern Ocean | collected 2014-10-08 | reverse complement strand
AGGCGGGTCAGGATTGTTGCTGTTACAAATCAAAGTGAAGTAAACTCAAATTCAGAGTATTGTCTGGAAATGACTGCTCTTGTCAAAGGTCTTTTTAATGTAGATAAAATAACAATCCTTAATAAAGAGTATTTTGTAAAGAACAATCTGTCTAAAGAGGCAGAAAAAGCCTTTGACTACTTTGAAGGTAATGGTGTACAGATTGTAGCTGTCCCGTTATTTAAGCCTGGTACAGAAAACTTTGAAGAAAAGTTTTTCTGGATAATAGAATTTTATAACGAAATCAGCGAATCAAGCTTAAATATTATTCATTTGCTATCACTGCATTATCGTGAGTCAGTATGGTTTTATTACATTAATAAGAAAAGTTTACTTACATCATTGTTCAAATCTAGGAAACGTTTATCCCCTGGAAGAGCAATACTATGTTTGCTTGTTTTATTTATTATTATCTCTTTTTTTAAAGTTTCCCATAACGTAGCAGCTGACTTTGAACTCGTTCCTTATGATGAAATAACTGAGTATGCACCTTATGCAGGAATGATTAAGTCTGTTAGCTTTAATAGTGGTGATATGGTTAAGAAGGGGGATATTGTACTGGAATATGATACACAGGAACTCTCTTATAAATTATTAGAAACTAAAACTTCTTATGATAAAATTTCAGCAGAACTTGACTGGAATAAGCAACAGTCTTTCAATAACACAGAACAACTTGGAAATGTTAAAGTCCTGGTTCTGCAGCAGGAAGCAGTAGAAATTGAAATAGAAAAAAATGAATGGTATATAAAAAATGCTAAAATTAAAGCTGATATTTCAGGTGTTTTTGTTCTGAATGAAACAGAAAAATGGGTAGGTAAAGCTGTAACCGCTGGTGAAAAACTATTTGAAATAATACCTCCCAATAAGATAAACGCAGAAATTATGCTTGATGAACAAAGTGCCTCTGTTATCGATGATAAAATGAATATTACATTATATCTCTATTCGTGTCCTGAGATGCCTATTCATGGGAAAATATTATCTGCTTCTCCAAGACCTATGCTTACTAAAACAGGTCAGTTCTGTTACTTAATTAAAATGAAGCTCCATGAAATAGACTCGAATTTTATTGTTGGAATGAGAGGTATAGCTAGAGTTAGTGGAGAAAAAGTTTCAATTGGATATTATCTCTTTAAAAATCTTGTTTTATGGTGGCGCAAAATATAAATTGAATATAACAAACATCTAAGATAATAAAAAATAATGAATTCTAATATAAATGAAAATAAAAAAAAGCCCTTTGAACCACTTAGACGTGATTTACAGCTTTTTAAAGACAAAAAGGGTAATGACAGAGTCAAAGGCTGGGTTCTGTTTGATCCTGTGGCTGATAAATATTTTCATATTGGCGGAAAAGAACATCTTATTTTATCATTGTTGAATAGATCCTATACTGCTGAGGATTTATTTGAAAAAGCAGGAAGTTTAGATAACACAATAAAAGAAACAGATATAAAATCTACTATTATCTTTCTTCAGAATAATAACCTTTTGCAGGCTTCTCATCTTATGACTGAAGGGAAATTGATGCAGGATAAATCCTTAAAACAGGCTGGATATTTTAATAGAATCCTGCATTCATATCTGTTTTTCAGAATTCCTATATGGAAACCTGATAAATTCCTATCCAATACTCTGAGTATAGTCAAAATGCTGTGCAGTAAATGGATGATGATTATTTTTACTTCAATTGCTCTGTGTGGATATATATCATTAATTGTTCACTGGAATAAATTTGAAATAACTATTGTAGAATCACTAAATTATAGTGGAATGATTCGGTATGGGGTTACTATTATTTTTCTGAAAATTATACACGAATTTGCGCATGCATATGCAGCTAAGAGCTGTGGAGTGAGAGTTAGACGTTTTGGTATTGGTTTTATTGTTTTTTTTCCGAGATTTTTCACGAACTTAACTGATTCATGGAGACTTGGTGATAAAAAGAGCAAATTAATGATTGATGCTGCAGGAATATTAGTTGAACTGATGCTTGGTGGTATTGCTATACTATTCTGGGCATACTCAGGGCCAGGGATTATTAAGATTATTGCCTATTATATTTTTGCTGTAAGTATAATCAATACAGTGTTGGTTAACGGAAACCCATTTATAAGATATGATGGATATTATTTATTAATGGATTCTTTGGGGATAGATAATCTTCAGCAGAAGAGCAGGGTCCTGATCTCAAAAATATTTAGAGAACTGTTCTTTGGAATTAAAACAAATATACAGTTTAAAATACATGGTCCGCAGAAGTACCTGTTGATATTATATGGAGTTTCTGCTTTTATCTATAAAATATTTCTATACACGGGGATAATTCTAATTGTCTATTATAAGTTTACAAAAGTTATAGGTGTTTTCCTTGTGGCGCTGGAAGTATATCTACTTATCCTTGGACCGCTATATAAAGAAATAAAAATAATTTTAAAGTTGAAGAAAAAAACTGAAAGAAAGAACATAATAATTACTTTTGTTATATTTGTAATATGCATGTCGATTTTCTTCATTCCACTGCCATGGACAGTATCTCTTCCATGTGTTATCGCTTCAAAAAATGATAAGATGATATACGCTAAAGAGGCAGGATTTATCCAGAATATTAATACAGAAGGAGTAATGAATGTAAAAAAGGGCGAGCAGTTGTTTAAGCTTGATAATCCTTTTTTGAAATATGAGAATCGCTTACTTAATGTAAAGTTAAATGTTCTAATGACTGAACTTGATTGGCTTAGGGCTCTTTTTAATTCAAACAGGAAAGAGTCTATTAAAAGCAAAATTCAGCAAATTATGCATATTAAAAATAGAATATATGAAAATGTTCGTAAACAGAATCTACTAACGGTTAAAAGCCCTATTGACGGAACATTTATACTGTTTGACTGGTATTTGAAAGCTGGAAAATGGCTTAATAAAGGTGTATCAATCGGACAGGTTTACTCAAATAAGAGCAAGGTTGTATATGCATATACTGAGGAACACTATTTAGATAGTTTTAAAGAAGGAGGAAAAGTTAAGATTTATTTAAAAGATAACATGCAGGTGTTTTATGGCACTATTTTAAGCATAAATCCTGTTCCTGTAAAAGAGTGGCATTTATCTCCTTTATTGGATATTGCGGGCGGTGATCTTCATGTACTAAAAAAAAGCGGTTTTAATTCATATATTCTTAAAAAATATTTCTATCAAATTACGATAAAACCCTCTATGGAATACAAAGCTCTTAGGTTCTCAAGAACGGGTGTTGCTCATATTAGGGAGTTCTCTTCAGTCGGTCTAAACTTTATCAGAACTGTTATAAGCACAATTCAAAGAGAATTTTCGTTTTAGATACTAACTGTATAATTTAATAACCCAAATGAGGTAATGGAAATGAGGAAAATATTGATAATTTGTTTTTTTAGTATGTTTATCACTTCTATATATGCTGATAAACATAATTTTCTTGATGAAAAAGTAGTATTGTTCCCAGTTAGAAAGGCTGAACTTGCATCACTTCTCAACTCAACTATAAAAATATTTAAATTTAAAGTAGGTGAAAAATTCAAAAAAGGTGATGAACTCGTATTACTTGATGATAGGCTTTATAAACAACGCTATATAAAAGCAAGAGCAGAAATATTAAGAAAACAGGAGACATTTAAATATGCTGATAAAGTGTATAAGTATAATATTACCCTATTTGAAAAAAAAGCTGTGGGGGAACAGGAAGTTGAAGAAAGCAGACTGAGAATGATTAATGCACTTTCTGAAAGAGAACAGGCTAAAGCTAACTTTGATATAGCTGATATTAACTTGAGCTCTTGTAAAATAATTGCTCCATTTTCAGGAAGAATCATACGAAAAATTGAAAATGAATATGATTATGTAAGAGAAGGGCAGGCTATTCTTGAAGTTGCTGAAGATAATAAATTACTTGCTGTGATGCATTTGCCTTCAAATAAAATGATTAATATTTCTCCAGGGATGCAGTTGAAATTTAAAATAGATGAAACTTGTTCTGAAGTTTCAGCAGAAGTTTATACAGTTTCCGGTGCTGTAAACCCGGGTAGTCGTACTTTCGAATTAAGAGCATTGATTAATAACGAAAATGAGAAACTTAGAGTTGGCATGTCAGGTTTACTGATATCTAAAATATAATAATAATTTATCCGGCATCAACTATTGGAAAGTGTGAATTAACAATAAGCAGTAAAATAAAATTAAAAACTTATAAACTTAACTCATTAATTATATTAATGTCTTTACTTTTTATATTTTAAGTAGAACAAATTTAAAACCAAAGGCAAATTTATGACTCATTATTAATCATAGAAAAAGGCCTGGATGATTTTTCAAGAATTTATATTGGACAGTACTCATGTTTACGGTAATACGAGCTATCCCACAGATGTGTCAATACTGTATAAACTTCTTGACAGAGCATATAGACGTTTTATACTGCTTAATGATTTTGGTTTTCCTGCATTGGACAGTGGGATAGAAACAAGACAGGTTAGGATGAAAAGCCATCTGAGTTTTATCAGTATGAATGTAGCTACAAAAGGAGTAAAAGGTAAAGTTAGAGAGAAATAGAGTGATATTTTAAAAGCAAAAAATAGTTTTCGTAGACCATCTAATTAGCTTTAATAGCTATTTATTATTTCATTCGATTATTGAATTAACATATATATACTTTGCTCTATTCTCTATAGCTTGGAATCATAGAGAATTAATAGAAAATAAGTTTATTCTTTTTGTAGCTTTATTCATCTGTTTATTTTTTTCACTTGTTTTTATGATTATTTCTGAATTATCATTCTTTTTTTCTGTTTACAGTCTTTCTCTTACAATAGGACATTTATTTAAAATATTTGCAATATACTGCATATATAAAATTGTAGTTCAGTCGGGTATTATTGATCCTTACAATGCTTTACTTGATAAGTTAGGTATGAATAATAATGTTTTAGAAGAAAGACTTCATAATCGGATAGTTGAGATTAAATCAGCACAGCGTGCTATTTTTTTGGCATTAGCAAAACTCGCAGAAGCTCGTGACAAGGAAACCGGTGCACACCTTAAAAGACTATCGGTTTATACTGAAATTCTATTAATGCAAATGCGTAGAGATACAGTCTTTTCAAATGAATTGAATGATGATTTTATTGCAGATGTCGTTATGGTAAGTGTTATCCACGACATAGGTAAAGTAGGACTCTCAGAGAGCATATTACTAAAACGGGGTAAATTAACCCTGCTTGAATTTGAAGAGATGAAAAAACATACAATAATTGGAGCAAGTGTTCTTAAAGAGGCTTTAAGGGGATATCCTGATAACCATTTTATTAAAGTAGCCCAGGAAATTGCACAAAACCATCATGAACGATGGGATGGCAAAGGTTATCCTAAAGGTATTTCAGGTATAAATATTCCATTGTCAGCAAGAGTCGTTGCACTTGCTGATGTTTTCGATGCACTGGGAAGTCAGCGCTGCTACAAAAAAGCATTTTCCTTTAATAAATGTAAAGAAATAATTATTCAGAATAGAAACACTCATTTTGACCCTTTTATTGTTAATGCTTTCTTGAAGTGTGAAAAAGATTTTAATTTTATAAGTGAAAATATGCAATTAAAGATAAATTCTGTGCCATTATAGGTGTTAAAAAAATAAAAAATAAATTTAATATATTTTATGTTATAAATAAATCAATATGTAAGTAACTTATGATTATAGATAGTATTGACAATGTTTACATAATTACTTTGTAAATAGCATGGTATCAGTGTTGCAAAAAAATCAAAGATATATTGTAACTTTAAAAATAGAAAAATTATCATTTTTAATCAACATGTTATTGTTATTAATATAACCCAATATTTGGAGTGTATTGTTACTTCATTCACTCTACTAAAGGTCTTTTACAAATATACTTTCTTAATTCTTAATCTTGATAATATTAATAAAGTAGAAGCAAACTTTCGCTCGTTCTGGTTCCCTGTCAAAAGGGGGAATATTATAATCTTAATTTCACTACTACATTGAAGAAAGAGTTTATCCTGAAGATTCAACTGTATTTGGCGGAGAATGGTCAAATAAGTAATGGAAGATCGAAAGTAAGCAGGAGAAATGTCCTAGCTGTAGCCCATGCGGAAAGTCGCATAGGCTCAGTTATCAGTTAATAGTTATCAGTTAAGCTCTTTGTGATTTATCACTAATTAATTATGACAAGACCTACAAAAAATTGTTATTGTGTTATTGAAGGGAAATTTCTTGCCGAGAATATCCGAGATACATTTCTGAAGATACACTAAAACTTAGAGTTAAAGCTTTATTAGGTGAGGGGATTGACTGTTTTATTAACCTCATAAAATATATATCCATTATTGAGGCGGAATTGGCAGAACAGGTAAAATTGTCGGTTGCTGACTGTTAAGATATGGATATAAAGGACAAAAAGCATTATCCAAACTCAGAGAGTTATGGAAATTTAATGATAAGTCACTAAATTAGTGCATTGAAGAACAATACAATTACTCATGGAAAATTCCTGAATCTAATAAACCTTCAAAAAAACTCAACGATATCTATTGATTTTAAATTGAAACTTCAAGTCGAAGACGGTAATAATATTAGCAGTGATGAAGATGATTCAAATTATTGTATTTATAAAGAAGAAAAAGGTTATTTAGATATTTTTGTCATCACAATGCAATCCAAAATCGAAGAAATTTTAATAGCTAAGAACTTTAGTGTTACAGGGCCATTTCTAAGTTATAATGATATGATATTTCTACAGAAACGAGCTGCTGACTATATATTAGAAACTAAACTTGAACTGAATGTTGATGAACCAAATAATGATAGAATACCAGATAATGGTAATTTCAGCACATCATCATTTAGAGTTGTTAAAAATGGTAAAATTACTGTTGATGGTTTTGTGAAATATACAATAATGTAATCGTTGACTGGGAAAAAATTGTGCCTGAAAAAAATAAAGATAGCTCCATTTTTCAAAACTAAAAATGCAGATTTACTTGGAAGTAGCGATACATCAGGTGATTTAAATGTAGCTTTTTCTAATGTGGACAATTCAGATGCTGCTTTTGTTCAAATAATAAACAAAACATACCCTGAAGTATTACATAATTTATGGAATAACCTCAATCCTAGGGAAATAGCTTTAATAGGTAAAAATATAAAATAATTAACATATATAAAATAGTGTTATCAGTCAACAAGTTTTACATGGAGGCGTTGTATTTAAACATGAGTGTAGTATCATTGTATTCATATATAGAAAATATCTCTTAGATAACTGATTATTATTTATTAATTGTATTTTAAAAAATATATTAATCAGCTCTATAGAACCAGAGGAAGGATGGCAAATTTTCATTAGGTGGATTTTATTCAATTAATTCCATATTGTAACGAGTATAATATTTTTTCTTTTCCGCCTTTTAGTATAAATAATCGTGGTCATTCATACCCCATACTTCAATATATGTTGACGGATAAGTATCTAATAATTTGAAGTCTTCAATTACTGAATCTTCACTTATTTCAGCTACTTGTTTTTTGAAAAGTCTTTTTTGATTTTTAAGGTATGTGCAAAACTCATATTTATAAGAAGGATCAAATGATATTCCATTATTGTCCAAAGGCATAATTACAATTAATATTGGTGACGAACACATTAGATAATAGTTGCTCTTTTTATCAGGCTGATATTTTTCGGTAAACACTCATTCTGCCTGTAAATATACAAGATAAAACCCTTTAATATTATTATTGATTTTACTTTTAATGTGAGAATGGGTCAAATCTGGGGTGTTAAATATTAAAATATATTTTTCAATATTATAAAAGATATAACTTTTATTTTAGAAAAAAAGATGATTAAATTTCCTTCTAAAATAATTCAATTCTTACCACCCCAAGGTCAGGCCTCTTTGAAAGAGGTCTTTCAATGAGAATAAAAAGGGCTTAATTATAACATCCATTGATAATATGAAACGAGGAGAAAGGATACAGTACATGACAGATAATAAAATAGACTTCAAGACTTACTCAAAAGAATATCCAAACGAAGAAGGTTTCTTCGGAGAATTTGGTGGTGCTTTTATTCCACCCCAATTAGCAGATGCAATTAACGAAGTAACTGAGGGATATAACACAATTTGCAAATCAAGTAAGTTTATAAATGAACTTAGAAGAATTAGAAAGGAATTTCAAGGTCGACCAACACCTGTTTATCACTGTGAAAGACTTTCAAACAAGGTAGGTGGTGCTCAATTATATTTAAAAAGAGAAGACCTGAATCATACAGGAGCACATAAACTTAACCATTGTATGGGCGAAGCTTTACTGGCAAACTATCTGGGAAAGAAAAAATTAATAGCAGAAACTGGCGCTGGACAACATGGTGTTGCTCTTGCTACTGCTGCCGCTTTCTTCGGGCTTGAATGTGATATATATATGGGCGAAGTTGATATCGCTAAACAAGCACCAAATGTAGCAAGAATGAAAATTCTTGGTGCAAAGGTGATACCTGCTACTCATGGTCTTAAGACACTTAAGGAAGCAGTAGATGCTGCATTCGCAGCTTATGTAGAAGATCATGAGGATAGTATTTATTGCATCGGTTCAGTCGTTGGACCACACCCATTTCCAAAAATGGTTAGAGATTTTCAAACCGTTGTTGGCATAGAAGCACGTCAACAGTTTATCGAAATGACAGGGGACCTCCCAGATGCATTAGTGGCATGTATTGGTGGTGGAAGTAATGCAGCTGGATTGTTTATACCGTTCCTAAATGATCCAGTTAAAATGTATGGCATTGAGCCAATGGGAAGAGGAACAGAAACAGGTGACCATGCTGCAAGTTTAACATTTGGTAGCCCGGGAATTATGCACGGTTTTAATTCGATCATGCTTCAAGACGAAAAGGGCGAGCCTAGCCCTGTATACTCAATAGCTAGTGGACTTGACTATCCTTCAGTTGGACCAGAACATGCATTTATGAAAACTGAAGGGAGAATAAACTATGCCTCAGCAGGAGACAGAGAAACTCTTGATGCATTCTTTACATTATCAAGACTGGAAGGAATAATTCCAGCTCTTGAAAGTTCACATGCAGTTGCATTCGCAATGAAACTTGCTAAAGAAATGAAATCAGGTTCAATCCTGGTAAACCTTTCAGGTCGTGGTGACAAGGATATGGACTTTATCTTAGAACATTATGCAAAAGATTATATAGACTGACGTAATTGCTAAACTATTTATTGTATTAAAAGCCCTTTGATGATCAAAGGGCTTTTTTATGTAGGTTTTCTATAGGTGCCGTTCATTTATAAATACCAAATCAGGGCTGTTTCATTATAAGTAATATTTGAGACTTTGAAGTGTGAAGCATTCTCTTTATCCTTTGAAAAACAAAGAGATGACGGGTGTATCACTTATAGGCTCATTGCATCCATGGTGGCCGCACTATTACTTCGAGCTCATCGTCAGACTCAGCAGTGTACTGCATGCTGTGATAGGTGTGATCTATAATTGTTGGCGTGTTTCTTATCTCTTTAGCGCACTCATCCACCTCATCATCTGTGACTCCAGTAAGATTGAATGCATGGAGAGCCCTGTAATATCTCGCCTGATCACCTCTTTTGACTGCTATTCTGATCTGAGCCACCTTCTGATCAATACGTCCCCGCTCTGACTGTAGAATCTGGGACAGCCTCGTGCCACATCCCCCCCGTTCGCCACGAAATGAGTTAAAGAGCTCAACTAGATACTCATGTTCTATCTCGCGGGAAGCCTCTGCCTCTAGCATCTTTGGATCCGTCATCTCACCGTAGCTCCTGGCTTTGATACCAACGATACTGCGTTGGCTCTTTCTAATATGACTCCGAGTACTAGTGATGCATCCCCCCCAAGTGATCTGGCCTGTGAAAAATGGAGTGAGTGCAAGCCCACGCCTCTTCATGTCTTCCATAAACCAACTGACTTGATCTCGGGTCAAAAAT
>Ga0307988_1002167_pt1 | contig 10060 bp, 8 predicted proteins | sample EllFjometagen183_FD_203166 | JGI IMG/M metagenome (GOLD analysis project Ga0307988, IMG submission 203166) | Marine microbial communities from Ellis Fjord, Antarctic Ocean - #183 | ecosystem: Environmental > Aquatic > Marine > Unclassified | place: Southern Ocean | collected 2014-10-08 | reverse complement strand
CGAATGAACTTACAGTTCACGGGATAAGACAGGTTTCCGTTTGGCAGGTCTCCTGGCTGGGGGGTATTGATTTAAGGCGCCTTCCCAAGATTTTCTTGAGGACAGAACACTCAGTGGCTTTTGCAGTATCATAAAAATACTGCAGTCTCAAATCACCCTCGTCACAGTGGCGGGACCGCATGGGTTTTTCACCCATTTCCCTTTTCATCGGCATAAGCCGAACCGAACGGTAGGTTTAACATAGTTTATAGACTTATTGAAGTCAATGAAGAATTTTATTAATTGTAGGAATATTTTTTTGCAGGAGGTATCTAATTTTAGTAGTTGTTTGGAAATAGAGAGTAAACTTGCTCTATTTCTAAACAAAAGTGAGAATCGGACTGTTTTATGTGTTATTATCTTATATGTTAGAGAGAATATAGGGATATGCATGAATAAAAAAGATCTCGGGATCTAGTTATTGGCAAATTCAGAAACAAATCTTATTTCAGAGTAATTGAAAAGGAACTTGTATGAATCAATCCAGAATCCAATCTATTCTGCATGAAGGTGAAGGTCTGAAAATTGAGTTCAAGCAATGCAGAACCGCAATAAACAGGGATGTCTACGATACTGTCTGTTCCTTTTTAAACCGGCAGGGAGGAGAACTTCTGCTTGGTGTAAAGGATAATGGAGAAGTCTCAGGAATTGCACCGGAAAATATTGAACAGATAAAAAAAGACTTTGTTACTACAATCAATAATCCCTTGAAAATTGCCCCGTCGGTATATCTCTCTATGGAACAGGTTGAGATTGATGGTAAGCTGATTCTGTACATCTATATTCCTGAAAGTTCACAAGTGCATAAATGTAATGGAAAAATATTCGATCGAAACCAGGACGGAGATCTGGATATAAGCCAAAATCACACTCTTGTAACCGGTCTCTATATGAACAAACAAACTTTCTATACAGAGAATCGTGTATATCCCTATTGTGAAATTGCTGATTTGGACTTACAGTTAATACAGCGAGCTAAGAAATTAGCGACGGCTCAAAGGGATAATCATCCATGGAAAGTTATTGATAATGAAGAGTTACTGAAAAGTGCCAGACTTTTTAAAAGAGATTATCAGACAGGAAAAGAGGGGATTACTCTCGCCGGAATTCTTTTATTTGGAAAAGATAAAACAATACTTTCAGCCATTCCTCATCATAAGACGGATCTTATTCTCAGAAGGGAAAATCTGGACAGGTATGATGATCGGGATGATATTCGAACTAATCTGATAGACAGCTATGATCGTATCATTACCTTCGGTCAGAAAAATCTTCCCGATCCATTTTATCTTGAAGGAACCCAGAGAGTAAGTATCCGGGATAAAATATTCCGGGAAATAGCCTCTAATACATTGATACATCGTGAGTATATGAATGCTTTCCCTGCAAAAATTATCATTGAGAATAATCGCATCTACTCGGAAAACAGCAATAAACCCCATGGTTCCGGAATTATAAATCCTGAAAACTTTTCTCCTTTCCCCAAAAACCCGGTCATTGCAGGGGTATTTAAGGAGATAGGTTTGGCTGATGAATTGGGTTCAGGCCTCAGGAATCTGGTAAAGTATGGAAAATTCTATTCAAATAGTACTCCCGAATTAGTAGAAGAAGATATTTTTACTTGTACTTTTTTACTCACTGATAAAGATCAAAATGGAAATGAGCCTGTAAATGAGCCTGTAAATGAGCCTGTAAATGAGCCTGTAACATTAACAGAAGATCAAAAAACTATCATAAATAGTATTAGACAAAATCCGAATATTACAAAAGATAAACTTGTTACAATTACCGGAAAATCGCGAGCGACAATTACTCGGCATCTTAAAATTTTAAAGGATGCTGGAGTTGTTATTAGAGAAGGTTCTGATAAAACAGGGTATTGGAAAATTATTGGAGAACCAAACTGAACATGCTACTAAATATTTAAACATTGCTGTTCTATGAGTAAAAGACTGCTTTTTATCATTTTCCAATTGAAATATGAGCTGTAGATCCTTCGATCCAGGCTGCATAATAGGTTTCGGTTTCTACTCCAGTTGATACAACTAATTGCGGGGATTCAATTGAATCTGATCCGCCGGGATTGCCGTAAGAGAACCACTTATCCAGCTCCTGTTCATACATGAGAACCTTCGGGCCTCTGCTTGTTGAGCCCAGAAGAAAATTGCGCCCGTTGTCAGTTCCTATTGCAGCTGCTGCAGCGGAGACCGCGTCGAAAGGGGAGGTGAAGTCGGATGAGGCGGTAGTGAAACCTGTAAGATCATTGCTGATGATCGACCACGTATCATCACCCTTTTCCTGGATATTCCAGTTTTCGCCGCTATCGTATGCGCATACAGTTAACGTGCCGCCGGAAGCGAGCGCGGAAAAATGCTGGTCGTTCGGAGAAAAGGCGGGCAAGTTAGGATCGGTTTCCACCCAGTTCTCACCGGTACCGTTATCAATTCTACTTAACAGGTACAAATAATCAGCATTGGAATTGAACGCGACTGTCAGGGCTCCGTTTTCCATCAGAATATGGGAAAAATCCGGGACAATGCCACTGTAATGTGTTGCCTCGACAGGGGAAATATCGCCCCATGAAGTGCTGGCTGTATTCAGCAACTTTGAACGGATCGCCAGGACATTGGAAGGAAGAACCGCAGTCTCTCTGATATATCCCGCATACAGATACGAGGAAGCGGATACCATGGAAATCGACGATACCGGATCCGTGGAAAATCTGCGTTCTCCGATATAACTGTGTTTCCAAACCAGCACATCGTTATTGTCTTCGTCTTCATTGACGGAAATCTTCTGTACCGAAAGCTTTTCCGAATCTGCGTGTAATGGATCAGTCAAATTGTAGTCGGCAAAGCCAATATACAGATCGCCCCCGGCGTAGATAATATCGAAATCCGGGTCAGCAGAATTTATCACCGAAGTAAATGTGGGATCGTCCATTTCATCAACCGTGTAGATAGTGTTTTCTTCATCGTTAGGATCTTCTTCCGCAAGAATCCTGCCCACATATAGCTTTCCGTTTGAGTCGGCATATACAAAGAACAGCGTATTAACGTTTACCAAAGCAGTCTTGATCGCAACAGAGGAGCCCGAAACCGTATGGATCATTTCCCAGATTGGATGGAGAAAATACTCGATAGCGCCGGAAGGTGCGCTTAGTTCACTCTCATTCTCCTTTATGTGCCAGAGACCGTAGGAGTTAACCTTGTAGGTGTAGCTTTCTCCTAGCTCCAGATCTTCATCGGCATCGATATAGGTGAGCTGGCCAGGGCCTGTGGAACCGGCATATGTATACGTGCCGGAAGTGCTTACCGTGCGGTACACATTGTATCCGCCGGAACCTTCGACCGCATTCCATGTAAGCTGTATTTGTAGAGTCGCCGCCGAATCTCCGATAACGGAAATGCCCGAAATAATGGGAACGTCTGGATACTGTTGATAAAAGCCAAAACAGGAGGTAAATATGACAACTATTGAAATTAAGAGAAGTGTATATAGTAATCTGGAGCTTATGTTTTTAAGAATATTCATTAGAAACTCCCTCCGCCAATTGAAAAGTCAATTGTAAAAGATGCAGTTGGCTCCTGCGGATTGTCTGTTGGGTTCTGGGCAAACAGATCTGCCGGATCAGCAAATTCAGTACCACTTTTTCCGTATGTTAATCTAAGACCCGCAGAAACTGATATTTTATCAATAATGTTCCAACTGAGCCCTGGAGAGAGAAGGCCTGATCCATCAGATAGATTTCCAAGCCAGAGGAAATTAGCAGATAGATCGGTATCAGCAATTTCGCTCCATGAAACCATTAAAGCACCGTAATGCCGCCCGAAATTTTGAATATCTGAAAAACCAAGTTCAGGAGGGGCCGAATAATCAGCAGGCTGCTGATCTTCAGGTTTTGCTAAACCATTTGAATCAGTATTTTGCATAAGATAAGCAGCAGAATCCAGAAGTGTTTTTCCAAAGCCAATTTCAGAAAAATCAGTATAACCTTCACCATTGAAAAAATATTGTCCTGCAACCAGCATGCTTGGATCTGATCGATTATAAGAAAATCCTATAGTTCCGCTTAAAAAAGGTAAGTCATCAATTTTAAAAGTATCTAAAGCAACGTATTTGTCTTCATCCTCAACATCATCAGCAAATTCAGGCTGGTTATCTTTATGCGAAACTGCGACAAAAACTCTATCAGATCCGATAGAGATCAATCCCTCACCGAATATACTCACTTCACCAACGGCAGATGAGAGCGTGGCAATTAATCTTGGTGATTTTTTCAACGAGTAATATGCGCCTAACCCCCATTCCGAATTGCCATTAACCCATTCAACTTTGGCTGCATAGGAAATATCTTCGGGTTTCTCAACCTGATCAGTAAGTATATAGAAATAAGCATTATTAACTGAAAAAGGGTACTGTAATCTAAAATTTAATGGTCCCTGCCGCTCTGCCGTTGGGTCTTCCGCATCTATTGAATCCAGATTTATGACATCAGCAGGACTGAAAAAATAGCCAACACCCCATTTAACGAAACTTTTTCCAAATCTGAAAAATAATCTATCATCATATTGAAAATCTGAGAAAAGTTCCCGTATTCCTAAAGTTAAGGAGAGAGGAGAGGGGTCAGTTTCAGGTTCCTCTTCATCATCACTTGAATCCGTTGGAGCGGATATACTTATAGATCCATCGCCATTGTCGAGGAATCCTAAACTACTGATATCCAGTCCTCCCAATGCCCCAAAACCGCCTGCTTCAGTCTCAATAAACATTTTACCGAAGACTCTGAAGTCTGATTCCGGACGTGCATCAAAATATAGTGAAGTGGAGGCTGAGGGAGAAAGTGATGACTCAGCATCATCGAAGACTATTCCGCTGCTGTATGAGTCCCAATTCCACGCAAATCCCAATCTGCCGGAATAGGATCCGCCCCAGGTGAGAGATTCGGAAACCAAAAATTGTTCGTAGGTATCTGCTCCTGAGAGGTCAGATGAGACTTCAGTAATACCTGTATCACTAAAAAAGAGATCATCAAAATCATCTGTAATACTAAAGTCATCTGCGAAGATATCATCAGCCAATGGCTCAGCAAATGGATCTTCAAAATCGTTAAACATGGAATCTTCAAGTGCTGGTATATCGCCATCTGTAGATAAATCAAAGGCAAATGGATCAATAATACCGGTATCCTGAGCAGAAAGTGAAAATGAAACACAGGTAAAAAGCAGTATTAACACATACACTGATTTTTTAAGCATTATCATTTATTTACCTTTTCAAGATATGCTTTTGTAAATACATAGTCCGGGAGTGCGCCTATGGATGGGTTGGTCATGGTTATCTGAGTTTTTTCTCCAACATTAAGCATATCTACCATAAGGATTCTTGTTGGCAGGTACTTTTCTCCCACTTTCACATAATTCAAATAGGCAGAACTTCTCATCAGCCTGCCGGAATATCCATATTCATCAGATTTCATGGGAAGGGTAGGAGTTTGACGAACCCAAAGTTTCATCTCAGGATAAGGAACTTCATCGTTTTTTGCTTCAAGTTTAAGGATATATACAGGAACATTTCCCAGCACACCTTCTTCATGAGAGACAACATCATAATCATCAGCCATTGTCTGAACCATTAAATCATTGTTTTTGGCATCAGAATTCTGAATATTTTCTTTTGCTGAAGAGTGTTCAAATTTTCGGCTTTCAGGATCATAGAACCAGAGATTATCTTCGAGCTGAAGAAAGCCCTGTCCTTTCTGAACCTCAGGAGAGATGATAATCATGAGAAATAGATCTCCAACATCTCTTCGAAATAATCGAACTTCCAGGACCTCACGCTCTTCCCCGGGCTTTTCGGAAACTATTGTATAGATAGTGGTGAAATCATTATCGCCAAAATTCTGCAGATTATCGATATCCTGAAGTATCTGCCCATAATTGTCCGGTGATAAAGCAGGAAGGAGTACCAGTGAGAAAATAAGCGTAATAAAGAAAACTGCTTTTTTTATATGTAAAAATGTAAATGAATTCTGCATGATTAAAGACCTCATAGTAAGTAGTGTATAGTATATTTCACTATAAAATTATAAAAAATCAATCTATTTTTCAGTTGAAAGGGCTAACCCCGGTTCAAGTTTTGCTGCCTTATCAGCTGGTCTGAAAGCAGCCAGCAGCGTAAGTATGGTAACGATAACAAAATTTAATAGGACCTGAAGCGGTGCAAGTTTGAATGTCATATATCCATTTTTCAGCAGCATAAATAACGGCGTGTCTACTCCCCAGTATACCTGAGAGATAATAAACATGGTAATGCCGGAGAGTATATATCCGGCAATGATTCCTCCTAATGCAAGAAAAAATGCTTCAAATAAAAATAGAGCACGTACTTCTGAGCGATGCATTCCGACAGCACGCATTGTACCAATTTCCTGAATTCGTTCAAACATTACCATTCTAAAGGTGTTTGTTATTCCAACCATAATGATAGCAAATAGTACAAGCATAATAATCAGGCCGGCAATGTTCAAAATACGGACAATCTCTTCAACTTCGCTCAATACATCGTTGATAGTAGTCAACCGATATTTTACACCAATCCACTCTTCCGTTTCCTGCTGTTCAAGGATTGCCATAAAAGGATTCTCGTCCTCGTTGGTTTCCCTGCTGAATAAACTCATACGATCCTGCAGTTCGGGTAAAAGAAGGTTAGTCGCCATATCTGTATCTATTAAATCAGGCAGGTAGATTCCCAAGGTTAGATATTTATCTGAATCAATATTTAAAAGCTCATTTACATACTCGATATTAGCATAACAAGAAATGGAGCCGAAAAGACCAGTATCAATACTAACTGCTGCAATGGTAAAATCTCCTGCAGTCTGTTGTCCTGTATATGTCTGCATCTTCACTATTACATGATCACCAAGTTGAACATTTAATCTATCGGCAATTTTAGATGAAACAATAATTCCACGAGGGTCTGATAAATTATCAAAAGAGCCGTCTTCCAATATTATTCTATCTTTAAAATAACTCTCTTTTTCCCAATCTGCTCCAATTATGGATTGATTGATTCCATTTCCCTCAAAAAGGATTGTTCCGCGTATTTCAGAACGTTTTGTAAGGAATTCATACTCAATACCTGAACTTTCTATTGCTTCCATTATCAGTTTATCATCGCGTATGAGATATAGATCTTTCCCGGAGGGCGATTTTTCTACCCCATCAATAAATATATGTCCTGCCATCAGATGAGAGAAGTTTTCACCTACGTTTTCAATAAAACTTCCGGTAAAGCTATTAATAAGCGTGATAAACAATATACCGAAAGCAATGGCAGATCCAAGAAGTATTGACCTTCTTTTCTGCCTAAGCAGGTTCCTTAATGCAAGTTTTACTAATTTCACAAACCGCCCCTAAATACTACTGATAGCCTTAACAGGCTGAATTCTAAGTGCAACAAATACCGGATATAAGTTGGCCAGTATGCCTATCGCTATCACTACTGCAAGATTAATGGCAAGAGTTGAAAAGTGAATAACCGGACGCAGTACAGGTCCTGCAAACAGCACCTCAACAAGCGTATTTCCCGCCTTAATATTAATCAATGATACAATTCCCAGCGCACCTAATCCCAATAGTTCGCCAATAATACCGAATACCAAAGTTATTAACACAATCTCAGTGGTAAACATTGATGAGACAAATCCCTTTCTGGCTCCCATCGCTCGCATGGTACCGATCTCTTTTTTTCGCTCCATTACGGATATAAGAAGGGTATTTGTTATAATAATTAAAGCAACAAATGCTACAAGAAGAACAGCAATGTTAAAAATATTCCTTATTACATCAGCTGTTGAGGAGAAAGGTCCGGCAGCCCCTTTCCAGTCCATTGCCTGAGCTGCTATTCCTTCCTTAATAAACCACTCATTAAGATCATCAACTACACGGCTTGTGCGCCGCTGATTCTTCAGGCTGAGAAGGATAAACTCATAGCTTCCTGAATCATTACGCAGTGATATGGAAAGTGAGTTTTCGACTGACGGCTCAATTTTGCTCATATCTGCAGCTGCTTCATTATCGGATAATTCTAAATCAGTATTTTGTGTTAAAGAGCCGGCAAAGGGATCAAGAAAGGTGTCTTCTTCAGTTTTAGAACTGTCGGGCAGGGAAAAAGGATCATCAAATGCATTACTGTCAGAAATAGCAAATGCATCACTAAACGCATCATCACTGAAAAGATCATCAAAATTATCTGCGTCAAGAAGGGCAGTCTGAGATGCATCAAGAATTATCTCATTTAATCCACCGGCGTTAATGGCTTTTAATGCTCTGAGAGTTGGTATATCAATATATGAGCTCATATTTACACCATCAGTTTCAGAAAGAAGCTGGTAAAATCCTTTTACCTCAACTTCCCGGATTTTGATTCCTGTATCACTAAAACCCGTTAACAGTATAGAATCACCAACATTAAGTGTTAATTCAAGGCGTTTTTCTATAATTTTTCTATTACTTTGAGTAAGAAGTATCCCTGTTTCTCCGGGTTTCAGAAATTCTCCCTCAATAATTGTTATACGTTCGAACATATCCCGATAAGAATCCGGTTCAATTCCAAACAATAGAGTCATTCCCCGTGAATCCGGATCTTTCTGTCCCTCAACACTGATTGCAGCAAAGCTGGTTACTTCCGGTGTATATATTTCTATATCACTTCGTGTATCAAGGTATTCCAGAATTCTCGCATATTCCGGTATTCTTGGAGTAGGTTCTATGCCACCTATAGACTGAACACCAAAAATTGAGAGGTCATCTTCAGATATTCCTCCGATAAGTATGTCACCGGTATAATTCTCTATGAAAGCTTCTTCAATTCCTGTAGTCGCGGTATCAATGAGGGATGTCCCTATGGTCATTATCATAATTCCAACAGCTATGATAATCCCTATAATAAGTGTTTTAGATTTATGTTCACGGAGGTTCCGTAAAGCAATTCTGAAAATTACTGCCATTTATTTATCCCGCCGATATTCAGAAGAGATAAGTCCATCTTTAAGTTTTATAATGTGTTCTGCAAGTTCCATTATTGTGGGATCGTGCGTAGAAAAGATAAAGGTAGTGTTCATCTCTTTATTAATTTTTTTCATTAAACCGATAATTGCTTCACTGGTTTCTGAATCCAGATTTGCTGTAGGTTCATCGGCAAGTACCAGTTCAGGTTTAGTTGCCAGCGATCGTGCAATAGCCACTCTCTGTCTCTGACCACCGGAGAGTTCATTGGGCCTATGTTTTGCCCAATCAGTAAGTCCCACCTCTTCAATTAAATAATCTGTCCACTCTTTTCTCTTTTTAGGATCAATGGTATCTTTCCCTAAAAGCAGGGGAAACTCAATATTCTCATACACATTAAGTACTGGTATAAGATTGAATGACTGAAAAATAAATCCGACAAATTTATGTCTTAATTCGGTTATTTCACGATCTGTCAGACCGCTTGTTATTTGATTGTTCAGCTCAACCGTTCCTGCTGTAGGAACATCAATACATCCGATCATGTTGAGTATTGTTGATTTCCCGGAACCGGAAGGTCCTGCAATAGAGATAAAATCCCCTCTGGCTATATCAAATGACACACCTTTTACTGCATGTACTTCAGTTTTTCCCAATGGATAAGTTTTTTTGACATCTTTAAGTGATACTATAGCCACAATTGCTCCTTTTGCAGAGAATATATAATGCTCTCAAAAATAAGAGCCATTATTAAATAACAAAATTTGATCTGCTTAGTAGTGTTTTGTCTCTGGATTATACTGCAAGTCGAAAATATAGCGACTTGTAAGCTCAATAACAATAATTTAATAAAATCCTGAGAAATAGTAAACGAATCATTTAATATTATGTATAGTTTTATTACCGGCTTCTGCGCAGGCAGTCTTATATCCTGAGAATCCTGAGAATCCTGAGAAAGTATTGTTTTCCTTGAATTATAAAAGTAACTCATGATATATTCATTTCAGAGA
>Ga0307988_1002166_pt1 | contig 10063 bp, 8 predicted proteins | sample EllFjometagen183_FD_203166 | JGI IMG/M metagenome (GOLD analysis project Ga0307988, IMG submission 203166) | Marine microbial communities from Ellis Fjord, Antarctic Ocean - #183 | ecosystem: Environmental > Aquatic > Marine > Unclassified | place: Southern Ocean | collected 2014-10-08 | reverse complement strand
TGATTGTAAACAGGCTAAAATTTATTATTAAGTATTGATTTTAGCATATTGTTAAGTAGTTTTTGTACTTTAAGCACAAAGTTGTTGATAACTTTAGTGAAATTTAAAATTTTTATGCCCAAGAGGATTTAAAGAAGATGAGTTTGGTCGAATTTAGCGTTGCAGATATTTGGCAAGTTGCCACCGAGAGATTGCAACAACAAATACATATTACCACATACGAACAATGGTTTCAAAATATCGTTCCAGTTACATTAAATGAAAAAGCTCTTATTTTGGGAGTTTCCGATGATTTTTTCGCAGATTGGCTGAAAGATAATTTTGATGATATTCTATGTGATTCTCTGAAAGATATTGAAGGCTCTGATTATTCCTATACTTTCAAGAGCGGTTATCTGCCGGAAAAGGAAAAAGACAAGCCAAAAGACAAGGTAAAAGTTAAAGCTGCTAAAACTCCAAAGAAAAAAGTAAAACCCGCTAATTGTTTAAGTCGTCATACTTTTGATAACTTTGTTGTCGGCGAAGAAAACCGTTATGCTTACGCGGCGACACACACCGCGGCGGAAAGTTCAGGTTTATATAATCCTCTTTATATTTACGGCGGTACTGGTACCGGCAAAACTCATTTGCTTCAATCCGTAGCGCATCACGCTGTGGAAAGCAATCCAGGAACCCGTGTCCGTTATATTACTTGCGAAGAATTTTTGAACAACTATGTAGATTCACTTCGTAACAAAAAACATTCTGAATTCCGTACTTTTATTAGAAATATAGATATCCTTCTCGTTGACGATGTTCACATGCTGGCTAATAAAACCCAGTTACAGGAAGAATTTTTTAATACTTTCAATTCATTATATAATCAAAATAAACAAATTATTTTGACCTCAGACAAACAGCCGAGTGAAATCAAAGGTTTGGAATCACGACTGGTCTCACGTTTTGAATCAGGAGTGACTACAGAAATAAGTATTCCAGGATTTGAAACTCGCTTAGCTATTCTGCGAATGATGCAGGAAGAACACTTAGTCAAACTTAGTGACGAAGTTTTGCAATTCATCGCAAAAAACATACATTCAAGTGTCCGTCGTCTGCAAGGAGCTTTGTTCCGTTTAGTAGCTTACGCTTCCGCAATGTCAGTAGCTGATATCGGAGTTGAACAGGCAGAACACCTTTTACGCCGACTGCTCGAAGAAGAAACTGCCGCGCAACTTATTTCAATCGACTCAATACAGCGTGTTGTAGCAGAGTATTTTGAAATTCATGTAAGTGACCTTTTAAGCATCAAGAGACCTAGAAATATTGCTCAACCACGCATGGTCGCGATGTATCTCTGCCGCAAACTGACAGATTTTTCTTTTCCTGAAATCGGTAGTGCATTCGGAAGAAACCACGCAACAATAATGAACGCGTGTAAACAAATCCCAAACCTTTGCTCAAAAGACGAAAACATGCGTCGTTCAGTATCTCTTCTGGAACACAAATTTAAAAGCTAAGGCGAAAGTCATCCCTGCTTCTATAAATTTAAATGTTATCCAACAACCCGCAGGAAAATATGAAAAAGAAAATGGATCGTCCAGTTATTGGGATCAGTACCCATTTAAAATATGGGGAAGATTACAAAAGCTCTTTTCGTGACCATATATTAGTGCCGGAACTTTATGTTCAACGGGTTTTGAATGCCGGTGCATTTCCTCTGCTTATTCCATGTGTCGAAGATATTGAACAAATTGAACTTTTCGCTGAACTTCTTGATGGCTGTGTATTTATCGGAGGCCCTGACTATCCAGCAAAATTCTTTAATGAAGAAGATTCCCCTGATAACAAAGCATATCTGCGTTTGCGACCTGATTTTGAATTCAATTTAATGAAATCAGTTCTGGATAAAAAGATTCCTATTCTCGGCATTTGCGCTGGTCAACAATTACTAAATATTGCTCTTGGAGGGAAAGTTATCCAGCATATCCCGACCGCGAAAGAACATTATGATGAACAGTATCACAACTGCACAATCACAGCGGATGGATTGCTGAAAGACATTGTCAAAAATGACACATTCGAGGTCAATTCATACCATCATCAAGCCGTTGATCCAAATGCTTTAGGAGTTGGTTTAAAAGTAACAGCTGTCGCTGACGATGGTGTTGTCGAAGTTATCGAAGGAACAGGAGAAGTTTTCCAATTAGGTTTACAATTCCACGCCGAACGCCATCATGATGAAGCTTTCAGTAAGCAAATTTTTAATAGTTTTATTCAAGCGACAAAATAATTGAACTTCTATTTTTTTGTGGTAAATTAGATCATAAATCTTTTTAACTAAATGGGATAAAATCATGCAAAAACAAATATTTACACTTATTGCTGGAATCGCATTATCATTAGCTACAAATGCAGAGGACTGGCCGGTCTGGCGCGGCTCTAGACATAACAGTATTAATCAGGAAAAAGGCATAAAAGCATCCTCCAAAATAGCCTGGAAGAAAGATGTTGGCGATGGTTATTCAGCTGTTTCAGTGTATAAAGACAAATTACTTACTGCTGGAAATTCCGGTGGGCAAGATATTATCTATTGCCTGAATCCGAAAACTGGAACTCAAATTTGGAAATATTCCTATTCGTCTTCTGCTGGCAAGCGTTTCCCTGGACCTCGTGCGACCCCCATAACTGATGGCAAAAAAGTATGGATGTTGAGCCGTAATGGAGACCTGATTTGTCTGAATCTTTCAAACGGAAAAAAACTCTGGAGTAAAAAAGTTCTGACTTCTGGAGCTAGAAATCTCAGATGGGGACTTGCAAGTTCTCCAATACTCTTAGATAAGCTGATTGTAGTCAATGTTGGATCTAATGGCATGGCATTCAATAAAGACACTGGCAAAAAAGCTTGGGCAAATTCTGGCGGAACAGGCGCTTATGCCACACCAATGCCATTCAAGTATAAAAATAAACAATATGTAGCATTGTTCATGGGAAAAGAATTGATTATTTCTAATGCCAACGGCAAAAAAATTGCTTCTCATCCTTGGATTTCAAAATATGACATCAATGCCGCTGATCCGGTAATATCTGCTGATGGTAAATTCATATTCGCTACTTCAGGTTACAATACCGGACGTGGAGCTTTACTTAAATTTAACGGCAAAAATCTTTCCAAAGTTTGGGAAAACCGTAATTTGTGCGGTCAGTTTTCAACTCCCGTACTCTACAAAGGCATTCTTTATGGAGTTAACGGCAATAATGGAAGCAGAAAATCTCTTTGCGCTGTGGATTTCAAGACAGGAGCAAAAAAATGGCGTGGAACTTTGCGTTTCGGTTCATTGGTGATTGCTGGAGAGATGCTGGTTTATCTGGAAGAAAATGGCAAACTCAATTTCTTAAAAATCAATCCTTCTAAACAAGAGATTATCAAATCAGTACAAGTTTTGCGCGGTGGAAAAAGCTGGACCATGCCGGTAATGGCTAAGGGAATGCTCTATTGCCGTAATAGCAAAGGTAATCTTGTATGTCTCAATTTAAAATGAGCAAAACTAAAAAAATATTACTATGCACTTGTTCCAAATATCAGCAAATTCCTCAAAAATCTTTGCTGAAATTGGTCGCTGCTGCTGAAAAAGCCGGTGTTGATTTAGTGTTGACTCCGGACTTGTGCCGTATTGCGGCAAAACAGCCGGAAGAGCTTCGCGAGTCCGATGCTGATACTGTTGTCGCCTGTTATCCTCGTGCCGTCAAAGCGCTCTTTGATTATGCTGGTGCCGACCTGCCACGAGTATGCGATTTGCGAAACAATTCGATAGAATCTGTTTTAAAAGAACTTGAATTAGAAGATGCAGGCGAAGCGGATATAGATTTACCGGGAGTATCTGGTGAATGGGTTCCGTGGTTTCCAACTATTGACCGGGAACGCTGTGTGGCTTGCGGAAAATGTGTTGATTTCTGTCTTTTCGGAGTATACAAACGAGATTCTAAAAACAAAAAAATAGAAGTCTGTGCTCCTCAAAACTGCAAGACAAATTGTCCGGCATGTGCCCGTATGTGTCCCTACACCGCAATTATTTTCCCGAAACACGAGGACTCTCCGATAAACGGCGGAGAAGACGATTCCAAAACTCCGGTAAAGATCGATCCGAAAGCAATGTTTGATAATAATTTATACAATAAATTGGCTGAAAGACGCAAAAAGAAACGTTCCGTAAATTTATATAAAGATAAGGACTAATTAGATGCTGTCACGTTTAATATATCGCATGTTGACTGAAACATCTCCACGCTTACTCTGGAAGTTCTGCTGGAATTTCAGTTGGAAGGGCATGCAAGCGGTAAAAGCTTTCGAAAAACGCAAGAAAAAAGGTGAACACTTTCCCGCGTTTATGGTTATATCTTTGACAAACAGCTGTAATCTGTCATGCCAGGGCTGCTGGGTTTCAGGGTCAAATCCACCTAAAACTCTTTCTCTGGAACAGCTTGACAATATAATAAATGAATGCAAAAAACGCGGCAGTTTCTTTTTTGGACTGCTTGGCGGTGAACCTTTATTATACCCTCATCTTACCGAATTAATCGGAAAACATCCTGACTGCTATTTTCAGATATTTACCAACGGCACACTCTTAACCCGGGAAGTCGCTAAAGAATTTCGTCAACTCGGCAATGTTTCTCCTTTAATCAGCATTGAGGGGAAAGATTCAATAGCTGATGTCCGGCGCGGTGGCAAAGAAGTATATCGAAACGCTTTACAGGCTTTAGATAATTGTGCAGCTGAAAAGCTTATCACCGGGGTCGCTACCAGCGTTTGTCAGAGTAATTTTGATGATTTGGTCAGCCGCGAATTTGTCGATGAAGTCATTAAACGCAAAGTGCAATATCTCTGGTACTATATATACCGTCCAGTAGGCCCCCAGCCCTGCCCTGAATTAGCACTGGATAGTGAACAAATCACAGCCTTGCGACAATTTATGGTTGACGTCCGCTGTTCAGCTCCAATTATGATTGTTGATGCCTACTGGGATGCTCAAGGCAATGCTGTTTGTCCCGGTGCAATGGGATTAAGCCACCACTTGAATCCAGCCGGACAAATCGAATTTTGTCCACCGTTACAGTTTTCAAAAGACCAGATCAGTGATGGTTCAGATATCGGTGATATACTTGAAAATTCGACTTTTCTTAAAGAGTTTCGTGAATTCACAACAGATTGCGGACGCGGTTGTATTATTTTAAACGACCCTGTCGCCTTAAGAGAATTTTTAACTAAACACAATGCCGATGATTCAAGCGGACGAGGGGCAGCTGATGCTGAACTTGCCGCGATGCAAATTTTGCCATGTCATCATATTCCAGATGTGCAAATTCCTGAAAAACATTGGATGTATCGTCTGGCAAAAAAATATTTCTTCTTTGGATTTGGAGCCTATGGATAATAAAAAACAATTGAAAACAACAAAGCTCATTAATGAATTTGTTAAAAAACGTGAGCTTTCACCACCATTAAGTCTGGAAGAACTTGAAGCTTTGGCTGAAGAATTTATTGCCGAGCACAAGCTTTCGACTGACCAGCGCAAATACTTGATGATTATGCTCAACAATGCGGTTTGGCGTGAAACTGTCGCCGCAGTACCTTTTCACCGTCGTATATTTTTGTTGCCGCAATGCCTCCATAATGCAGAAAAATGCAAAGCGCAAATTGATGAATTCGGTTTGCTTTGTGAAGACTGCGGAGCTTGTGTTATTAGTAAACTACAACAGGAAGCTGAGGAGCTCGGCATGATGGCTTTGGTGGCTGAAGGCTCGACAGTAGTCGGCGGAATAATCGAGAATGGCGGAGCCGATGCCTTGATAGGCGTGAGCTGTATGAATGCCCTCGAGAAAGCATTTCCATACATGGTCAATCACGCCGTCCCGGGCATGGCTGTACCGCTTTTGAGTGATGGCTGTATCAATACTAAAGTTGATGAAGAAACAGTCCGGAAAATGTTGTATTTACGTTCAGAAAAAACACTTGAACCAATAAATTTAAATAACCTCAATGATATTATTAAAAGCTGGTTCAGCACTCCTGAACTGGACAAAATAATGGGAGACGTCAAAGGCTCTGTTGACCAATTGGCAAGAGATTATATCTCTGGTCCCGGCAAACGCCGCCGACCTTATCTGGCAACAGCAGTTTATCGCTGCCTTACTGATGAAAAAGATTATTCTGACGCCATTCGCCGTGCCGCTCTGGCGGTTGAATGTTTCCATAAAGCGTCCTTGATCCACGATGATATTGAAGATGATGACGACACACGTTACGGCCTTGAAAGTCTGCATTGCAGTGTCGGTGTTCCAACTGCTTTAAATGTCGGAGATTTCCTAATTGGCGAAGGATATCGTTTAATCAGCGAATGTCAACTTAAAGCAGAAAGCCAGGCTTTGATGCTAAAAATAGCCTCATCTGGACATTTGGCTTTATGTCGTGGTCAGGGCGAAGAACTCGAATGGATGCGCAATCAGAAAGCCTTGACAATCGAACAAGTTATTGAAATATTCCGCGGCAAAACCGCTCCAGCTTTTGAAGTTGCTTTATCTCTGGGAGCTTTATGTGCCGGAGAAGGTGAAGAATTATGCGCTTTACTTAGTGACTTCAGCGCGGCTCTGGGGATTGCATATCAAATACATGATGATATTGAAGATTTCCTTGACGGAAGCGATGTTGCCGCAGGTCGTCTTTCAATTGTATTAGCCGCCGCTTGCGAACAATTCTCTAAAGACACAGATTTAGAAATAATTCGTAAAAAAATGGATAAAGAAAAAGCTCTAGCCAAAGTCGAACAACTTTATGAACATTATCGTAATCAAGCGGTACGTTCATTACGTCATTTGAAGAATTCCGAATTAAAACGTTTATTATTCCGGGTTACCGGCAGGATATTAAAAGATGTTGAAAAAAATTCTCCCGCACTCGATTGAATTGCTTGACGTCTTGCGCCGGGCTCCTCTTCTTTTGAGTAGTGAGGCAAAAGAAAAAATCAGCAATTTTACATCCGAACAATTGACCTCGGAAGGCGGTTTCTGCAATCGTGCCGGAACTTGCGATCAATACTATACTATGTTCGGTCTGGGCTGTGCCATGGCATTGAATATTTCTATGCCTGTCAAAAAAATCAAACAATATATTCTCTCTTCTCCTGCAGAAGACCTTGACCTCGTACACTTAGTTTGCCGGGTAAAATCTCTCTTGATTATCAAACTCATGCGCTGGCGGATATTTTATCCTTTCTTACGCTTCTTATACAACACTGGACTGCATTCTCAAACAAAAGTCAATGCTGAAAAATTTCGTTCTCCTGACGGTGGCTTTAATGATGATAGTGCTGGAATAAGTCATCCATACGCAATTTTTATGGGCTTGAACCTCTACCAAGATTGTGGAGCTAAAATACCTGATACTGCTAATTTAATTAAAGCTTTAGAAAACTGTCGTAAAGGGAAAAATACTTTTTATAACCCCGCCAGCAAAGGACAGGGCATGCTCTTATCCACTTCGGCGGCAATGCTGACTTTACGTCAGCTAAGCGCTAAAGTCGATATTTCAGTACTGGATTGGATAGCGCAACAGCAGGGAAAAACTGGAGGATTTCATGCTTCTCCAGATAGTCCAATGCCGGATTTGCTATCTACCGCGGTTGCTCTATTTACATTGCGTGTCTGTTCTTATCCGCTTGATTCAATGGCTGATTCAGCTATGGATTTTATTCTTAATCACTGGTATGAAAACGGTGGTTTTACTGGTACACTGGTGGATGATTGCGCTGATTGTGAATATACTTTTTATGCCTTGATGGCATTGGGGGCATTGGCTAAATGATTGATAAAGCTCTGAAAATCTCCTGTGAACGACTGATAGCTGAATGCTCTCCTGACGGCAGTTGGCGCGGACGACTTTCCGCCAGTGCAGTATCAACAGCAGTCGCCGCCTTCGCTTTGGCTCGTTTGCGCCCGGAATCTGACAAGGCGCGCGCCGCCTGTAAATGGTTAGCGGCTAATATCAATGAAGATAATGGCTGGGGAGATACTCCCGAAAGCCCGTCTAATCTGACTGCCACTTTATTGGCAAAAGCTGCGCTAACAACACAACTTGATTTAGCCGAAATACAAAATGCTCAAACGCTTTCAGATCAATTTCTGAATGATAATATCGGTGGTATTTCTCCTGAACATATCAATACTGGAGTTTTAAAAGCTTACGGCAAAGATAGAACTTTTTCTGCTCCAATCCTGACTATGTGCGCTATGGCTGGCATGCTTGGGGAAGAATCTGAATGCTGGAAAACTATTCCAAGACTGCCCTTTGAAATTGCGGCATTGCCGCGTGGTTTATTTCGCTTGATGAACCTGCCAGTAGTCAGTTACGCAATCCCCGCTTTGATTGCGGTGGGCTTGGTGCGTTTCAGAAAAACTGAGAAAAAGGCTTTTAGTTTTATCCATAATACAATAATTATTCCATGCGCTTTACGACGTTTAAGAGCTATGGCTCCAGAAAGCGGCGGTTTTCTGGAAGCCGCGCCGTTAACTGGATTTGTTGCCATGTGTCTAGGAGAAGCCGGACTGAGTAATGATCCAGTTATCCAGAGAGCGCTTGGATTTTTGGAAACATCAATACGTGAAGACGGCTCATGTCCAATCGACACCGATCTTTCCTCATGGCTGACTTCTTTAGCGGCAAGCGCGCTTATCGAAGCGGATTCCCTATCAGATGAAAAACGTAATGAACTTATTGAAGTAATCCGCTCACGCCAGACTAATACTATACATCCATTTACTGGCGCAAAACCTGGTGGATGGGGCTGGACTGATTTTTCTGGCAGTGTACCGGATAGTGATGATACCGCCGCCGCATTGATTGCGCTTGCCCGACTTGCCCCTGGTAAAGCTAGCAGGGAAGTTATTGCCGGGCTTAAGTGGCTGTTAAAATTAATGAATCGAGATGGCGGCATACCAACATTCTGCAAAGGCTGGGGAGTATTGCCTTTCGACCGCAGTTGCCCGGACATATCAGGACATGCTTTCAAAGCTTTTGTTTTGTGGCGCGAGCATGTACCCTCAAAATTAGCGGATAAACTTGATTCAGCTATTACTAAGTTACTTGATTTTTTACACAATTCTCGTGACAAGGAGCAAATCTGGGCTCCCTTGTGGTTTGGCGATCAAAATGCTAAAAACAAAACTAATAGAGTATATGGAACTTCTGTAGTACTGGAAAGTTTAGCTGGATATCCTAACATAGAATATTTGACCAAACCCGCGCTGGACTGGCTTTGCAAGGCTCGCAATGAACAAGGCAAATGGGGTGGCGAAGCTGATTCAAAAGCAATATTTGAAACAAGTGCCAAAGCGATTTCCGCATTAAGCCTCTACCCGCAAACTAAAGAATTTGCGCAGGAATCAGCAAAAATTCTCGCGGCAGAGATTATTGAAAAAGATGCTCTGATAAAATCATCTCCAATCGGACTTTATTTTGCCTCATTATGGTATGACGAAGAACTTTATCCATTAGTTTTTGCTATCCCGGCTTTATCTCGGAGCATTTGAGCTTGATACTGCACCCCGAATGCTGTATATTAGAAAAATTACTTTATATGAGATAATCTTTTATGAAAGTCATTCTTATAAAATCTTTAAGCTTAATAATTCCTTTGGCTTGCGCGGTCGGAGCTTTGCTTTGGTGGCTAGGACGCCCTGCCCCGGAATTCACCGCCAGCGTGCCTGGACTAGATAAAGTTCCACCTGGAGCTAGAAATAAAGTGCAAAAAGTTGAGATTGGCAAATTCTTCAAACGTTTCGATAGCAAATATGATAAATCCCTGACTGGTGAATGGACACGCTTTCGAGGCAAAGATTTTTCTAACATCTGCCGCGACGGCATTAAATTATCAGATAAATGGCCTGCAAAAGGACCACAAGTGCTTTGGCGCAAAAAACTTGGCGAAGGTCATGCCGCTCCAGTAATTTTTAAGGGACGAGTCTACATCCTCGATTATCTCGAAGATGAACAAGCTGATGCCTTACGCTGTTTTTCACTGCGTGACGGACA
>Ga0307988_1002165_pt1 | contig 10072 bp, 4 predicted proteins | sample EllFjometagen183_FD_203166 | JGI IMG/M metagenome (GOLD analysis project Ga0307988, IMG submission 203166) | Marine microbial communities from Ellis Fjord, Antarctic Ocean - #183 | ecosystem: Environmental > Aquatic > Marine > Unclassified | place: Southern Ocean | collected 2014-10-08 | reverse complement strand
AAAATTGTTTTTGAATTGGCTGGTGGAGAAGTAACTTTTTCTGGTGCATATCCGGGTTGGAAACCAAATATGGATTCAGCAATTTTGAAAACCATGCAGGGTGTTTATAACGAAAAGCATGGTAATATTCCTGAAATAAAAGCAATTCATGCAGGTTTGGAATGTGGAATTCTTGGTGGAAATTATCCGAATTGGGATATGATTTCGTTTGGGCCAACCATTCGTTTTCCACACTCACCCGATGAAAAAGTAAACATCGAAACGGTTCAGAAATTCTGGGATTTTCTTGTGGCAACATTGGAAAATATACCAGTTAAATAAATTATGCGAATCAAGGTTTGATATTAATAATTTTTCAGGCTGAAAGCCTAATTGAATTCAGCCCAATGCAACGCATTGGGTCATGAATAAGAAGAAAAATGCGTCCTGAAAGGACAATTTAATTTAAGTTGCCTTTTAAAGCGAATATTTGCACACCACTTTTCAACCCAAGGCTTTGCGATTGGGCTGAAACGAACTGCACTTTTAGTGCGAAACAGAAAGTACATTATTCAATGTTCAACTCTTGATTCGCATAATTTATAGTTATTAAATTAATTATTTTCAAAAGGGTTTCATCTAAATAAAAAGATGAAACCCTTTTTTTATGGTTCCTGAAATACAATTTTTGTGAATTAATATTTCGGCATCATCTCAATTAATTCTCCATCTGTGGTTTTCAAATGTCCCATTAAGTTTGTGGTTAAACAAGAATGAACCGGAATTATTTCAACCAAATCGCCAATATTGAAATTTTTAAATTGGCTTTGAGTAACTTTTAAAGTGCCATGTTCTTGCGAAAGTTTAGAAACATAATTCAATGGTTCCAGTAGTCTTTTTTCTCCGTTTTTATTCAATATTATTCTGCCAAACATTTTCTTGCCCGAGCTATTTAAAATATATTCTTTTGATAAATGAACAGCACCTCCATAAATAATAATTTCGTTTCGTGAAGGATGGGTAGCTACTACCGGACAGAATAATCGAACGGCAATTTCTTCCAAACTACAAACGCCAAGATTATGCTGCATTAAATCGTAAAAAATAAAGTTACCCGGTCTAATTTCGTCAACACCTTCGAATGTGGTACAAATACTTGCTGAGGGTGTGTCTCCCAAACTTATTTCAATGTTGGGGAAATCTTTTTTATATTTCTGTTTTAACTTTTTTAGTTTCAACAAAGCATCGAAATGTAAACTGTAAATTCCATTGGTTGATTTTGCATCGTACGTATGTCCGGTATGAGAAAGGAATCCTTTAAATGTTATTTTAGTACTTAATGAAAGCGATTTTAATATGATATTTATAACGTTTGTTTTCGATGATAAAATTCCGGTTCTGTGATATCCGGTATCAATTTTCAAATAAACGCCAACCGGATAAGAAATTTTTTCAACCAGAACTTTAGCCACATGCTGGCTTTCAACCAAAACATTTAATTTTATGTTGGCTGCTAAACGATTGATGTTTTCAATTTCGAGCAGGTTTACTGGAAATGCGAGTGTAATATCCTTCCACCCGTTTGCAGCAAAATATTCGGCCATTCGAACCGATGAAACGGTAATTGCTTCTACTCCAAAAAGTTTGTACCATTCACCAATTTTTGCCGATTGGTGAGTTTTAAAATGAGGTCTGAATCGTAGTTTAAGATCACTGGCTTTTTTCGCCATTTTTTCAATGTTTCTTAAGCAAACCTCTTTGTTAACAACAAGTGTAGGACGGATAATTTCAACCATACAAATTCAATAAATATTATTTTTTAATTTATTTGTTAAGGCGTTCCGGGTTTTCATTAATTTTTTTGAGATTCCTACTTTGTATAAGTGCGGGCTAATAAATCGTTTATGTTCATCGGGAAATTGTGCAGCTCTTTGTGTTAAATATTGATGAATTTTGATTGGCGATTTTTTTTGCAAAAGTATTTTACCATTTACTACTACTTTTTGCAAAAGCAATTCCATTTTTAAATTTTTAACCGAACTATTTTTTTCGGGATAAATAGGGTGGTAAACAATATCTGTTTCATGCGGATTTTCATTTTCGAGAAGAATAGCATCGCGATAAAATTTCCCAGAGTTATCGAAATACCGAATAACTTTTTTTTCTCCGGGGAGTGTATTTTTTTCAATGTTCTCGGAGAACTTCATTTTTGGAATGTTGTTAATTTGAACGAGTTTATAAACCCCGTCCAATGCTGCATCGTTTTTACCGGTAATCAGTTCGGTGCCAATTCCAAAAGCATCAATTTCTGCATTTTGGTCCTTCAGCAAACTTTTTATTACAAATTCATTGAGCTGGTTTGAAGCAATAATTTTTATGTAGTTTAATCCTGCGTCATCGAGCATTTTTCGGGCTTTTTTGCTTAGGTAGGCTAAATCTCCACTATCCAAACGTATTGCTTTCATCTGCTCGCCTTTCGATTCCATTTCGTTGGCAACAATAATTGCATTTGGAATTCCGGATTTTATGGTGTCGAACGTGTCAACCAATAAAGTTGTGTTTTCAGGATTACATTTTGCAAAAGCTCTAAATGCTTCTAATTCATTATCAAAACTTTGTATCCAACTGTGTGCCTGAGTTCCTGAAACCGGAATGTCAAATAATTTTCCTGCCAGCACATTCGAGGTAGAAGCCGCACCTCCGATGCAAGCTGCCCGGCTTGCGTGAAGCGAGCCAAATCCCTGTGCACGACGTAATCCAAAATCTGAAAAAATCTTTGTACCCGAAACTAATTTTACCCGAAATGCTTTTGTGGCAACTAAAGATTCAAAATTCAGAATATTTAGCAGTAAACTTTCAATTAATTGGCATTCAATAATATTACCTTTTACCTGTAGAATTGGTTCGTTCGGAAAAACTATTTCTCCTTCCTGAACACTTAAAATGGTTCCACTGAATTTAAAAGTGCTGAGATAATCAAGAAACTCGGGTTTAAAATTTTGTAAATTCAGGTATTCTATGTCGGAATTGCTGTAATTGAATTTCGAAAGTAATTCTAAGAAATCTTGTATTCCGGCGAAAATGGTAAATCCACCTTTGAAAGGATTATTTCTAAAGTAATATTCGAAAATAGTTGAATCATCCTTTTTCCCACTATAAAAATAACCCTGAGCCATTGCCAGTTCATAAAAATCGGTATAAAGTCCTAAGTAGTTATTATTTATAGACATGTTATAATTCATTGGTTTAGCAAGCGTTTAAAGATAGTTAAGAAATATTTTGAAAAAAAGAATTACTAATAATTATTTTGGTTCATAGTAAACATTTAGTTAATCATAATTTCGAGTAAAAACTGAATAGAATTTTTCTCACAAAAGTGGGTTATTAACAAAATATATAAAAACCGTATTTATAAAATACCTTAGGTGTTAATATTATACCAAAAAAGTTTTTTTTTGAAGGTCATTATTCAGTACCTTAGCACCTGTCTAGTCCTAAAATACGGCTACAGGTTAAACATTAAATTATGCTACATTATTAAACACCTTATTTGGTGTTTTGTACCTTAAAGATACATGAAGCCTTTTATTATTATAAATTTTAATTGCACTTTTTGTTGCCAGTTTTGCATGTATGGTTGAAAAGAAACATTGGTCGAGGTAAAACTCATCTTTTAAAATGCCGTTAACTCTTTCGGCCACAGCATTTTCGTAACAATGGTTTTCTTCGGTCATGCTGATATTTATCCCTTTTCTTTTCAGCTCATTTACATACATGTGACTGCAATATTGCACCCCTCTATCGGAGTGATGTATAAGACCGGCCGCTGGCCGTGCTTGCCACAGGGCCTTTTTGAGGGCCCGTAGGCAGCCCGTCAGCTCCAGCGAATCGCTGATGTCATATCCGATAATTTTCCGTGAATACAAGTCTGTAATTAGTGCTAAATAGCAAAAGCCTTTTACCGTGCGGATATACGTTATGTCGGATACCCAGACCTGATTTGGTTTTGTGATTTCAAGTTCTTTTATCAGGTTGTTGTATTTATGGAAATGGTGGTATGAGTTGGTTGTTTTGGCATACGCCCTTTTCCTTTTTACCAGCATGTTGTTCTCTCGGAGTATATTAAACAAAGAGTCCCTTCCAACTTTAATATGTTTCATGTCAAAAGTAGGCTGTAAGGCCTGATGCAGTTTACGCACACCAACTCTTGGTTGCTCTTTTCTTTCTTCTTTAACAAGCTGTACTACCTGCGATTCAACAGATTTGTAACGTTCCCACCGCTTTTGGTATTTATAGAATGCATCGCGTTTAAGGTGGAAGCAAGCACATACTTCCGACATGCTTGTTATACCTATTTGTTTTGTTTTTGAGGTAGCTTTCATCAGGGCTTGATGTTTAAGTTTTTTTTTAGTTCTTCCACACTTTTGTACCCCAGATTTTCAGCAGCTACTTCCAAATAAGAATCCTGTACGAGCTTGTCCAGGTCCTTCTTTATTAGGAGCTCTTTCAGCTGTTCTACTTCTTTCTGCAAAGCTTTTAAGCGGCTGATTTCATCTTTTGTTTCTACCATAATACGAGTATTCATTAAATCTTTGCGGTCGTACTTTCGTACCCATTCATTGATTGTACTGGACTGAATCCCATAAATCCGGGATAGTTGTCTTTTTGAATATTTTCCTGTACTAAGTTCGGCTAAAATTTTGAGTTTAAAACTCTCGCTGTAACGCCGTGTTACTCCATCATTTTTATACATATCTACTTTTTTAGTGTAGACATATTTTAGGACGGGTCACTAATCTGGGTGGCGAAACCCCGGTAGATGCCGGAGTAGATATTTATGTCGATAGTTGTTATTCAATTACTCAGAGCACTACTTTAGATGCATCGTACGGTGGCTTTGGAATAAACGGTCAGCAAGGAACATGGACAGTTATTAGTGGGCCAAACGTTCCTGTTGTTAATGATAATAATAGTTTAATCTCGAATTTAGTTTTTGGTACCTATGTTTTACAATGGGATGTTATAGGTTTGTGTGCTTCGGGAACAGATACGATACAGATATTTGTTGATCCACACACTTCGGATGTAACCAGTGCATCGGGTACAAGCGAAACAATTATATATTGCGAAGGTGTAACAGATATTGTTTTAAATGGTACCGTTCCACAATATTCGTATGAGTCTGTTTTATGGGAACAAATTGATGCAAATACTGCTGTAACAATTGCCGATCCATTAAATCATATTACTAGTGTTTCTGGTCTCGATGGTTCGAGTGAATATCGTTTTCAATATACAATTACAAACGATACAACTTTATGCCCCAGCGGTGCCGTTGTTGTAATTCAATATGCTGAGCAACCAGATATCGATATTACACTCGATAGAATTGACTTACAATGTTTTGAAAGCACAGCTTCTATTGATTATACTTCTACTATTGATTACAATGCAACCGGAATTGAGTCGGCATCGTGGAGTATCGTAAGTGGACCAACAACTTCGGAGTATCCAACCATTCCGACCAGTTATACAACGATTGACAGTAGTGTTGTAGTTGTAAAAGGTTTGTTTGAGCCGGGTATTTATGTGATTCGTTTTAGAGAATTTCCTACAATTGGTTCGCAATGCGAAACGGCTTTCGACGAAGTTTCAGTTGTGGTTTCTTATGACGGAGATCTTTCGAATGCAGGAACCGATCAACTTTTAGGATGCGATGTTGATACAACTGCTTTGGCCGGAAATGAACCTCATGCTGGGGAAGGAACCTGGTCTCAGGTTTCGGGGCCAAATACCGCAGTTGTAGACGATATTAATTTGTATAATTCCGAAATTAGTAATCTTATAAATGGTACTTATGTTTTTCGATGGGCAATAAATAATGGTGCATTTTGTTATCAAAACGAAGATGATGTTGAAATAATTGTTGCCGATACTTTACCAAATCAGGCAGATGCAGGTGCTGATACAACGGTTTGTATAAATACTCCCGTATTTTTAAGTGCAAATGCTCCGGTTTTAAACGAATGGGGATACTGGACAGTATTGCCAGACGATCCGGGAATTATTTTCGAAGATGAAAATTCAAATACATCTTATGTTGAGGGATTTAGTGCCGAATCAACCTATGAATTAATTTGGGTTATAGAAAATGCTTGTGGTGAATCACAGGATATTATGCTGGTAACTGTAAATAATACAGAGGGTCCAAATTTAGCAGATGCCGGAATTGATGAATGTTTTGCAGCAGGTTCGGATACCATTACTTTAGATGGAAACAGCCCTGGAACAGGTAGTGGAGTGTGGTCGCTTATAAGTGAACCACTCGGCTCCAGTGCAACCATTGTTTCCAATTCAGATTCAACTACAAAAGTTGGAGATATTATAGACGGAACTTATTATTTTGAATGGTCAATTTCATTAAATAGTTGTGAGCCTACCCGGGATACAGTTAAAATAACAGTTGCCGACGATGTGCTTTTTACTTCAGCTGGTGCCGATCAGGAAATTTGTGGAACCACAGCCACAATGGATGCAGATGTTCCGACGGTTGGAACGGGATCATGGATTCAAACATCTGGTAGTGGTGGCGCAATTATCGATGATCCGTCGGATTCGAATACTGAAATTACAGGATTAACAGAAGGTGTTTATAATTTTTCGTGGGTAATTTCGAATGATGCTTGTGCTGATACATCAGATCTTGTTGTTTTATATGTTTCTATTCCACCATCTATTACTCCGGCTGCAGGTATCGATACTATACTTTGTTTGGAGAATAGCGAAGTACTTTATGCAAACACTGTTGATATTGGATTATGGTCAATAATAAGTGGCCCTAATACTCCTTCAGTTTCAGATTTTAGTTCGCCAACCGCAACACTTTCCGATTTAATTATGGGAACGTATGTGTTAGGCTGGACAAGTTACGGAGGGCCATTTTGTTCTCCCTTAACCGATACAATAAACATACAAGTATATCCGCAAGCTGATGTTGGTGATAGCCTTACTTTTTGTGATTCAACTGAAGCCATAAATTTAATTGGCAATATTAATAGCATTGGTTATTGGACACAAGAACTTGCTGATGTTAATACCGCTGTGATAGATACAACCTCTGGCAACACCGCAACTGCTTCAAGCTTGGTAGAAGGAGTTTATAATTTTTATTTTGAAATTCCGGGTGGTGGTTGTGCTTTAAATGCCGATACTTTAACTGTGACTTTGTACGATACACCAGACATGGCTATTGCAGGTGAAGACCAAATATGGTGTGCGGCTGATACATTTTACCTTGACGCCAATACTCCTGGTAATGGAGTTGGTACATGGGTTTTATTAGATGGACCTGGCGGTGGAACTTATACGCCAAATGTAAATGATCCAAATGCTAAATTTGCTCCCGGTTTGGGTTCGGAATATGGAATATTTGTATTTGCATGGGAAATTTCAAACGGAGAGTGTTCAAATCAAGATCAGCTTCGTGTTGAAAATTACGAAATACCTTTAACTGCAGATGCTGGAGCAGATCAGGCAATTACATGCGATTCTTTTGCATTTTTAGAGGGTAATAATCCGGATGCTGGTGTTGGAGTGTGGAGTTTTATACCACCAACAACAGGTAATGCTCCGGTACCGAACATTGTTTCAGAAATTACTTTTGACACAGAAATAAACGGACTTGGAACTCCAACCGTTGGAGATTCGGCAGTTTATGAATTTGAATGGACGGTTTCCAATTATTGCGATACAATTAGAGATTCAGTTTTAATAACAGTGTATGAAACTGCAACTCCAGCCGAGGCAGGTCCCGATCAGGATTTATGCGATCTGAGTACAGCAACAATGGCTGCAACTCCTGCTACAGGAACCTGGTCTGCAAAAGTAGGAAACCCTAGTTCAACAATTGACAATACGATCTCGGCAACAACCACAATTTCAAATTTAGCTATAGGTACACATGTTTTCTATTGGGAAACATCAAGCCCTCCATGTAATTCTATTGATTCTATTATTATAGTAAATTCTGATGCTCCAAATGCAGGAATAGTAGCAGACACTATAATTTCCTGCGAGTTTGATAATCTGGAAATAATTGGAGATACAATAACTAATGGTACAGGTTTATGGATACAAGTAGATGGAGATATTGTTACTATTTTGGATTCAACATCCGATACAACTTTTGTTGTTGGAACTGTTGCAGATAGCATTTATACATTCCGATGGACAGTTGATAATGAAGCATGCGCCGAAGATTTTGACGAGGTTGTTGTAGTTGTTATACCAAAACCGGAAGCAAACGATCTGGAAATCACTATTTGTTCGGGAGAACCGCTTGCTATCGATTTGCGCGATCAACTTGATCCGGCTGATACGGCTGGAATTTCATTTACTTATACAGTTTATTCTTCCGATGAGACTGGAGTTCCTCCGGCAGCAGACAGAACTATTGCATCGAACGACAGTATTTTATATACTTATTCAAACCCATCCAATGCTCCGGTTTACATAATTTACACAGTTACACCAATTTGCGATCAGGGATGCGAAGGATATCCTTTCCTTGTGTGGGTTACAATAAATCCGGATGCAGATGTGGTGAATCCCGGACGACAGGTATTTTGCGATACTAATCCTGCCTCAGTTGTGTTCAGCTCGGGAAATTCGGGTGGAATAACCACCTACAGTTGGATCAATGACAATACACTTATTGGGCTGGCTGCAAATGGAAATGGGGATCTTTCTTTTACTGCTTCAAATACTATAGAAGATACTATTTCAGCTTATATTATAGTAACTCCAACTTTTACAAATGAAGGAGTGAGTTGTACCGGAACACCGGCTGGTTTCGAAATTATTATTACACCATCCGGTCAGGTTGATGCAACCGATGATCAGGAACTTTGCACAGGTGAATTAACTGATTCAATTGCATTTACGACAAGTTATACAGTGGGTTCAACAACAACTTATACATGGGAGAATGATAATGTATCTATCGGGCTGGATGCAAGTGGCAGCGGTGATTCAATACCACCTTTTGTAGCGGTAAACAATGGTTTAGAACCTGAAATTGCTACAATAATTGTAACTCCATATTACGAAATTGACACCTTTGCTTCTTGTAATGTTGAAGCAGATACATTCTTAATTATTGTAAATCCTACTCCAATAGTTTCAAGTGCTTCGGATACCACTATTTGTAGTGGCGACTCACTGAATTACATACCAACATCTGCTTTTGTTGGAACGACTTACAGTTGGGAAGCATCTACCACCAAGGGAACTGTATTAGATTATGATACAACTGGAACCGGAACAATAAATGATCTGCTGACAAATGCAGAGGCTTCCGATGGGCAGGTTACCTATGTAATAACACCAACTGGTCCGGATACCACAAATTGTCCGGGGATCGATTTCACCCTTGTTGTAGATGTTAAAAACTGTGATCCATTAATTGGGGTTGCCAAACAATTGGTAAGTATTACTGATAATGAAGATGGAATCTATGAAGCTCTGTTTAACATCAGAGTTCAGAATTATGGTAATATGTTATTAGATTCTATTCAGGTAACTGAGAATTTGGTTACTGCTTTTAATACCAGTAGCAACTATGAAGTTTTGGGAATTTCAAGCACTTCTTTCGATGTAAATACTTCATTCGATGGAGATGCCGATACAAGTATGTTGGATAATACGGGAACTACAAATATTTTAGAGGCGGGTGCTTCAACCAATATTAGTTTAAGTGTAAAAATATTAAGTGCTGGCAATTACATTAACAGTGTTACAGCTACTTCAACTACTGGAGGAGGAGTATCAGATATTTCACAAAATGGAAGCGATCCAAATCCTGATGGAGATGCGGAAACTAATGATAATAATGAAGTAACACCAGTTAATACTGTTTGTGTAAATGCAACAGCCTATGCAGGAATTGATGCACAAATTTGCGCCGGTTCAACTTATCAAATTGTTGATGCAGTGGTTGCCGACGATTCTGTTTTTGTTTGGTCAACTCTGGGCGATGGTAATTTTAATTCAGTAGATATTATTAATCCGGTTTATACACCTGGAGAAAATGATA
>Ga0307988_1002164_pt1 | contig 10074 bp, 6 predicted proteins | sample EllFjometagen183_FD_203166 | JGI IMG/M metagenome (GOLD analysis project Ga0307988, IMG submission 203166) | Marine microbial communities from Ellis Fjord, Antarctic Ocean - #183 | ecosystem: Environmental > Aquatic > Marine > Unclassified | place: Southern Ocean | collected 2014-10-08 | reverse complement strand
GATAGCGGCCCTTCCTTCAAAGCCCACCATGATTCTGTTTTTCCTGACCCTTATCCTGACCCTTCGTATGGGGATCCATTTTCTGGTGACGGGCAGGGGGGCAAGCTGGTTTGCCGGGTTTTCCGGCTGGGCGTTGATCCTTTCGGTGGTATCGGTCGTCTCATTTATTTCCGTTTATTTTTATGAACTCCCAACACACCATTGCCCTTTCTGCCTGCTCCAGAAGGACTATCACTACATCGGTTATGCCCTCTATCTGACGCTTTTGCCGGCCGGTATCTGTGGCATAGGCGTTGGCGTGCTGGAGCGATTTTCCACACAGGCATCGCTAAAAGGGATCATCCCCGTTTTGCAAAAGCGCCTTTGTATTCTCTCAATGAGTTCTTATATTGTGTTCATGTTAATAGCGTTGTATCCTATGGTTTTATCGGATTTTATTCTGGAATCACGCTTAAGGGCTCCCGAAATTATCCCGTTGACCATCTATTGGGATGTGGCTGTATGAAAGATCCAAATCACAAATATCTGTCTAGAAAGGGTTTCGTACTCCTTGTGGCCGTTCTTTTATTGGGAGTGGTGACAGGCCTTTTCTTGAAAGGTTCCGGTAAAGAGGCATCAGAAAGTTCAAACCCCTCGACCATTGAAGCTTCTGAAGACGGTGGAACCCTCGTTCACGTCTGTCCCATGAACTGTGTCCCCCCCATGGATAAAGCGGGAAAATGTCCCATCTGCGGTATGGACCTGGTTCCGTCCCACCTGGGGCTCGAAACGGACAGCGCCGGGCCACCCCGATTAAAATTGACGCCCGAGGCCATCAAGCTGGGTTCTATTCAGACGGCGCCGGTGGAGCGAAAGTTTGTTACTGCCCAAGTGAAACTGTTTGGGCAGATCGACTATGATCCGGCCCACATGAGCTATGTTACCGCCTTCATGCCCGGTGTTATCGACCGTATCTATGTGAAGCGGGCAGGTCAGTTTGTGCGCTGGGGCGATCCGTTGTTTGACCTTTATTCACCCGATCTCCTGGAAACACAGCGCCAATTGACCGACGCCATGAAATTCGCCCCCAGCTTCCTGGCCTTTCAGCGGGGGCTTCCCCATGTGGCCATAGAGGCGCCGGTGCAATCCAGGGAAAGACCCGAATCCGGAAAAAGATCCCCCGAGGAAGAAACCGCTCTTCGAACCATCAATGCCATCCGACATAAACTCCTGATCATGGGACTCCCCAAAAGGGACATCGACGAATTGATGAAGGCCGGCGAACCCACGGGAATCGCCACCATTTATGCCCCCATGTACGGGCAGGTGGTGGTTCAGAACGCTTTTGAAGGGACCTATGTGAACACGGGGGTGCCCATCTTTACCCTGGCCGATCCGCAGCACGTTTGGGCCAAGCTGGAGGCCTACGAGGCGGATTACCCGTGGATTCGGAAGGGTCAGGAAGTGACCTTTGAGACGGAAGTCTACCCCGGGGAGCGATTTACGGGAAAAGTCGTCTATGTTGATCCGGTATTTGACCCCACCACCCGCACATTCAATATCGGTGTTATCTATCCGGACCGTGGCGGGCGCTTGAAAGCCGGCATGCTGACGCGGGCCGTGATCCATGCGCGGCTGCGGATGGATGGAAAACTGGCCGGACCGGATCGCAAAGGCGGTTTGGCACCTCTGGTGATTCCCTTATCGGCGCCGCTCATCACCGGTAAAAGGTCTGTGGTTTACGTGGCTGTGGCAGGCGAAGAGGGCGTTTTTGAGGGCCGGGAGGTGGTTCTGGGACCGAAAGCCAAAGACCATTATGTGGTGCTGGAGGGCCTCAGTGAGGGGGATCAGGTGGTGGTCAACGGCAATTTCAAGATAGACAGTGCCATTCAGATCCTGGCAAGACCCGGCATGATGGAAATGGAAGACGGCCACCTGGCAACGGAATATCACAAGCCCGGTGGATCGGAGATCATGGACTCGGATTATCGATCGGAACGGCGTAAAAGCCGCATGGAGAGCCTCAGGCAGGGCGAAGGTAAGGATGCCGGTTCTCCCGAATTGACACCAGCAACCGAAGGCCGTGGGAAAAGGCAGCGGCGTGATGCCATCAGCCGACGAAAGCCGGGAGCCTATGGCGATAACACCAGGCCGTTGCCGGGAAGGCGCATTCAATAGGCCCCAATGAACGACCATCAACCCCCAGAAATTAAATCAGGCAATCAGGTCCGCTTATCTCTGACAGAGACCGGTCTTCAGTTTCTCCTTAAGAAAAAAATCATCGCATTTCTCATCATCCTTCTGGCCGTGGGGTGGGGCATCCTGGTCTCCCCCTTTGACTGGGAGCTGGGAGGACCCTTCAGGGACCCGGTGCCCGTTGATGCCATTCCCGACATCGGTGAAAATCAGCAGATTGTTTTTACGACCTGGCCCGGGAGATCACCGCAGGACGTGGAAGACCAGATCACCTATCCTCTGACGGTCTCTTTAATGGGGGTTCCGGGTGTCAGGATCGTTCGCAGTTTTTCCATGTTCGGATTTTCCTCCATCTATGTGATTTTCCAGGATGACACCGATTTTTACTGGAGTCGGTCCCGCATCCTCGAGAAACTGAACAGCCTGCCGGATGGGGCATTGCCGGATGGGGTCAGGCCCGCCTTAGGCCCCGATGCCACGGCCATGGGGCAGGTCTTCTGGTACACCCTGGAAGGGACAACCGAAAATGGAAATCCCACGGGGGGGTGGGATCTGCACGAATTGCGCACGGCCCAGGACTGGTATGTGCGCTATGCCCTCATGAGTGTTGAAGGCGTGAGTGAGGTGGCATCGGTCGGCGGTTTTGTACAGGAATACCAGGTGGACATGGATCCTGATCTCATGCGGATCTACAATGTGAGCCTTAACGAAATCGTGGACGCGGTCAGAGGGGCCAACCGTGACGTGGGTGCCCAGACCCTGGAGATCAACCGGGTGGAATATCTGGTTCGGGGAATCGGTTTCATCAAGGGGCTGGAGGACCTGGAAAATGCCGTGATCAAACTCCAGAACGGCGTACCTGTTTTTGTTCGGCAGGTGGCCAGGATTACCCTGGGACCGGCGGCCCGTCAGGGGGCCCTGGACAAGGGAGGCGCGGAAGCCGTCGGTGGGGTTGTGGCGGTCCGGTATGGGGACAACCCCCTTGCCGTTATTGATCGGGTCAAGGCCAAGATCCGGGAGATCTCACCGGGGATGCCCCGAAAGACCCTAAAGGATGGCACCGTCAGCCAGGTTTCAATCGTCCCTTTTTATGACCGGACCCAGTTGATCAATGAGACCCTGGATACCCTTCGAATCGCCCTTTCAAATGAAATCCTGATCACCATCATTGTCATTCTCGTGGCGGTCTTTCACCTGGGTGGCTCCCTTTTGATTGCGGGGCTGCTCCCCCTTTCCGTCCTTATGTGTTTTATCGGCATGAAGCTCTTCGGGGTTGATGCCAATATTGTGGCCCTATCCGGTATCGCCATCGCCATCGGCACCATGGTGGATATGGGGATCATCGTCGTTGAAAATATTCTGAGGCATCTTCGCGAAACGGATTCCGGGGAGGCACGCACCGGGACGATTATAAAGGCTGTAAAAGAGGTCAGCGGTGCGGTACTGACCGCGGTGGCCACCACCATCGTCAGCTTCCTGCCCGTATTTACCATGGAAGGGGCCGAAGGAAAACTGTTCAGACCCCTTGCCTTTTCCAAGACCTTCGCGCTTTTTTCGTCCCTTGTGGTGGCGCTGGTATTGATTCCGCCACTGGCACAACTTCTGTTCTCCAGGAGACTGGAGAAAAAGCGGTACGGTTGGATCATTTATGAGGGGTTCATTTATCTGGGCGGCCTGCTAATCATCCTGGTGGATTGGCGGCTGGGTCTTTTGGTGGCGCTTATCGGGGTTTACAATGTGCTGAAACCTCGAATTCCCCAATGGGCCGGGAGAAAGGTAAAAGTGGGGGTGAATGTGTTAATCGCCATTGGGGTGGCGGTTATCCTTGCCCGATACTGGCGACCCCTGGGTCTCGAAAAGGGGCTCATTTCAAACCTGGCCTTTGTTTTTCTGATGATGGGCGGCATTTTGGGGATTTTGCGTCTGTTCTATCGTTTTTACACCGGAATTCTTCGATGGTGTCTGGATCATAAGATGGTGTTTCTTACGCTTCCCATGGGTATTTTGTTGATGGGAGGAATGGTTTGGCAAGGGTATGAAACTTTTTTTGGATGGTTGCCCAAAGAACTTAACCGCTCAGCGCCGCTCACATGGGTGGCCCAGAAGTTCCCGGGTCTTGAAAGCGAGTTCATGCCGCCTCTGGATGAGGGATCGTACCTTTTTATGCCGACCACCATGCCCCATGCGTCCATCGGTGAGGTCCTGGATATCTTGCAGAAACAGGATGTGGCCATAGGCGCCCTTCCCGAGGTGAAAACGGTGGTGGGTAAACTGGGCAGGGCCCAGAGCCCGCTTGATCCCGCGCCGGTCTCCATGATCGAAACCCTGGTCACCTATAGGCCGGAATATCTCTTAAATGAGAAAGGGAAACCGTTTCGGTTCAAATTTGATGCATCCGAAACAGGCCTTTTCCGAAATCCCCAAGGGGTCCCCATGCTGGCGCCGGATGGAGTGCCCTATCGGGTGAGGGGCCGTTTTTTAAGGGATGAACAGTTTCGTTTGATCCCTGACTCCCATGGTCGGCCTTTCAGGTTATGGCGACCCCCGCTGGATCCGGACCTCAATAAAGGGCGAAAGGCCTGGGTCGGCATCAAAAAACCCGATGATATTTGGGATGCGCTGGTCATAGCCGCCCGGGTGCCCGGCACCACCTCGGCGGCAAGGCTCCAACCCATTTCGGCGCGCATGGTGATGCTCCAAAGTGGTATCCGGTCCAGCCTGGGCATCAAGGTGATGGGGCCGGATCTTGAGACCATCCAGCGGTTTTCCGTGAACATGGAACGGATCATCCGGGATATTCCCAGCGTGGATCCCCGAACGGTCATCGCCGACCGGGCCGTCAGCAAGCCCTATCTGGAGATCAACCTTGACCGCCAGGCACTGGGCCAGTACGGCATCAGCGTGGCGCAGGTTCTGGATGTGATTGAGTTCGCCATCGGGGGGAGAACCGTTACCACCACCGTTGAAGGAAGGGAACGGTATCCCGTGCGGGTTCGATACGTCCGTGAATTGAGGGATGATCTGGAGGCGCTTGGGAAAATCCTCGTCCCGGCCCCTGACGGCACCCAGATACCCCTCATGCAAATGGCCGATATCATTTATATTCGAGGCCCCGGTGTGATCAAGGCCGAAGATACATTCCTTGTGGGGTACATCCTGTTCGACAAAAATCAGGGTTATGCGGAAGTCCAGACCGTTGATGAGGTAAAAGAACGCCTGAAGGAAGAGCTGGAGAGCGGTGGCCTTCAGATCCCCAAAGGAGTCAGCTATTCTTTCACTGGCACTTATGAAAACCAGTTGAGGGCTGAAAAGCGCCTTGCCATTATCCTCCCCCTGGCCCTGATTATTATTTTTGTGATCCTTTACCTTCAGTTTAATTCGGTGGCTACCACCTCAATGGTTTTTTCCGGAATCGCAGTGGCCTGGGCGGGCGGATTTATCATGATATGGCTCTACGCCCAGCCCTGGTTTCTCGATTTTTCCCTGTTCGGAACATCCATGCGGGGACTGTTTCAGGTGCATCCCTTCAACCTGAGCGTGGCCATATGGGTCGGTTTCCTGGCCCTGTTCGGTATTGCATCCGATGATGGGGTGGTCATGGCCACCTATCTGGATGATGCTTTCAAAAAAGGGAACAATAAAGAGACAACCGTTTCTGAAATCCGAAAGCTTACCATTGAAGCCAGTCTCAAAAGGGTACGTCCCTGTCTCATGACCACAGCCACCACGCTCCTGGCACTCATTCCGGTCTTGACCTCAACCGGGCGAGGGTCCGATATTATGATCCCCATGGCCATCCCTTCATTTGGGGGCATGGCATTTGAGGTGATCACCATGCTGGTGGTGCCGGTGTTGTATTGTGCTGTCAAGGAGCATAGAGTGAGACGATACAATGGCAACCGGGAAGGTCTCACGCAAAGCCGCAAAGTCGCAAAGGGATAAAAACAGTTGCTATTGATCCAGGCAGGCCTTTTTGCCCAACTCCGAGAGGACCTTTACGTTTTGAATGATTTTTTCAGAATAGCCATTATTTTCAAGAAATTTTTCCGGGCATTCATTTTTTAAACGGTTGGCCAAAAGGATAAAACGATCGGAATGCTTGGCAGTGGCACAGGTGTCCCCCCGGATCGAGTAAGTCCTGGCCTTTCCGAGGGATTTTTGGAGTTCTTTCAGGCGGGTTTCACATTGCAGCTGTTGCGCGTCATTTTCCCATTTAACGGGTGCTGGTTTTTTCTTAGGCGTATGGGATTTTTTAGTCGGATGTTCCTTGATAGCCCACGGACGGTCTTCTTTGGCACTCCCTTTGCTTTCCTTGAGATTACTGGCAGGCTTTGAAAAATTTTTTGGTTCACCAGCCGTCACTTCCTTTTTGCCAGCCTTTGTTTTAACAGTATCTGTGGTAATCTCAGGATTATTTTTGGGGTTCTTATTGACTTCTGTTGAGGTTGCTTGTTTCTGATCCGTTTGCTCAGGGTTGTCTTTGTTTTCCGAAGCTGAGGCGGCAAGACCCAACGTCACCACCCACAAAAGCACCACGCCAATTAGCATTATCTTCATGAATCTACCCTCAGCTTGAAATTTGCCTTATCAGATAATTATTTGAGGAGCTTAAAAGGGCAGCTTTGGTATTGTCAAGGAAAAAGAAGTGCACTCCATGGCGCCACAGGCACTGTTTATAAAAGGTTTTAGCTATTTCGACAGCTCTTCCCGGACGACATCCAGCAGCACGGGAAGGGCATTTTTGACTGTTGGCGAAAGATCCATGGACCAATCTATTACCGCGGGTTCAACACCCAGGACCAGAACTTCGGGTGGTGTTTTGCATCCGGCCAGGGTCATAACGCTTCTGAGGTCAAATCCGTGCAGGGAACCGATGCAGGTATTGCCCATACATTGATCCATCATGATGCGATAGATGGTTCCGGGAGTGCCACCCCCTTTCATGGCATCCAATACGATCACCCGCTTAGCCCTTTCGAGGGCGGGGAGTGCATCCAGAATCGCAGTGCCGGTATCCTGGATTTCCACGTCTTCAAAGCATTCTTCCATCAACGCCTGCGCCGCGTGCACCCCCACACCCTCATCGCCCAGGAGCAGGTTGCCCAACCCCAGGACGAGGGTTTTTCTCTGTGGTGTTTCCACGGTTTAAACCTTCCCGGTGGATGGGCCGGTGTGTACAACGACAGGCTCGCCATCGGGTCGCATGATATGGACCGCGCAGGAAAGACACGGATCAAAAGAGTGAATGACCCTCAGTGCCTCGATGGGTTGATCCTCATTTTGAATGGGGGTCCCTATGAGTGCCTGCTCCATTGGGCCATTGATGCCGTCAGTGTCCATTGGAGAGGCATTCCAGCATGTGGGCGTGATGATCTGGTAATGATCAATCTTTTTCTCGCGAATCCCCACCCAGTGCCCGAGGGCGCCCCGGGGGGCTTCCGTGAGGCCGATGCCGCTGGCATTTTTGGGTACGGAATACCCATCATAAACATTTGCACCCGGTGTCAATTCATCAAGCCAGTTATTCATTGCTTCGCCGATCTTAAGCGTTTCAAAGGCCCGCGCCGCATGGCGATCCATCACGGAAACCCCGGTCTGATAGTCCCCATTCACCCACATCCTTGCAAGCGGACCCACCTCAAATGGGAGTCTTTCGTAACGGGGGGCCTTGAGCCATGAATAGGCGTCGCCCTTATCGTGTGGATCAACCGGATCTGTTGATCCGTTTAAAGGGTTCAGCTGGTCTGATGTGTTATCATACCATGAGTATTTCACCGATTCTGTTATGCTGTTTGCGTTAAAATCTGCCGTCGTTCCCTCGACTTTGACAATGCCTCCTCTTAAAAGCTGTTTGCCGCCCAATGTATCCTCCAGATCAAATACTCCGTAAGCCAGAAGGTTCTCAGATCCCTGTCCGATTGCGTAATAGTCTCCATATATGTCGGCAAGGGCCAGCACATCCGGGAGATAGACGTTGCGGGTGAAATCGAGAAGCCCGTTCAAATGTCCTCGAAATTCACTGATACGATCTTCACTGGGCACGGCGGTAAATCCGCCAGGGATATAGGTATGGGGGGATGGCATTTTTCCGCCGAATATGGCACCCATTTCGTGTGCCCGCCGGCGGGCCTCAATGGCCAGAGGCAGATGATCGGCGACAACCCCGTCAAGCGCTGCGGACCTCATGTCCACATCCCAGGCAGGGGTCCAGGGGGCACTGTTTGGCCCGTGAGCATAATCCAGGGCCGCCAGTATATAAAAATGGAGAATATGCGACTGGATAAAATTTGCTCCCAGGACCAGGTTACGCAGAATTCTTGCATCCGTCGGGGGAACAACACCCCCGGCCGCATCCAGGGCTTTCACAGCGGCCATCCCGTGGGAAACCGGGCAGACGCCGCAGATCCGCTCAGTAATAACCGGCGCATCCCAGGGGTCGCGGCCTTTCAGCAGGGTTTCAAACCCCCGAAACAGGGTCCCCGTGCACCGGGCGTCAACAACCTGTAATTGACCACCCACAGTGTCTATGGTCACTTCTACCTTCATATGTCCTTCAATCCGTGTCACCGGATCCATTATGGTGATTTTTGCCATTGGAACCTCCTTCATGCATTTTTAGATGCTTAAGCGATAGTTGTTCAACGGGCCCATGTGTAAGAGCAGGGGCCTAATCATCTTTGTGCTCATCATCTTCGTGCTCATCATCTTCGTGATCATCATCTTCGTGCTCATCATCTTCGTGATCATCATCTTCGTGATCATCATCTTCTCCACCGTGGCCTTCCCCGTCATAAAAAGGGGAGAATTTATCGGGGAATCCCTTCTCCGTACATCCGATGCAGATGGCATTGGCGCCGATACACCAGTTGGTGTCGCTGTTCCAATGTCGGCTGTAACAGTCCGCTTTGGTCTCTTTTCCTTTGCATCCCAGTTCTTCGAGGCACTGGCCGTCCATGCCGAAGGTCTTCGCCTCGTCTTCATCTTTTCGAGGACACCGATCATGGATCTCTTTTCCAAAAAAGGCTTTCGGTCTTCCATCTGAATCCAGACTGGGGGACTCTCCGGCCAGGAGCTGGGCGATGGTACCGACAACCCAATCCGGATGGCTGGGGCACCCCGGAATGTTGATGGTGGGTACACCGGTGATTTGTCCAACGCTTTGTATCCCTGTGGGGTTTGGATCTCCTGCGGGCATCCCGCCAAAACTGGCGCATGTTCCGATGCAAAGGACCGCCGCCGCTTTTGGCGCCAGATCTTTTACAGCTTCCATGGCGGTAACTTCCCGCCCATCTTCCGTCCAGAGCATGCAGGTTCGCCCGCCGAAGGCGGTGGGAATACCGCCATCAATTGCCAGAATAAATCCACCTTCTCTGGTACTGGCACTCCTCAACTCCGCCACTGCCAGATCCCCGGCGGCACCCATGAGGTTGGGGTGAAACGCCAGATCAATGGTGTTGAGGAGAAGATCGGCCACGTTGGTGGTTCCCGCGTTGTTGCTGAACAGGTTGGCCAGGGAGACGGTGCATCCGGTGCAGTTGGCGCCGTTGAGCCAAATGATGGGGGGGCCACCCCCGGCCGCCAGGGCCTTTTCCAGGTTCCCCAGAACCGACAGGTTCAACCCCAGGGCTGCTGCTGAGCCAACACAATACTTCATGAAATCACGTCTGCTGACATCCTTCATGACATCCTCCTTTCGTCCTTCTGATCAAGTAACTGCTTTAGTTTAAACGTCGTTTCCAAAACGTCAGACAGGCATCGGGCGCCTGTCCGTTTTTTAAACCTGTTGAAAGTCAGGGTCTTAGAACAAAAAAAGGCCTTTTGGTATGGATGCCAAAAGACCCTGTCAGGATTTTCTTCCGGCAGCCCGGCTGTCATGGCCTTTCGGCTTTAGACCCGTGG
>Ga0307988_1002163_pt1 | contig 10076 bp, 10 predicted proteins | sample EllFjometagen183_FD_203166 | JGI IMG/M metagenome (GOLD analysis project Ga0307988, IMG submission 203166) | Marine microbial communities from Ellis Fjord, Antarctic Ocean - #183 | ecosystem: Environmental > Aquatic > Marine > Unclassified | place: Southern Ocean | collected 2014-10-08 | reverse complement strand
AAAAATGAAATTAACCAATACAGAAAAGCCAATTCATTTCATTATAACAAATTGAATTTATTGATTATTTATGCCATTAATGTTATTAAACCAGGTGACCAAAAGCATAAATAGAGGGACATTTAATGGGTTTCAAATCAGAACAAAAGAATTTAACCTTTTCCGATCTGGAGCAATTTATAGAAAGAAAGAATAAGAGTTTGGATACTTTAATGGATTTAGAGAAAGCGGTCTCTTGGGATCGCATAAAATCAATCCTAATGAAGGATTACCCGGTGGATCAGAAGAAAGTTGGAAACAAAGCCTATTCGCCATTGTTCCTATTCAAATGTTTACTGCTACAAAAATGGTTTAAAATCAATTCAGACCCGGAGCTCAAAACCTCATCAATGACAGACATTCTTTCCAAGCTTTTCTGGGACTGTCAGCAAGGAAAGTGTCTCCAGATCATTCAACTTTTCCGATATTCAGGAAAAGGCTTACAAAAGACAAGTTCGAATTAATAGTGGGAGATATTTTAAATTAATTTTTAAAATAGGAACTTACCATTAATGAAGGTATTGCCATAGATGCCCGGATTGTAAAATCAGCCAGCAGACCCGCAAGCAATAAGACTTTGGAAAAAAGAAAAACTAAGAGACAAACTCCAGACGGGAAAGTTGATAAAAATGGAAACCCTTTAAAATTTTGCAGAGATATTGAATCAAACTGGGTGACTAAAAATGAAAAACATTATTATGGTTTGAAAGAACATGCATCAGTAGATGCAAAATATGGATTTGTTCTATCGACTGTTTTGAGTTTTCCTTTAGCCCATGATACTAATTATTTTTCATACTGCACCTTATATAGTCGACATATCAGCATGCCTTATCGATAGTGAATGCTGATAAAGGATATGCAGGCGAGCCGAACCGGATATTCCTTGCCATGAACAAACTAAAAGTAAAAGATGGGATCATGCGCAAAGACACCAAAACCGCAAAATTCACACAACATGAAATTGACCGAAGTAAAAAGATATCCAAAGTCAGATATATAGTTCAGCAGTATTTTGGGCTAAGCCACCTTCAGGACAATGGACAAAAAGCAAGATTTACAACTATAGATAAAAACAACATGGATATTTGGTTCAGGCAGGTGGCGTTTAATATGAAAAGAGGGCTCAACATATTTAAAAAGCTGGAGGCGGTTGCATAGGTACGTCCACATGGCAAAAGCGGGCGAAAGAGAGTAGAATTTGGCCATTTATAGGCAAAAAAGCACGGAAAATTGAAGAATTTTTGTTAAATCAAAGAGAAATTAAAAAGTAAAAATTGATTTTTCAATCTAAGATAAGAAAATGAATGAATTTTATAATTAATCAAGGGTCTTTTTACTATTTTCTTCACGGCCTGCCTCTCTTTTGGTTATGGCTCTGAGTTGTACTGCTTTATACAATTTAACCCAAGCTTACAAAAAAGGCAGATCATATTTTATTTACGTGTCAACCATAATATCTCAAGGAGTGCCCAACAAGCAGTTGGCTGTTCACAGCAGCATACCGCTCAATCAAATTCGTGTTTGCTTGATCGGTGCACTGCGCCGGTCAGAAATGAGTTATGCATCAAAATAAGGAGCGATTTATGAAATTACCACTTTTTCGAACACTAAATAGAAAGGTAAAATTATTCAATCTTGATTGGAATGACAATATATATCTTCATGACTTAACGAAGAAATTTCCTTGGGCTGACTCAAGCGTCGACATGGTATATAGCTCTCATACATTAGAGCATTTTTCTAAGGATGATGGCCAAAGTTTTCTTGCGGAGTGCTATAGAGTGCTTCGTAAAAATGGCATTATACGCATCGTTGTACCCGACCTTCGGCACGATGTGATTGAATACATCAAAGGACGAATTTGCGCGGACGATTTTGTTGAAAGACTTGGCGTACTATACTTTAACCGCAAGAACAAGCTAAAGAGATTATTGTCTCCATTTTATTCATTTCCACATAAATGCATGTACGATTATTCAAGGCTCATAGAAATCCTAAGTAAAATTGGTTTTCAATCGTCGCCAAGAGCTGCCTTCGATAGTGATATGGAAGAAATACGACTGATTGAACTGAAAAGTCGTACTGAGAATGCAGTAATAGTGGAAGGCCGCAAATAGTTATTCAACATACAACTGATCTTTCTTTGAAAAAATAGATACATTTTCACTCGTATGTATAATAAATAAAAAAACACAAAGGAATTGCTCTTGATTCAAAAGGTGCTAGTTGTCGGACAAATCCCCCCACCATTTCATGGGCAGGCTATATCAATCCAGCTTATGCTTGAAGGGAATTATAGAAAGCTACGCCTTCACCACGTTAGGATGGCCTTTTCGCATAATATAAGTGAGGTAGGAAAATTTAAATTCAAAAAATTATTTCATCTTTTTACTGTCATCTCATCTATTATATATACTCGTTTTCGACACAGAACTACCACCATGTATTATGTACCTGCGGGCCCCGACAAAATTCCAATGTATCGTGATCTGGTGATTCTTCTATCAACTCGTTGGCTATTTAAAAAAACGGTTTTTCAATTTCGGGCAGCCGGAATATCCGAAATTTATCCTAAATTATCCTCTTTAACTCGTTATTTTTTTGAGAAAGCTTATTTTAAAACCGATCTTGCAATTTCGCTTTCTGAATTCAACCCTCCAGACGGCAAAGTGTTACAGGCAAAAAAAAATATTGTTGTTTACAACGGACTTGAAGATGTTTACCCGAGGTTTTCATTTAAGAAAAAAAGTGATCACACAGAGCCTCGGCTTCTCTATGTCGGTGCTATTAGGAAATCCAAAGGTATAATGGTTTTAGTTGAAACTTGCGACTTGTTAAAAAAACGTGGATTTAAGTTCAAACTAAAAATTATGGGTAAATTTAAGTCCGAATGTTTTAAAAAAAAAATCGAAAACTATATTCATGATAAACAGCTTGAAAATTACATTGTTTTTATAGGTGAACTTACTGGCGATATGAAATGGAATGAATATTATGAAACTGATATATTTGTTTTCCCTTCTTTTTTTAAGAGTGAAGCAACTAGCAGAGTTGTGATAGAAGCCATGAGTTTTGAAATTCCTGTAGTTGCAACAAAATGGCGAGGGATACAGGCTCAAATTGAGGAAGGCAAGTCCGGCTTACTTGTTCCCATTAAAGATAGTGGAATGCTCGCTGATAAGATTTCAATACTGTTAAACAACCCTCAGCTTCGACAGTGCATGGGGAGCCGAGGTCGCGAAATATTCTTGGAGAAATTTACTATTGCGAGATTTTGGCAGAATATGGAGAAAGCTTTTTTATTTTAAATAGTAAATTTAATGATCTTGTAAAGGGTCTAATTAAAAAAGCAGTATCAATGATTTCAGCGAATTACACAAAAAAACACTAAAGTTTTATTTTCATAAATTCATTAAGTTTCGTAATTGGAAAGATATCTGTAAAAGCAGGAGAATATACAAATTGTCTCATCGAGTAGTTGTATGTATAGGTAGTATGTATAGAGGTATTAGTTTTGTCTTTCCAATAACCATTATGAGACAGCAATAAAAAACTCAGTGTGATAGATCATATTGTACATTCAGTTGCTTTAATAGTTGATTAACAAGTATAAGGGACAAACTATGGGGTGAATGGATCTTTTGACATACCCATAACAACAATGAAATCTATAGAGATTCTGGGATCAAAGGTTTCACTGATAGACTATAAAACCGCGATCGTTACGTTTGAGAATTGGATTAGAGAAAATTCTCAAAGGTATGTTTGTGTCGCTAATGTCCACACTGTAATGTTAGGTACTGAAGCTCCGGCTTTTAGGCAGATAACAAATAAGGCTGATATGGTTACACCTGATGGGCAACCGCTTCGTTTTGTTGCTAATATGAAGGGTGCCAGGCTCAAAAATAGGGTTTATGGCCCAACATTAATGGGGAAAACCTGCGAAAGATTCCAAGAGGGATACTCGCATTTTTTTTATGGGGGTGCTCTAGGTGTGCCTGAAAAATTGAAAGATATCTTCCGAGCTCGTTTCCCAAAAATTAATGTGGTGGGTGCTTATTCTCCTCCTTTCAGACCTCTTACTAAAAGTGAAAATATTGATGTTATTAAGTTGATAAACAGAGCCAATCCGGATTTTCTTTGGGTCGGGCTGGGCGCACCCAAACAGGAGTTCTGGATGTATGAACATTTGGGAAAAGTGAATGCCAGGATTATGCTCGGGGTGGGGGCTGCATTTGATTTTAATTCGGGTACTGTTTCTCAGGCCCCTTCCTGGATGCAGAAATACGGATTGGAGTGGGCATATCGCCTAACGCAGGATCCTAAAAGACTTTGGTATCGGTACCTTTACTATAACCCCCTATTTGTCTGGAAAATTTTGAAAGAAGTTCGAGGTCTTTAGAGTCAATTTTTTTTTAAAAAATTCAACTCCTTTTTTTTTAAGTTAAAGAGGCATAATTATGAATAAACATATTTTTTCAAAAATCCCAAATCTTTGTTACTATCTGACTATTGATTTTTGTATTGTGTGGTTCTCAATTTTGTTTTCGTATAAGGTGTACCGTCTGCTTGATATTGGTCAAAATGTACTTTACCAAAAAATCGCGATTATTCCGATTGGATTTGCATGCAGTCTGTTTGTTGTGCTCATTCTTTTCATTACGGGTACCTATGAGAAAGATTCCGGTGTGTTGGATTCAACAGAACTGAAAAGTGCTATAAAAGGCATATCCATAAGCTTTCTTTTCTTCACCCTTTTCTTTTATTTTGGCAAATACCAGTTTTCAAGGTATGTCATCCTTTTTTCATACCTGTCATCTACTGCTTTAATTGTTATTGGAAAACTGATTATCTATTATTGCGATCCTATAAAATTAGTATTAAATAATCATAAGAAAATCCTGATTTATGGGGCTGGTGATCTTGGAGTCAAGCTGTTTCGGCAGATGGTGGATTCACCCCGTATGAATCTCATACCCGTGGGGTTTATTGATGATAATGATTGGAAGATTGGTACAAAGATCAAATCTTCCGGATTCAGCAATAAAATTGTTGAGATACCTGTTCTTGGAAAATTCAGAGATATAGAAAAATATGCAAAGCAATACGAGGTTCAGGAAGTTTTTTTTGCCTTTTCAGATATGAAAAACAAAGAATTCATGAAAAAAAGGGCCTTTTTAAAAAAGAATAATTTAGAGGTTTCTTTTATTCCAAGTTTTTATAAATTATTCGTTCATAAAGTTAAAATTGAGCAGATCGGTCAACTGGCACTGGTTTCTGAAAGGCAGGACAACCATGTTCCATTAGAGTGGATCATTAAAAAAAACTTTGATATGGCTGCTACTATAACATTGTTAATTTTATTTTCTCCGCTGTTTGCTCTTATTGCTGTCCTGATCAAGGCAGATTCTAAAGGGCCTGTTTTTTTCAAACAAGAGCGTGTCGGAATATATGGGACGCTGTTTAAAATGTACAAGTTCAGGTCTATGTATACGGAAACGGATCCCTATTCTATAAACCCGACAGAAAAATCGGATGTAAGAGTCACTAAAATTGGTAGATTTTTGCGGCGATCCAGCCTGGATGAATTGCCCCAGTTGATCAATGTAGTTAAAGGGGAAATGGCCCTTGTCGGACCACGTCCTGAGATGGAATTCATTGTTAAGGAATATGGTGAGCTCCATCGGGAAAGGCTTAAGGTGAAGCCTGGTATAACGGGATTGTGGCAGCTCAGTGGGGATAGAAAAGTGGCCATTCACGAGAATATGGAATATGACCTGTATTATGTTAGAAACTGGTCTTTTTTTCTGGATACGGCCATCTTGTTAAAAACCTTTGTATTTGCGTTTAAAGGTTTATAAGGAAAAAACATACTATGTATCATTCAAAAAAAAGAGTCCTGGTAACGGGCGGCGCAGGTTTTTTGGGATCGCACCTTTGTGAAAAGCTTCTTGAAAATAATACTTCAGTCATTTGTCTGGATAATTTTTTTACAGGGACCAAGGATAACGTTAAACATCTGTTAAGCAATCCTGATTTTGAAATTTTACGCCATGATATTACATTCCCTTTATATATTGAAGTGGATGAGATTTATAACCTTGCCTGTCCTGCTTCTCCCATACATTATCAGCATGATCCTGTTCAAACGACAAAAACAAGTGTCCATGGCGCGATTAATATGCTCGGGCTTGCTAAAAGAGTGGGTGCAACAATATTTCAGGCATCAACAAGTGAAGTTTACGGTGATCCTGAAATTCATCCCCAGGTTGAATCCTATTGGGGGCATGTTAACCCTATTGGTTCCCGCTCCTGCTATGATGAAGGCAAACGGTGCGCAGAAACTCTTTTTTTTGATTATTACCGGCAACATGCTCTTAAAATTAAAGTGGCTCGAATTTTCAATACCTATGGCCCAAGGATGCACCCCAATGACGGGCGGGTTGTTTCCAACTTTATTGTTCAGGCGTTGGATAATAAGCTCATAACAATTTATGGGAATGGTTCTCAGACGCGTTCATTTTGTTATGTTGATGATCTTGTTAATTCTTTTGTTCTGTTTATGGCCTCTCCTGAAGATTTTTTGGGGCCTGTGAACCTTGGAAATCCAGATGAATTCACGATTTTGGAATTGGCAGAAAAGGTTATCAGCCTTACGGACAGCAGGTCTGAGATCGTGTTCAAAGAACTGCCTATTGATGATCCTTTAAAAAGAAAACCTGATATTTCACTGGCAAAAAATAAATTGGATTGGGAGCCAATAATTAAATTAGAAGAAGGGTTAGTTAAAACAATAGAATATTTTGGTGAGTTAATGAGGAAGGGTTAAATGAATATTACAATAATCGGGACAGGGTGTGTGGGTCTTGTAACAGGGGCCTGTTTTTCGGAGATGGGAAGCCATGTAACCTGTGTGGATATGGATGCTAAGAAGATTGAAAATCTTAAGAAGGGAATTTTACCAATTTATGAGCCTGGCCTTGAAGACCTTGTACTTCGAAATTATAAAGAAGGCTTGCTAGGCTTTTCAATCCGGCTGGAGGATGTTGCAGAAAATTCCAATATTTTTTTTATTGCTGTTGGAACACCACAGCAAGAGGATGGGGCTGCAGATCTTCGGCATGTGTTGCAGGTGGCAAAAGATATCGGGCAACATATCAATGATTATGCTGTTATTGTTAATAAGTCCACCGTGCCGGTCGGGACGACAGATAAAGTAAGTGAAGCCATTCAGACTGAACTCGACAAAAGGAAAAAATACATTGAATTTGATGTGGTCAGCAACCCTGAGTTTTTAAAGGAAGGGGAGGCAATAGAAGATTTTCTTAAGCCTGATAGGATTGTAGTGGGTACGGATTCAGAACAGGCGATTAAACTGATGAGAAGACTTTATGCGCCGTTTTCAAGAAACCGGGACAAACTGGTTCTAATGAATGTCAGGGATGCAGAAATGACAAAGTATACTGCCAATTCCATGCTGGCCACCAAGATTTCTTTTATGAATGAAATCGCTAATATCTGTGAAAAACTTGGAGTGGATGTTGAAAATGTCAGAAAAGGAATCGGGTCTGACAGTCGGATCGGATATTCTTTTATTTATCCTGGATGCGGGTATGGGGGATCTTGTTTCCCCAAGGATGTCCAAGCCCTGATACGATCCAGCCGGGAGGCCGGATTCGAACCGGGACTTCTGGATGCGGTTGAAAAGCGAAACACGGGGCAGAAGAGGGTGCTGGTGAAAAAAATTAAGGCCTGTTTTTCAGAGGATCTTTCGAGCAGGATTTTTGGTGTCTGGGGATTGTCTTTTAAGCCTGGAACAGATGATATGAGAGATGCCTCTTCCATTGTGCTGATCGAAGCGTTGGTTAAGGCAGGCGGCAGGATCAGGGCCTATGATCCTGTGGCGCTGGACCAGGCAAGAAAGGAGTTTCCAAAGGAATGGATTGAGGATGGCCGCCTTGTATTTGTGGACAATCAATATCATGCCCTTGAAGGTGCTGATGCCCTGGTGCTGGTTACGGAATGGAAAGCTTTCAGGCAGCCTGATTTTAAGGTTGTATCCGGCCTTTTAAAAAACAGAATTATTTTTGATGGCAGAAATCAGTATGATCCGGAAGAAATGATGGAAAAGGGGTTTGAGTATCATGGCATGGGACGGGAAATCATCTTAAATACTGCTGACGTGCATTGATAAAAATGGGGGTCACCCATTATGACCCCCATTATTATCAGCTCAATTGTTGACAGTTAGATAGAAATTGATATCATAACAGGAAAGCATCTGTACAAGAGTTGTTATAAGACAAACAACCATAATTAAGGAATGATACATGCCTACAGTATTAAGAGTAGGTCCATATCGGTTGTTCTTTTATTTAAGAGATCAGAATGAACCAATTCATGTCCATGTTGAATGTGATAATAATATTGCCAAGGTATGGCTTGATCCTATAAGACATCAAAATAGTGCTGGTTTCAGCCGATCTGAGATCAATCGAATTTTGTCAATAATAATCGAAAATCAATTAAAGCTAATGGAGGCCTGGAATGACTATTTCAGCTATTAAAATACAGGTATCTAATGCAAATAATGTCATTGTCACAGATGACAGTCTTATAATAGAACTTGATGATGGGCGAACTATATCTGTACCTACCGCCTGGTATCCAAGGTTATTGAATGCATCAAAAAAAGAGAGAGAGAACTGGAGATTGCTGGGAAAAGGGAGTGGAGTACACTGGGAGTCTCTTGATGAAGACATAAGTGTAGAAGGACTTCTTGCCGGGCGACCTTCAGGTGAAAGCCAAGTTTCTTTTAAAAAGTGGCTTGAATCAAGAAATTTAAAATAATACGGGGTCAGGCTTTCTTTATTGTCGTTATTGCATGGCATGTGAATAATTATGGCAAGAAAACCTCGCATTCACTACCCTGGAGCAATACTTGCTTGTGCTACACGCCTGCTGCTGGATGAAAAATCATGTTCACATGGCCCTTCAGGTCACGGACAAACCCCTTGCAAAACTAATGCAAAACATTCTCCAGCGATATGCACCGATCTTACAAAAAATCGGCCTATGTATGAGAAAATGAAGCAGATTAAAAATCAAATAACGACAATAAGGAAAGCCTGACCCCCATAACTTACTGAAAGGACCGTATAATAAGCTTTTCAAGGAAAATAATATAGGTATTTTTGCGTATTGATTTAGTAAATTTTTTACTATATGTATCAATCTTAGTTGTTCAAAAAAATGTAATCCAAAAGACTAAAAAAAGGCCAAATCATGATGGATGGGAAAATAGGTGTTGAAAGGCGAAAAAATACCCGTTACAAAGCTGTTAATGGAGCGCATGCCGCTGTAAAACCCAGCTCGCATGAAATATCAGGACAGATTTTTGATATCAGTATGGGAGGCTTGTCATTCAAATATACGGATACTGGCATTTTAGAATCAGAGGATGAACAGGAATCAGAAAAAACAATTTATTTAAGCAATATAGGATATCATGTGGGTGATATTTCTTTTAAAGTCATTTCAGATGAGGAAATAGAAACAATACCCTCTTTTTTATTTGGTGAATTAACGGTTAAAAAAAAACAAATCCAGTTTATCGGTTTAGATTTTGATCAGATGGTTGATCTGGATCATTACCTCAGCAATAATGTTTCTGAGCCAGTAAAATAATACGGGGTAATGCTTTCTTTATTTAATGGGCCGCAGATTTTTAGAATTGACAGGATGGGTAATGTTCTAGTCAAAAACAATTTTATGCAATGTGGGGAGAAGCTCAATCAAAAAAGATTGAGTTTTATTATTTGGTGGTGTTAGAGAACAAAAAATCACATTAAAAATGAACCAAACAACAAAAGGCTTCGAGCGGAAAACGCTGGAAGCCTTTTATATTGTGGTACCGGAGGCGAGACTTGAACTCGCAAGGGCTTGCGCCCGGAGGATTTTGAGTCCTCAGATAGCCTTTTTAACCTTCTTTAATCTTCCTTAATAAACGTTTATATCTCTTGACAATAAAGGCT
>Ga0307988_1002162_pt1 | contig 10076 bp, 3 predicted proteins | sample EllFjometagen183_FD_203166 | JGI IMG/M metagenome (GOLD analysis project Ga0307988, IMG submission 203166) | Marine microbial communities from Ellis Fjord, Antarctic Ocean - #183 | ecosystem: Environmental > Aquatic > Marine > Unclassified | place: Southern Ocean | collected 2014-10-08 | reverse complement strand
CTTCTATTGGCATAAGAAAGTCTTTATCTGTATCTCGGATTGGCTCTTCTACATAAGTGTCAAGAATGTCAAGCAATTCAAAAATAGATGCAGCTGCTGGATCATCCATGGTCTCGGCTTCAAGAGCTTTAAGCGCACTTCCTTTAATAATTGGTGTGTCATCACCAGGGAACTCATAAGTGTCAAGAAGTTCTCTTAACTCCATTTCAACAAGCTCAATAAGTTCTTCATCATCTACCATGTCACATTTATTCAAAAACACAACAATGCTTGGAACACCAACCTGACGAGCAAGAAGTATATGCTCACGAGTCTGAGGCATTGGGCCATCATCTGCGCTTACAACCAATATTGCACCGTCCATCTGAGCTGCGCCGGTTATCATATTTTTGATATAGTCAGCATGACCAGGACAATCCACATGGGCATAATGACGAGCTTCAGTCTCATATTCAACATGGGCTGTTGCTATTGTTATACCACGCTCACGTTCTTCAGGAGCCTTATCAATCTCATCAAAAGGCACAAAGGTCCCCCCGCCCTTAAGGGCAGCATGCTTTGTAATCGCTGCTGTAAGAGTGGTTTTACCATGATCTATATGACCAATTGTTCCTATGTTTACATGCGGCTTGTTCCGCTCAAATTTTTCCTTTGCCATGCTTAAGCTCCCCCTATAATTTTTTATCAGGATATTTCAAATCAAATTACCATTTAAAATGAGCAAATGCCTTATTTGCTTCTGCCATATTATGAGTATCTTCTTTTTTCTTAACTGCTCCGCCACGTTCATTAAACGCATCAAGAAGTTCTGCGGACAGTTTATTTGCCATGCCCTTTTCAGAACGTTTTTTACTAAACTGAACCATCCATCTAAAAGCAAGGGCTGCCTGCCTTGATGGTTTGATTTCTGTAGGTACTTGATATGTCGAACCACCCACTCTTCTTGATTTAACTTCAACAGCAGGGCGAACATTGTTCATGGCTTTTTCAAATACCTTTAAAGCCTGTTCTCCACTTTTCTCTTCAACTATTATCAAAGCATCGTTTACAACTTTCTCAGCAACGCTCTTTTTACCATCCCGCATAACATACTTAATAAATTTCAGAAGAGTACGTTCTTTTTCTGTAGCGTCTTTTGTTAGAAACCCTTTAGCAATTGTTTTGGTTGCCATATATTCACCAAATCCTAATATTTAACTGTCATGAATTAGTCTATTAATTAATTTGCAAAACTATTTAGGACGTTTTGCTCCGTATTTAGACCTACCTGCTCTTCTATCATCAACTCCAAGAGTATCAAGAGAGCCACGAACGATATGATAACGAACACCTGGCAAATCTTTTACTCTTCCACCTCTTACAAGTACAACTGAATGCTCCTGTAAGTTATGCCCAGCTCCGGGGATATATGCAGTTATTACCATTCCAGTTGTCAACCTTACCCTTGCAACTTTTCTCAATGCTGAATTCGGTTTTTTAGGAGTTGACGTGTACACTTTAGTACACACCCCACGTTTCTGCGGTCCACCTTTAAGAGCAGGCCTAGCATCTTTCTTAACGGCCTTCTTTCTTCCCTGTTTAACCAACTGATTAATGGTCGGCATAATCTTAGTCTCTCTCCTTCTTAATTAACTCAAGCTAACCCTATGTATAATAAAAGGGTATTATTACTCTCATCCCATACAAATGTCAAGCATTTTTTGATTTGTATGGCTCATTTATATCTCAGGCGTTGAAACTATTTCAACCTCAACATCCTCATACCCTTTGAATCCTGTACCGGCCGGGATAAGACGACCCATTACAACGTTCTCTTTCAAACCTTTTAACTCGTCGTATTTACCCTGAATACTTGCAATGGTTAATACCTTGGTTGTTTCCTGAAATGAAGCGGCTGAAAGAAAACTTTCTGTAGAAAGTGAAGCCTTGGTAATTCCAAGTATCAGAGGTTCACCTTTTGCTGGCTGGCCACCATTTTTCACTGTTTCTCGGTTAATAATTTCAAACTTCTGTTTATCAACCTGCTCATCAGGTATAAAAGCAGTATCTCCGACATTAAGTATTTTTACACGACGTGTCATCTGCCTGATAACAACTTCTATATGTTTATCATTAATTCTAACACCCTGTAATCTATATACTTCCTGAACTTCATCAACCAGATATTTAGCAAGCTCTATATCACCTTTAATGTTGAGAATATCCTGAGGATTAGCAGAACCCGGCACAAGTTGATCTCCGGGTTTAACATAATCATTTTCATATACAATTATGTGCGATCCTTTAGGAATCAAATATTCTTTTTTCTCACCCACATCTGTTGGCGTAACGATAACTTTCTGCCTTCCTTTTGAACCTTTTTCTATGGAAACAGTCCCTTCAATCTCTGTTAAAACTGTTGGTTCTTTTGGTTTTCTAACTTCAAAAAGCTCCGCAACCCTTGGAAGACCACCGGTAATATCTTTTGTTTTAGTTGTCGCCCGGGGCAGTTTAGCAATTACGTCACCTGCCATTACCTCGTCATCTTCTTCAACAGTTAAAATAGCATTGATGGGTAAATAATATCTTGCCTGGGTTGATGTTTCAGGCAACTTCACAGTTTTACCCGCCTGATCTTTAATGACAATTCCAGGTCTTACTTCACTGTTTTTACCTTCTACAATTGTATGACTTACTTTACCTGTTACCTGGTCAATCTGTTCCTGAACCGTATTTCCAACTTCAATATCAACAAATTTTATACGGCCGGAAACTTCAGTAATAATTGGAGTAGTAAAGGGGTCCCAGCTGGCTATTACATCACCCGGCTCAACAACATCTCCCACTTTCTTATGAAGAGTTGCACCGTATATAATGTCTTCTCTGGCACGTTCCCTGCCATCTTCACTCTGAATAAGGATACCTGCACCTTTTCTGTTCATTATAATCTGTACATTATCAGCAGTTGTAACAATGTGCATGTCTTCATCAAACCTTAATATACCACCTACCCTGGCCCTGATTTCTGCAACTTCAACTTTTCTGCTTGCAGTACCACCAATATGGAAAGTACGCATTGTAAGCTGGGTACCAGGCTCACCAATAGACTGGGCCGCAACTATTCCAATTGCCTGACCAATCTCAACTTTTTTACCATGGGCAAGATCCCGGCCATAGCAACGAGCACATACACCACGTTTTGCGTTACATGTCAGAACAGAACGTATTTTTACTGAAGTAACACCTGCTTTTTCAACTTCTTTTACAAGGTCTTCATCTATCTCAATACCTTTTTTAACAATAATTGAGTTTGTATAGGGATCCCTGACTTCCTCCTGGGTTTCCCGCCCAAGAATTCTTTCACCAAGGCTCTGAATAACTTCTCCGCCCTCATAAAGAGCTTCAACATCAATTCCCATTAAGGTGCCGCAATTATCTTCAGAAATTGTGCAATCCTGCCCGACATCAGCAAGTCGCCTGGTCAGATATCCGGAGTTGGCTGTTTTCAGCGCCGTATCAGCCAAACCTTTTCGTGCACCATGAGTTGAAATAAAGTATTGCAGTACTGACAATCCCTCTCTAAAACAAGCTGTAATGGGTGTTTCAATAATCTCACCGGATGGTTTTGCCATCAAACCACGCATACCTGCCAACTGACGCATCTGGTCTTTATTACCCCTGGCCCCGGAATCAGCCATCACAAAAACCGCATTAAGCGCTTCTGTATCTTCCTTGTCGCCGGGCTTAACCGGAGGATTCTTCATAACCTCCATCATGGAGTCGGCAATTTCATCAGTACTTTGGGCCCAGATATCAACAACCTTGTTATATTTCTCACCCTGGGTTATCAACCCTTCTGAATACTGTTTTTTAATGTCGTTAACATGATCTTCCGCTTCTTTAATAATCGTCCATTTTTTTTCAGGAATAATCATATCATCAATACCAATAGACAGACCACCTAAGGTTGAATGCTTGTATCCCAGGTCTTTTAGCCTGTCACAAAGGATTACCGTTTCTTTCAGGCCGATATTCCTATAGGCATAATCGATCAAGTCAACAACTGCAGATTTATCCATCAACTTATTTATCAACCTGAATGGTATTGTGGTCTGGCGTTCCTTGACCTGAAAAATAAAATAATGTCCGTCAATATAAATAGTATCTGTAAACTGACCATTTTTAAGGCTATAAAGCTGTTCAATGGCAATCTGGGAAACCTGAAAATAATTCTGAAATTCTTTTCGTGTAAGAAGCCCGGTATCTCCCTTTGTTTTCTTTATATCTTCTGTTGAATATTTTTTCATTGCTTTTTTAAATGTCAGCCCGCCTCTTAAATCTGACAAAGCCTGCTCACTATCTTCCCTTGAGTCAGTTCTCAATCTCACAAGGGATAAAAGAGTATCTCCCGGAATTGTTTCCCAAAGGACAATTCGTCCGGCTGTTGTTTCATAAATCACATCTTCGACCCGGACCTTGATTTTCGAATGCAATGATATCTCTTCAGCATCAAGAGCTGAACGTACTTCTTCAGGCCCTGAGAAACTTGAGCCCTCTCCCTTTAAATTCCGCATACCCCGGGTCATATAATAAATTCCAAGAACAATATCCTGGGTAGGCACAATTATGGGTTCTCCATTTGCCGGAGACAAAATATTATTTGTTGAAAGCATCATAATTCTGGCTTCCAAAACACCTTCAAGAGATAGAGGCACGTGAACAGCCATCTGGTCACCGTCAAAGTCAGCATTAAATGCTGTACAGACAAGAGGATGTAGCTGGATTGCCTTACCTTCAATCAACACAGGTTCAAAAGCCTGAATTCCAAGTCTATGAAGAGTTGGCGCCCTGTTGAGCATAACCGGATATTCTTTTACAACATCTTCAAGAGCATCCCAGACTTCAATTTCTTCCATCTCAACCATCTTCTTGGCGCTTTTGACTGTAGAGACAAGCCCTTTCTTTTCCAGATAACTGTATATAAACGGTTTGAATAACTCTAAAGCCATCTTTTTAGGGATACCGCATTGATGAAGCCTCAGTTCTGATCCAACGGTAATAACTGTTCGACCGGAATAATCAACACGTTTACCGAGCAAGTTCTGACGGAACCTACCTTGTTTACCTTTTAGTGTATCACTTAAAGATTTGAGAGGTCTCTTGTTTGTACCTGTAACGACCCGCCCATGTCTTCCATTATCAAAAAGAACATCAACAGCTTCCTGAAGCATTCTTTTTTCATTTCTCACAATGATGTCCGGTGCCTGCAAGTCAACAAGTCTTTTCAGCCTGTTATTACGATTAATAACTCGTCTGTATAGATCATTTAAGTCTGAGGTTGCAAATCGTCCTCCTTCAAGAGGAACAAGAGGTCTTAAATCCGGAGGTAGAATCGGAATGGCAGTAAAAATCATTCTTGAAGGTTCAATACCTGATCTTAAAAAAGAATCAATAACAATAAGACGTTTTGCCAATTTCTGCTGTTTGGCAACTGACTTAGTGTTCTTCATATCTTCTTTAATTTCTTTATATGTCTCTTCAAGATCTATTTCTTCAAGCAGTTTGAGAATTGCTTCAGCCCCAATACCGACTTCAAAGGCATCTCCATATTCTTCCATTGCTTCATAATATTCTTCATCTGAAAGAAGCTGTAGTTTCTTAAAGCCCGTATCTTTCGGATCAATTACAATATATGAATCAAAATAAAGAACCTTCTCAAGCGTTTTCAATGTAAGATCTAAAGTATTGCCTATTTTTGAAGGCAGACTTTTTAAGAACCATATATGGGAAACCGGGCATGCCAGTTCTATATGTGCCATTCTTTCCCGACGCACTTTTGACTGGATAACTTCAACACCGCATTTCTCACACACGACACCTCTGTGCTTCATGCGCTTATATTTCCCACAATTACACTCAAAATCTCTAGTGGGACCAAATATTTTTGCACAGAACAACCCATCTCTTTCAGGTTTGAATGTTCTGTAATTTATCGTTTCTGGTTTCTTAATCTCGCCATAGGACCATTCTCTTACCTGGTCCGAAGATGCTAACTTTATCTGCACGCCCTTGTAGTTCTTAGGGTCTTTTGGTTTTGCGAAGAAATCATATACAGTTTCCAATATATTCTCCTTATTTTTTACCTTCAACAAGATTTATATCCAGACCCAAACTCTGAAGTTCTTTAATAAGAACTCTAAAAGCTTCAGGTAATCCAGGCTCAAGCACACTCTGCCCTTTAACAATCTTTTCATACATACGTGTTCTTCCGATCATATCATCGGATTTTACTGTTAAGAACTCCTGTAGAGCATGGGCTGCACCGTATGCTTCCATTGCCCATACTTCCATTTCTCCCAGACGCTGGCCACCAAACTGGGCTTTACCACCCAAAGGCTGTTGGGTAACAAGGGAGTATGGTCCGATTGAACGGGCATGTAACTTATCATCGACAAGATGATGAAGTTTAAGCATATACATTATGCCTGTTGTTACCTCTTTATCAAAAGGTTCTCCTGTTCTTCCATCATAAAGAACCGCCTGGCCTGATCTTTTTATCCCGGCATATTCAAGCAAATCTTTAATCTCTTCCTCAGTTGCTCCATCAAAAACCGGTGTTGCCATATGGACACCATCTTTATATAAAGAAGCAAAATCAACTAAGGATTTATCATCCATAGCATCTACCTTTTCAATAAACGCTTTGTCTTCTGCATTTGCTTTATTCTTAGAGGGAGACATTGTAAATATTTTTTTAACACGCTTTTTTAATTCTTCTGTCTGCATATCTTCAATCAGCGTCTCAATCTGTACACCTAATCCCTGAGCAGCTCGTCCAAGATGAATTTCAAGAATCTGCCCTACATTCATACGCGAAGGTACACCCAATGGATTCAATACCATATCAACGCACTTTCCATCTTCAAAATAAGGCAAATCTTCAATCGGCAATATTCTGGAAACAACCCCTTTATTTCCATGACGACCGGCCATCTTATCACCAACTGACAGGACACGCTTCATTGCGACGTCAATCTTAATAAGTTTTAACACACCCGGAGGAAGGTCATCCCCCTTCTCAAACCGGCTAATCTGACTATTAAAATAATCTCTGGCTTTCTTGACCTGCCTCTGGGCATTCTCAAGCACGGCCAGTGCATTATCTGTTATTGAAGGATCTTCAACAGTTAACTCTGACAAATCAGAAATATTAATATTTGAAAAAAGCTCTTTTGTGACTTTGCTGCCTTTTTTTACAAGGACCCGGCTTCCTTTTCTCAAATCTTCAGATAATTTTGATTCTTTTAGAATCTCAACCATCTTTTCTTTGGCTATATCATTTATAACTGCAATCTCATCATCACGATTTTTCTCAAGGCGATCAATTTCTTCATCCTCGATCATTCGTGTTCGTTCATCTTTTTCAACACCCCGTCTTGAAAAAACTTTTGCGTCAATAACCTTGCCCTGAATTCCAGGAGGAACTCTTAAGGATGTATCTTTAACATCTCCCGCTTTCTCTCCAAAAATTGCGCGTAACAGTTTTTCTTCAGGAGAAAGTTGAGTTTCTCCTTTTGGGGTAACTTTTCCGACAAGGATATCACCAGACTTAACTTCAGCACCTAATCGAATAATTCCACTTTCATCCAAATCTTTAAGCGCTTCTTCACCAACATTAGGTATATCTCTTGTAATCTCTTCTTTTCCTAATTTTGTATCCCGGGCGACAACTTCAAACTCTTCTATATGTACAGAAGTATATACCCCTTCCCTAACAAGGCGTTCACTTACAAGAATTGAATCCTCATAGTTATAACCATCCCAGGGCATGAATGCTACAGTAACATTTTTCCCGAGAGCTAACTCACCCATTTCGGTAGCAGGGCCGTCTGCAATAACCTGGCCCTTTCGTACAAACTCTCCCTTTTCAACAATAGGGCGATGGTTAAAACATGTATTCTGATTAGAACGTACAAATTTTATGCAATTATAAACAGAGACTGCTTTTTTAAATGCTTCCTCATCACCATCTCTGCTTATATTTCTGACCACTATTCTTTTTGCATCAACTATTTCCACAACACCGTCATACTCAGCAACGATTGTAACACCAGAGTCTCGGGCAACCACACCTTCAATTCCAGTTCCAACAAGAGGTGCTTCGCTCTTAATTAAAGGCACTGCCTGACGTTGCATGTTTGACCCCATCAATGCCCTGTTCGCATCATCATTTTCCAAAAATGGAATTAATGAAGCGGATACACTCACTAATTGGTTAGGAGAAACATCCATGAATTTAACTTCGGCATTCTCAACCATTACAGACTCACCACCAACCCTTGATAATACCAGCGGATTGACAAACTCATTCTTTGGACTTAACGGCGCACTTGCCTGGGCAATGGGATGAGTTTTCTCTTCAAAAGCAGAAAGTTGTTTTATTTCGTTGGTAACTTTACCATTTTTCGCTATTCGGAATGGCGTTTCAAGAAAACCAAATTCATTCACTCTTGCATAGGTACACAATGAAACAATCAGGCCAATATTTGGTCCTTCAGGAGTTTCAATGGGACATATTCTTCCATAATGCGAAGTATGAACATCTCTGACTTCAAAACCGGCTCTCTCCCTTGTTAATCCGCCAGGCCCAAGAGCACTGAGTCTTCTTTTATGTGTTGTTTCTGATAATGGGTTTGTCTGATCCATGAACTGGGATAACTGACTGGTACCAAAAAACTCTCTAACAACAGCAGACACTGGTTTTGGGTTGATAAGATCATGGGGCATCATGGCATCGACTTCCTGCATGCTCATTTTTTCCTTGATTGCCCTTTCCATTCTGACAAGACCAATTCTGTAATGATTTTCAAGAAGTTCGCCCACAGCTCTTACACGCCTGTTACCAAGATGATCTATATCATCAACCTGCCCCTGAGTATCTTTAAGTCCGATCATGGTTGCAGCGGTAACCAGAATATCTTCTTTTCGAAGAGTTCTTACATTAATTTTTGTATCAAGATCCAGTCGTTCATTCATTTTCAATCTTCCAACTTTTGAAAGATCGTAATACGTATGTTTAAAGAAAAGGTGATCAATAAAGTCCTGGGCAACTTCAACAGTAGCAGGGTTTCCTGGTCTCATTCTCTTATAAATGTCTATTAATGCTTCTTCTCTACTCTCAACTTTATCCACAGCAAGTGTTTTTCTCATGGTATCTGAAGAATTGGCATCAACATGTAATACATGAAAATTTTTAATACCTAACTCGTCAAGTCTTTCCAATTTTTCTTCATCAATGAGCTCACCTGCAGTAAATACTACTTCATCATTTACTGAATCAATTATGGCTTCTGCAAAACCCTTGTCAATAATATCTTCATCGCTTATTGGTATTTGCTTAAGCCCTTCTGCTTCTAATTGTTTTAATGCACGTTTTGTAAAAATTCTTCCTTTTTTTACGACTACTTCACCAGTTTCCGGAGACTTGATATCGAAATTAGTTCTCTGTCGCTTTAATCTCTCTGGAACAAAATCTTTAAAATATGAACTCGCTTTTTTGGTAACTTCTTCCTTAAAATAAAAATAATCTAAAATATCTTCGTTGGTATATCCAAAAGCTTTGAAAAGTGATGAAACAGGGAATTTTCTTCGTCGGTCAATTCTGATATAAATGATATCTTTACTGTCAATCTCCATATCAATCCAGGAACCACGTACCGGGATAATTCTTGCGCTGTATATAATTTTCCCACTAGCATAGTTCTTGCCCTGATCATGATTAAAGAACACACCTGAAGATCTGTGTAACTGACTTACAACAACTCTCTCAGTGCCATTAATAATAAAGGTACCCTGTCTGGTCATCAAAGGAATGGTACCAAAATATATTTCCTGCTCTTTAATATCGCGAATTGTGGAAACACCGGAGTCTTCATCTTTATCAAAGACAAGCAGCCTCACCTTGATATTAACAGGAATCTCATAGCTCATTCCCCGGCTAATACATTCAAGCTCTGAATGTTTTACCTCTCCAAAAGAATATGAAACATATTCAAGTGAGGAAGTCTCAGTAAAATCCTTGATTGGGAAAACAGATT
>Ga0307988_1002161_pt1 | contig 10077 bp, 10 predicted proteins | sample EllFjometagen183_FD_203166 | JGI IMG/M metagenome (GOLD analysis project Ga0307988, IMG submission 203166) | Marine microbial communities from Ellis Fjord, Antarctic Ocean - #183 | ecosystem: Environmental > Aquatic > Marine > Unclassified | place: Southern Ocean | collected 2014-10-08 | reverse complement strand
GATCCAAACAGGGATGCTCTAAAAGCAATCCATGACAACGCACTAAGGGCAAAAGCTCTTGTAAAACAAATATTAACATTCTCACGCCTGGATGTTAATGAATTTCAATTAATAGCGATCCCACCCATTCTTAAAGAAGCACTAAAATTTATAAGATCTTCCATACCCGCTACAATTAACATCCAGCAAAAAATCAAAGAGGATTGTGGATTAGTCAAAGCAGACCCCACACAGATTCATCAAATTGTGATTAACCTTGCCACAAATGCTTACCATGCCATGGAGAAAACAGGCGGAAAAATAAGTGTAACCTTGAATGAAATTGAAATAAGTGCGGGTACAGAACAGAACCTGACACCGGAAGTTCCACCCGGAATATATGCCTGGTTAAAAATTGCAGATCAGGGAACGGGAATAGATAAAGAAATATTTGACAAAATATTTGACCCATTTTTTACCACTAAAAAACAGGGTAAAGGCACAGGATTAGGGCTATCAGTTGTACATGGTATTGTCAAAAGCATGGATGGCACCATCCAGATCAAAAACAAGATTAATCAGGGAGTAGAGTTCCATATTTACCTGCCAATAGAACAGAATGCTTATTCAACTCAACAGGAATTGCAGAAAGAAGTTCTTCTTCCAAAAGGCAATGAACATGTTTTACTTGTGGATGATGAACAAAGTATTGTCACTATGGAAGAAAAAATGCTGGAACATTTTGGGTACCGGGTTTCTTCTCATACAAACAGCATTGATGCTTTGAATGCGTTTAAAGCAAGCCCAAATGATTTTGATATCGTAGTCACAGATATGGCAATGCCAAGCATGTCAGGAGAAGAGTTAACAGGCGAGCTTATTAAAATAAGGTCTGATATCCCAGTTCTGCTCTGCACCGGATACAGTGAAATTATGTCAGAAGATAAAGCTATCAGCCTTGGCATTCATGGTTTTTTATTAAAACCCATTGTCATGAAAGACCTGGCCAATAAGATCCGTGAAGTTCTCAATAAAAAGTCTCGCTTCCAGCCGGAAAAATTGGGTTGATTTATTTTAAAGCGCGTTTATCTTATTAATAATTAAATAATATTAATAAAGGATGAAATCAAATGCCTATTTTTGAATACCAATGTGATAAATGTGAGGAAATATTTGAAAAACTTGTGTTTAAAGGCGAAGAGGATGAAATCAAATGCCCTAAATGCAATAGTTCTGATATTAAAAAAAAGATGAGTGCAACAAGCTTTATGGGGAGCAGCATAGGAACGTGCGCTTCCGGATCTCCTAAAGGCTTTTCATGAGCCGGTTAATCAAAACAACAGTATGTTGTTAAAGGAATATTAAAAATTGTGAATAAAACACCTACAATTATTAAATCAAACCAAATTGCCGGGGTAATCCACGAGAAATATAAAAACAATCACTATATCAATTGCTATATAGGGTCCAACGCAGCAGCTCCGACTACATCTCTTGAAGGGTTAACCGACTCTATTTTACAGGGAAGCCCAAAGCTTCCATTCATCAAAATGATTCACCTTCTTTTACAGGGCCCTGTCCCCTATGTTGCAAAAGGGCTGCAGGATAAAATCAAGGCTTATTCAATTTTTTCCGCAGGTGATGTCAGAAAAGCTGCCAATGAAGGAAGAGCTTATTATCTACCATGCTCATTGGCCCATATTGACAGCCTAATTGGGAAAGGCAAATACTATCAACCTGATGTCGCAATCGTAAAAGTCAGCCAGAATGAACACACAGGTGAATATAGTCTTGGATTATCAGTTGAAGCCATTCATACAGCCATTGATCATGCCAAAATAGTCATTGCAGAACTTGATAATACAATGCCATTTACCCAGGGGCAGAGTGTTGTTGATGCAAGTTCAATAGATTACATTATCATGGACAATATCAAACCTGTTTATACAATGCCGGCACCTGATTTTGACAATCTATCTCCGGAAGAATTGCGAATAGGAGAACTCATCACCCATCATTTTATTAAAGATGGGGCAACAATCCAGGTTGGCATTGGCAAAATCCCTGATGCTGTAATTGGAACCTTAAAAGGATCTGACTATCGAAATCTTGGAATCCAGACAGAACTTTATGGAGATGGTTTAATGCAACTCCAGAAACTGGGAATGATTAACAACAGAAATAAAAAAATAAACCATGGATACAGCACAACTGCTTTGATAATGGGTTCCCAGGAATTATATGATTATGTTCACATGAGAGCAGGGATTCAAATGAGGCCCATATCCTATACAAATTCAGCCCAGACAATTCAGGGCAACTCCCCTCTTATTTCAGTCAATACTGCCATAGGCATCGACCTTTTTGGGAATGTCTGGGCTGATTTTATAGACACAAAACGGTATTATGGAGGCGTTGGCGGCCAGCCTGATTTTATAAGAGCGTTAAAAGACAAAGCCCATGGGACCCCCATCATTGCCATGAAAAGCCTGACAAAAAACGGTGACTCAAAAATCACTCCGGCTCACCCCCAGGGAATCAGCCTTACTGCCTCATCCTTTGACAGTGTTGTTCTTGTAACAGAATACGGGATTGCTGATTTAAGGGAACTGACTTCAGGCTTAAAAGCACTTGCTATTGCTTCGGTTGCCCATCCAAAATACAGAGATGTTTATTTAAAACAGATCTGTGATGACCCAATGTTTACAAAACCTGCCGGATATACCCTTGATAAAATACCCCGAGGTGTAACACTCTATTCAGGTGATATTAAGATTTAATAATACAATGATACCTTAAAATAGATTTTGATCTATTGACTTAACCCATACCGTACATGGTTATCTTTTCCATAAATCAGTGTTGTCACAAACAAACCTTCATCAAAAATACTAAAGAAAAATTATTTTTAAATTGTCATTATATATTTAGACAAGTATATGTTATTATATGCAAAGCTTATGAAGATCAAAAATAACATACTCCTCATCATTCTGGCCTGGCTTTTATTGGCTCTTTTTTCTTTTTTCTGGAACTACACAAGTGAAAAAAAATCCAGGCAGGAACTTGCTTTACAAACTGCCCGCAATCTTTTTGACCATGTACAGACAACACGCCTCTGGAACAGCAGGCACGGGGGAGTTTATGCCCCGGTAACTCCAGAAACCCAGCCCAATCCCTATCTTGACACTGAAATGAAGACTATTAAAATCAATGACAGCCTGACTTTAACAAAAATAAACCCTGCTTTTATGACAAGGCAAATAGCTGAAGTTGCCATGGAACAAAATAGTATACAATTGCACATTACAAGCCTGAAACCAATTCGCCCCTTAAACAAACCAAGCCTAAAAGAAAAAGCTATTCTGGAAGATTTTGAAAAAGGTGTTTCTGAAGTTGGGTTTTTTGTAAAAGAAAAGCAAAAACCCTATTTTTTTTATATGGCTCCTCTCAGAGCAACAAAGGAATGCCTTCAATGCCATTCTGCTCAAGGGTATAAAATCGGAGACATCCGGGGTGGCATCAGTCTTACCATACCTTCAGATATGAAAATCTCACTCTTACCTTTAATATTGGGCCACGTATTTATATGGCTTGCCGGATCCATTGGCATTATCCTAGCCGGGAACAGATTAACAAAAGCCTATGAGATTATCCGAAAACAAGCGCTGTTTGATTCTCTCACAAAAATCCCCAACCGCAGATATTTTTCTGATACCATTGCTGTTGAATTCATGCGGAGCAAAAGAGATAAAAGCCGTATTGCAATACTTATGTGCGATATAGATAATTTTAAACCTTATAATGATACCTATGGACACAGCAAAGGCGATATCTGTCTTAGAAAAGTAGCTCAGGGCATAAAAAGCGCTCTTCAAAGACCCAGTGACTTTTGCGCCCGCTATGGCGGGGAAGAATTTATAGTACTCTTACCAGACACCTCTCCCAATGGTGCAAGGCATGTTGCTGAAAAAATAAGGTCAAATGTTGAGAATATGGAAATAACCCATAATAAATCTCTTCCTGCAAAAGTTGTCACATTAAGCCTTGGTGTAGCCACTTATGATGGTGAAATATTCGATTCAGAAATTTCCCACGAAGCATTAATCAAAAATGCTGATGATGCTTTATATAAAGCAAAAGAACAGGGCAAAAACAGAGTTATATAAAATTCTTAAATAAAAGTGTTGCTTTCTCTATAAAAATTCTGTATTAGTTTCTATGCATAGAAACAAAAATTGAATTTTTTAATGGAGACAAACAATATGAATAATGTAGCAGATGGAATGGAACTACCTGACAACAAAGGGTATTTTGGTAATTACGGTGGAAGTTTTGTACCCCCTGAACTCCAGACAATCTTAGATGAAATAACTCAAAGTTATGAAGATATTAAAAAGGATGAATCTTTTTTAAAAGAGCTGGCCGATCTAAATAAACATTATACCGGCCGACCATCCCCAATATATTTCGCTAAAAACCTGTCTATAAAGACAGGAGGCGCTGACATTTATTTAAAGCGTGAGGATTTGAATCATACCGGTGCCCATAAAATAAACCATTGCCTGGGCCAAGCTTTGCTTGCAAAAAAAATGGGCAAAAAAAAGCTCATTGCTGAAACCGGCGCCGGGCAACATGGTGTTGCTCTTGCCACAGCAGCAACACTTGTAGGCCTTGAGTGTGATATCTATATGGGTGATGTTGATATTAAAAAAGAACATCCCAACGTCATCAGAATGAAAATATTAGGTGCCCGCGTTATTCCTGTGAGCCGGGGGACAAAGACGCTTAAAGATGCGGTTGACGCAGCTTTTGAAGCATACCTGGGCGACCCTGTAACTCAGCTTTATGCCATTGGATCAGTTGTAGGACCCCACCCCTTCCCCATGATGGTGAGGGATTTTCAGAAAATTGTCGGAATCGAAGCTGAACAACAATTTATTGAAATGACTGGTAAAGATCCTGATAACCTTGTTGCATGTGTGGGTGGTGGTTCCAATGCCATGGGTCTTTTTACAGCATTCCTGAAAAAAGAGAATGTAAATATTTATGGTGTTGAACCTGCGGGAATCAGTTTTAAAGACGGCGAACATGCTGCTACTTTAGCTCTTGGTAAACCCGGAACACTACATGGCTTTCATTCTTATCTTCTTCAGGATGATCAAGGAGAACCACTTCCTGTTTATTCTGTGGCAAGCGGGCTTGATTACCCCGGTGTTGGACCTCAGCACAGTCTATTAAAAGACCTAGGACGGGTAAACTATAAAACTGCCAGCGATACAGAGGCTATTGACGCCTTTTTCGAATTATCAAGAACAGACGGCATTATACCGGCCATTGAAAGTGCCCATGCTGTTGCCTATGCCATCAAACTTGCTAAAGAAGAAGGCAAAGGTAAAACCATACTTGTGAACCTTTCCGGCAGAGGCGATAAAGATATTGATTTCGTAATTGAAGAATTTGGTAAAAATTACGGACTGTAAATACTATTTAAAAACAGAAAGAGATTCAAAGAGATTTATCATTTCTTTGAATCTCTGCAACCTACAAACTTCCCAAATATACTTGACAAAATAAACCCTCCTTCCTATAGTCGCATAAGTTGTACGTATTCCTCATTTTGAGAAATGCTTTTATCAAATTGAGTATTTTCAGGAAGTTGTGCGGGATGATTAGTAAAACCGACCATGCGGAGCTCTGTCCCTAAAAATCCAAAGGACTCTTTAATTATTTTTGATTTTAACGTGTGAGTGTAAATCATTATGGTTCTAACATCACTGTGACCCAAAAGTTCCTGAATTGTTCGGATATCATAGTTTGCCTGCAATAGATGACTCGCAAAACTATGCCGAAACGTATGAGCTGTTGCCCGTTTTGTCAATTGGGCCCTGATCACAGCTGACTTGATAGCTTTTTGAACGTGACGGTTGTGCAAATGTGAACACCTATACTCTTTTGTTTCAGGAACATATGTCAGATCTTTTGCAGGAAATAACCACAATAAAAACGATTGGATATTTAACATGCACCTTAAAGATGAATTTCGAAAAATTATTACACGCCTGACAGCTCAATTTACCATACCACCCATCGAGAAAGTCTTCTTTCCGCCCTTTTATAAAGGCGGCCAGCCCAAAGATGCCGAGTTTATGGCGATCAGCCTGGAAGGTGGAGCCGCAGGCCTCAGCTATATGCTTTTGCCTGACAGCAAAGAACAGGCCTACACGAAATTGCAGCCTGAAAATTTTATCGGCAAAAATCCAATAGAATATGCACTTGAATTCGGGACTACCGATCAGATCAGGCAGATAATCAGCCTGGCCGCCATCAACGCGGTTTGCCAGCAGGTAATGCTGATGACGTGTTTCGAGGTGGATACTACCACCGATCCCCTGGGATTGCTGTCCGTCTCAAAAAATGACCGGGTCGGCATGGTCGGTTTGTTCCACCCGCTGATTAAAACCATTCAAAAAACCGGTGCTCAACTGGTCGTTGTTGAGGAAAAAGCAGATCTGATTAAAAATTTTCCTGACCTACAGATGACGCTGGACCCCGCCGAACTCCAAACCTGTAACAAAATCCTGTGCACCGGTACGACGATTTTAAACAATTCTCTGGACGACATTCTGACCCATTGTTCCCAGAATGCGCTGATTTCAGTGGTCGGCCCCACGGTAGGATATTTTCCGGACCCGCTGTTTGCCCGTGGCGTCGACGTGGTGGGAGGCCGGGTGGTTAAAAACGGAGATATGTTAATCCGGCGCCTTGAACAAAGAAAACGCTGGGGGGAGACCACCGAAAAAGTGTGCTTCCGTAAAGAGACTTACGCGGGTATCATTTAGTATCCACTCGGTCCAGATCAGTAATGACCTTAAATATGAAGGAACTTATATTATTACCGATTTTAGTAATTTTACTATTCTTTTCAAAAATTCCAGTTCAGGATGTAGTAATAATCGTTAACTTTGAACAAATTAAAGCTGAACTATAGGAAAATACAATAACGAGTGCAACAAACATGAGCGCGCATCCTTCCCTGCAAGGTCAGCTGCGATATATGCGGCACTCTGATTGCTGATGAAGGGCGTAGAATGTGGCTTGCCTTTCCATCTCTTTTCGATTTTGGGCAGATTTCGAAAATCTCGGATAGCTTCAAGCCCAGTTGCCAAGTATTCTACAGTATGCGGGTGTTCGATATGAACGATGATTTACCCAAGTGGTCCGGACATAAAAATCATTCGGAACAGTTGTAATAAGTGCTCGAAAAAAATATGCATCGCAAAAAATGTAATGTTTATTGTACCAAAGAGCAACGAACACAAACCATATGTTGAAAAAAATATAAAATTTTATTGATTGAACCCAAAGGAGATATCAACACTGGAACTTCCAGTAATGAATTAACAGCCCAAGATGTGTGGATTTAGCCAAATTTTTTAATCGTTATGAAGAATTAATAGGACAAAAAATTAATATGTTTAATGATTGTAGAAGTAAAAAAATTGTATTTATTGCGCATTGTATTTTAAACCAGAATTCAATCTCAGACGGTACGGCAGTTACTCCAGCTTGTTGCAAAGAAGTGATCGAACTTCTAATTTCTTCAGACATCGGAATTATTCAAATGCCATGCCCCGAGTTAATGTATTTGGAATTAGATAGAAATAACCCTGACGGATGCGCGTCGCCGATGGTTGAAGAAAACACATGCTTGATATTAAAGTAGTTGGGATTAAACCAACTCAAATTAAGGAAGCGGCTAAATCTATTGAAGGGTTGCTTCCAATTGATTAGACTGATGCCCCAACAATCTACATACACCGGACTTCACGGGTGATATTTATGTTCACGGCGGCGAAGGTGTTTGGTATAACTCTTTGGCAAAAATGATAAATGAATATTGACTTTGCATAACTCAAAAGAGAATTCACATATGGATAAAGGCACAAAAGACGCTTTCGAACAAATTTTTAAGAAATATTATTCAGCCCACAAAGAAGGTAAATTTTCTGAGGCAGAAAAAGGCTATCAGGAAATATTGGAAAAAAGACCTGACTGGGGTCAAGCGCTAAATGCGCTTGGATCGTTATACCTGGATCAAGATCAGCCGGATAAGGCCAAACCAATATTTGAAAAGGCTGCCGATTTCAACCCTCCTGATTTGTCGGCATGTTATAGTTTGGGAAGGCTGAAACAACTGGAGAATGATCATCAAGGAGCCATAACTATTTACAAGGTTATGCTGGATCAGCAGCCAAATGCAGGTATTGTATGGAATAATCTGGGTGTTGCATATCGGGAAATCGGGAAGCCAGATGATGCTATATCCAGTTTTCGGGCGGCAGTGAGGTTTGCTCCTCAAATGGCAGAGGCCTGGAATAATCTTGGTGTGGCCCAGGATGAACTCAATCTGACTAAAAACGCTTTAAACTCATATAAAAAGGCCATTAAGATACAGCCGGATTATGCATCTCCTCATTTAAATCTCGGAATTTCTCTTCAAAAATCAGATCAGTTCAAAGAAGCTGAAGAGCACTACAACAAGGTACTTAAAATACAGCCGGACAATGAGGTAGCAAACTTCATGCGCCAAAGCATAGGGGGAGTAGAAACACCTGATGCTGCACCGGTGGAACATGTACGCAGTATTTTTGATCAGTGTGCTGAAAAGTTTGAAACTATCCTGGTTAAGGGCCTGGAATATAAAACCCCGGAACTCCTCTTTAATCTTGTGCACCCCTATTTAATCGAAAAGATGACTATTTTAGACCTTGGCTGTGGCACGGGTCTGGGCGCTCATCTCTATCAGCCTTTTGGGATTAGTCTGACAGGTGTTGATGTGTCGTCAAAAATGCTCGAAAAGGCCGAGGGAAAGAAAATCTACAACCGACTTGAGGTTTTTGACGTACTTCAGGAATGGATTTTCCCTGAAAAATTTGATCTGATATACAGCTCTGATGTCTTTGTCTATTTTGGGAATTTGGATACGATCATCAGATCTGCATCCTCATATCTTGTTGACGGAGGAAAAATTGCATTTTCAGTAGAAAAATTGAAAGACAGCAATGAGGATTATCGACTTTTCCCAAGCGGTCGCTATGCACATTCACAGACATATATTCAGGAGTGCCTGAATCGGCATGGATTACAATTAATAGAAATAAACAAAGCTGATGTCAGGAACCAGTCGGGAAATCCGGTTAAAGGATTATTGATTGTGGCAATAAAAAAACATCCTTAGACAGCACTTTTCAGTGGTAAAATGGGTCTTAGTTTAATCTCAAAATGGAACATGATAGGGATAAAACCGTAGATGTTGGAGTTAAACGTCATGCATATTTTTTTAGTCCCCGATCGATTACTTTTAACATAAATTTCAATAATAATTATTAATAGTTCCCGATCGGAAACTTTTTATTGCATTCCATTTATATGTCTGGTAAAAGTATCTGAACGGAAACTTTTATATAGGGAACGCATTGAAACCTTCAACTAAAATTAACAGTCCGGAAGAATTGGGACAGTATCTTCTCAAAGAGCGTAAACATCTCAAATTAACTCAAAAAGAGATTTCTGAGTTTGCTGATGTTGGTAGAAAGTTTATTATTGAGCTTGAAAAGGGTAAAACAACAGCTCAACTTGGGAAAGTATTTGAATTGCTGGACAGTCTTGGCCTTGAATTCCACCTAATTAAGCGTGGAGACAGCTGATTTTGGAAACTTTAAATGTTTTTTTTGGCCAAATCAAGGTCGGTTCCCTAAGTATTAATAGCAGACGACAATTTTCCTTTGAATATTTCAGGAAGTGGCTGGAGTCACCAGAGGCCTTTCAAATATCTATTTCTTTACCGATGCAGGAAGGTGGGTTTCCACACAATACAGTGAAATATTTTTTTTCCAATCTGCTACCGGAATCTGCTACCGGAATCTGCTGTCAGGAAATTAATTTCAAAACAGCTCGGGATTTCAGATAAAAATGACTTCATGCTTCTCAAGCGAATCGGAGGGGAGTGCGCAGGGGCAATATCCATTCTACCTGAATCAGAAATGCCGGAATCACCAGACCAATATAAATATCTCTCTTTACCTGACATTCAAT
>Ga0307988_1002159_pt1 | contig 10081 bp, 5 predicted proteins | sample EllFjometagen183_FD_203166 | JGI IMG/M metagenome (GOLD analysis project Ga0307988, IMG submission 203166) | Marine microbial communities from Ellis Fjord, Antarctic Ocean - #183 | ecosystem: Environmental > Aquatic > Marine > Unclassified | place: Southern Ocean | collected 2014-10-08 | reverse complement strand
CCTGAATCCATTGTTGTTTCTGTATTATGCTTATAATTGGGAAATAAAGCAACTTTACTATGCATGGAAGCAAGGGAAAATGATTATTTGTTTAGATTCAATCATCATGTTTACTCCTCCAATGCGAAACGCCGTCTTGGGTTTAATCTACGGCGCAGACTGGAAAACTAAATAAAAGGATTATCAATCAATGCATTATTTGTATCAGACCGGGATAAACGTTCTAATTCTTTGCGCGTCAATATGCGCTTTTGCGGATATTGAAAATGCCGTTTTGGGTGGAGTTGGAACAGGGAAAATCGAAATTTCGCCAGATGGACGGTTTGCTGATATAACCATCAACCACAACCAGTTAAAACCTATAAACGATGTGGATGGTTGTTTCGCTGCAATCTCTGTTAAAAGTGGAAATAGGTCTATTGTCAAGCAATTGTATGCGAACCAAGATGATTCAAATTGCATTGATGAGGTTAAGGTTAAGGGAGAATTCCCTTTTGCCCGCGTTGATTATAAAGACCAGCAACTTCCTGTATCTGTTTCTCTAAGAACTTTTAGTTCTGTTCTTCCAGGCAATCTTGAAGAGTCATGCTATCCGGCCATAGCATTTAAGTATACCGTTCATAATCCTGATAAAACTCAGCATCAAGTATCTCTGGCTATGTCATGGCGCAACCTTATCGGACTGGGCGGAACGGCTCAAGATACCATCGATATTTCGGGGAAAATGAAGCACCATATTTATCGCGGAAGCCGCATGTCGGGCGTCCGGTATCAACTTCAGCCAGCTGTTGCGGAGGGATTCGCCCAAAATACTCTGGGAGAACATGCTCTGGTTTATCAATCAAGTCATAAAGAAAAAGCATCAATCCTTCCAATATGGCAGCCTGAATCTGATCCCACTGCTTTTTGGCTGTTCCTCAATGATGCGGGGAAAGTAAAAAAACCCAAAGACGTTGTATTCGATTACGCTGGTTCTGGTTTTACGCGACCCGCAGCGGCTGTTGCGTCTAGCCAGTTAATTCCTCCAGGCGAGTCGCGGGATTTTGTATTTATCCTTGGCTGGTATATGCCTCATCAGTTTAGTCTAGATGGAGTGGATCATGGCGTGTATTACGCCTCACGGTGGAAATCAATAGACAAAGTTCTGGGCGCCTTCGGTAAGTATTGGCCTGAACTGGCCGATCAAGCGCAGGCGTGGCGTGATACTTATATCAATTCATCTATGCCCGGCTGGATGGTGGATCGCATGCTGAATGGTATGGCGGTCTTGTCGCGGGATGGGCTGTATTTTAAAGATGGCCGTTTCTCTTTGCTGACTCGCGACCCTCAATATCCTGGCAACTTGGGTTCTCCAGAAGAACGATTGGTTGATGCGCTTTTTCTATTGCAGTGTTATCCCGAATTATTGCGTTCTGAATTGCGCATCATGGCAAATTGCCAGTTAGCGGATGGCGAAGTTCCTTCAGCGGTCGGCAATTTGTATGGACTTATCGGGAATGGCAATATATCAGGCGGTTTTATAGGTCGGCCAGATTCATCATCGGCTTTCGTCTTGTTAGTCTATCAATATTTTCTATGGACGGGAGACCGCGAATTTCTGGATGATATGCATCAACATGCGCGGTATGCCTTACGTTGGTTGATGTATCGTGATGCTAACCAAGATTCCGTCCCGGATGGAGCATCGTTATGGCGGTGGGGTAAAGATGGCGTGACGTCTTTGTTTTCTGGAAATCTGGCGATGGCGGCTTTTCGCGTTGGAGAAGAATTAGAGCAGATATATGGTGATTTGGAATTCCAAAACTGGTGTATGAAGCATGGTGAAATAATCGGGCGTAATCTGGGCAGCCAGTTGTGGAATGGATATGCCTATAATGCATATTTTGATCCTGCCCGCCCAAGCGCATTAGATAGCGGCGCTTGCATCCCCGGTCTTCTTTGCGGCGAATGGTATGCATCCCGGCAAGGGTGGAATACATTGTTTCCTGCGGATCGAGTATTCCGCATGACGCAAACTCTGTCTAACCGCGTTGGTGCGGTGCAAAGTAATGCCGGTTCATTTGTTTTTGGACCTTTTGCGGAGCCAGCCTGGCGTTATGGATTCGCTGCCGCGTCTGCTGGATCGCTTTTATTGCGCAATGGTTTTTACAATTCCGCTTTCGATTTGCTTAAGATAAAATCCAGCGCTCCAGAATCGTTGGTGGAAAAAGATACTGGATTGTGGGCGGTTGCTGCTTCTTTACAAGGTTTGAGCGTTGATATGAATCGTCGCTGCCTGGTTGTTGGTCCCAGTCTCCCTGCGGCGTCTCAATCATTCGCGGCGCCCTTCTCTACTCCGCTCTATTCCGGTGATCTAAGTTATAGCCGTTCGCCGCTGTCGGGGCAGTTGCAATGTAAAATCAAATTTGACCGCGTCCCTAAGAAGAAAGAGTTTGCCCTTCAGCAAATTGCGTTTGCCATACCCGGGAATGTTGATGCTAACCAGATGCTATTGCTGGTGCACCATAATGGGAAAGCATTGATTGGACAGGATTTCTCCCGTGAATCATTGCGCGTTTTCGGTTTTCAACCTGTGTTGAGAGTAAAAAAGGGAGATGTCCTCTCGCTGTTGTTGAGTCCTAAAGATGGTCCACGGTTATGGGTCAATGTGCAGATGCATGATATCAAGAATTATGGAGTTAAATGCCGTATCGATCAAACCGGCTTGCAGTTGCCGGGCGTCTCATTTTATATGACCAATCTGATTCAAGAGCGGCAACTTGTTTCGGTTGAACTCGCTAATCCTGCATCTAATAAGCAATACGCTGTTTTCATCAATGGCCAGCAACGCCCATTTGCTGTTCCTTCCGCTGATCCGATTCCTATGCTTCTGCCTTTGAGTTCCGTCTCTGTTGCAGAGAGTTCCATTCTTGGTATGGCGGCGAAAGCATGTCAGGAAACGGTAGTGAAGATTTCGGATATGCCCGGAGTGGATAAGTTGAAAAAGAGACTTTGGGAACTTCAGGAAGAAGTGAACCGGCTGGTGCAGCAGGATATAAGTCAACGCGGCGTTAGGATAGACGTTATTCCAATTGATGTTCTTGATCAACTTAAATTCCCTGAATTAGATGGAAACAGCGACTCTTTAAGTGAAGATATAGAACGGTTTAAGCAATTAAGGGCTGATTATATGGAATTCATCCAGAGCCTGGGAGTTGATCCGGTTCTGGCTTCTGAATTGACCGGATTTTTCGTTCCAGTGGATATTTCGGTATCGGCCAGTGAAGTTATTTCCGGTAGCCAGGCTTTTTCGGTGGATGTTCGCGTGAACAATCCTTCGCAATCTCCTATCCGGGGGCGGGTGAATCTAGATGCTCCTGAAGGGTGGCGTGCCGTATCGCATGGCGACGTCGAGTTTGATGACCGCCAAAATGCTCAGACGGAAAGAGCCTTCCGATTCTCGGTGAATTCTTCGGAAGGCTTGTGGAAAAAACGGCATACTTTTGACGTCGTTTTCAGCGGCGCCTGGAAAGGATATCCGTTCCGTAGAGTTGTCCCGGTTTCCATCGGTCATGATTTTGTTAAACGCTGGCTGATTGTGGGGCCGTTTTCAAATACACGTGGCGAAGGTTTCGGTAAAATTAAACCTCCAGAACATAACATTCAAACCAAGGATACGTACCCCGGTCTAGAGGGCGACGTCAGTTGGGTGGAACATGAATTCGCTGATGGCTACGTGGACTTCGATGCAGTTCTTGAGCCAAATGATAATGCTATGGCTTATGCATACACCAGCATCTACTCGCCGCGTGAGCAGACTGTGAATTTCATGATTGGATGTAATGGAGACTTGAAACTCTTTATGAATTATCAGCAAGTTTACGCCAAGAGGAATATCGGACGCCTCAAACCGGGTGGCGTGGTTATACCGCATCGCATCTATCAGGGATGGAACCATGTAGTAGTTAAAGTCAGTGAACAGGTTGGGCCGTGGGGTTTCTATTTTGAACTATATGATGCACAGGGCAACCCACTGAATGGCGTTCAATTTGCAGTAGATAAAGCGGATAGTGAGGGTTAGATTTATTCACTCTCGACGTTAAGCGATGGTCGCCGGAATAATCCGAATGTTATGGCGCTAATGGCCAGGATTAATAACACTGCGGTGATGGGGCGGGTTAAAAACATCAGGCTGCTGGCGTCGGGTAATAATAACGCTTGACGCAGGTTTCGTTCGGCCATTGGTCCAAGGATCATGGCTAACACGACTGGCGATGCTGGGAATCCATAGCGCTTCATACCATAACCTACCGCGCCCATTGTAATGGCTACCCATACATCGAACATGCTGAATTGCAGGGCGTAAGAACCGATTACGCTTAACACGCAAATGGTGGGTAATAAAACGCGTTTATCGACCAAGATGATACGGGCGATTACCCGTACGGATAGTAATCCGATGGTTAGCATGGCGATATTGGCCAGCATCATTGCGCCGAAAATAGGATAAACCACTTCGGGATGCTCTTGAAACAACATTGGGCCGGGCTGTAAACCCTGCACCACCAACGCGCTAAGCATGACAGCGGTCACTGCATCACCGGGAACGCCCAGAGTCAACATTGGGATCATGGCGCCGCCTGTTGCGCCATTGTTGGCTGCTTCAGCGGCGATGATGCCCTTCGGTTCGCCCTGTCCGAACCGTTCGGGATGTTTATCTATGCGTTTGGCTTCGTTGTAACTTACGAATGCCGCAATGTCACAGCCCGCGCCGGGGAGGCTTCCTATAAAAGTTCCTATTAATCCAGAGCGCAGCAGGGTGAATTTATAACTTTTGAATTCCTGCCATGACGGAAGCGAGAAGCGGGGGCTTTTGGTTTTTCCTTCGCTGCTCCACCCCTGTGAAATTTCATAAAAAACCTGGGCGAATGCGAATAGCCCAATCAATACCGGAATGAAGCCTAATCCATCATACAAATTCGGTTGACCAAAACTGAAACGTGGAATACCCGCGATTGGGTCAAGACCAATTGTGGCGATCAACAATCCAAAGAAACCTGAAAGGACTCCCTTTAGAATATCCTTGCTGGATATAGTCACTATCATGCTCAAACCGAATATGGCCAGGGCGAAATATTCTGGATAGCTGAATCGCAAGGCGAAACGTGATAGCAGTGGGCTGAACAGGGTAAGCGTAATAGCGCTTATCATGCCGCCGGTGAAACTGGCGCAGGCGGCGAGGGCGATAGCTCGTCCCGCTTCTCCCCGCTGAGTCATGGGGAAGCCGTCGAGAACGGTTGCGGCGGCGGCTGGAGTGCCCGGCGTACAGATTAAAATAGCGGCGATTGATCCGCCGTAGATGGCCCCGACATAGATTCCGATCAGCATAGCCATGCTCGATTGAGCGTCCAGGCCAAGACTCAGGGTGAAGGGTAATAGCAGTGTCACGCCCATGGTTGCGGTTAATCCGGGTAAGGCGCCGAATAGTATGCCAAGCGCAACGCCGGAAAAAACCAGACACATAATGGTCGGGCTGAAAGCAAGTAGGAAATTGGGAATTATTAAATCCATTATGAACCGAACCACCCTGGTAAAGGAACGTTTAATATTCTTTGAAATACGAAATACAATGCGAAGGTCACGCATATAGCCCATATAGCGATGCGCAATGGTCTGCGTTCGCCCAGCATCACAATGGCGACGGATATAAACATTAGCGTTGCGGGGATATAACCCAGTATGGGAATACCTGCTGCGTACAAGACCAGCGTTATAAATGTTATCAGCGCTAACCGCTTGTTTTTCAGGCCGACGTTATGTGGTTTGCTGGGCGAATGATTTCGCCATTGAATGCGTATGCCGCGCACGATGAGAATTACGCTCAATGGTCCCATGAAGCATGATAGCAAGCGGGGAAAAAATTGCGGCCCGAAGTTTAACTCCTCCCGCGCAAAGGCGCCGCTGCTGATATAGGCGGTGAGCGCCATAGCCAGTAGTAATGCTCCGATGATAATATCCGCCCAGGGTGATGCTCTGTCTTGAGTCGCATTAGGTTGTGTTGGTTGATTATTGATGGCATTCATCCTATTGGCGTTACAAATCAAGTCCTTTAATCAGTTCAGCTATTGATTGCGATTCGCTGTGTAGGAAGGCCGAGAAATCTTCTGAATTACGGTAGTGTAGGCCAAGCATCATTTTCTGCGCCGTCTCTTGGAATGCTGGCGAATCAAAGGCTTTCTTGAATCCTTCTTCTAACTGTTTAACGATTGGTTCTGGAGTATTTTTGGGAACCGCTAGCCCGCGCCAGGTGGCATGCACTAAATCTAACCCCAGTTCCTTGAAAGTTGGAACATCCGCTAGATTGGTTGATCGTTTGTCTGACATAACTGCTAAACAGCGCAAGTCGCCGGATTGTACGAATTGTAAAACTTCCGCTGGACTGACTGCTACGGCACTTAAATGTCCACCTGCTAATTGGGCGACCGCCGGGCTGGCGCCTTCATGTGGAATATGGGTAAATTTAACATTCGCCAGGTTTTCCAGTTTTACTGCGCCCAGATGCCAGACCGCTCCAGGGCCGGAATTGCCGATGGTGATCTTTTTCGGATGCGCTTTGGCGTATTTTAAGAAATCATCAAATGTTTTCCATTCAGAATCAGATTTAACGGTTATGGCCGCCGGATCCTGGTTTAATTGCATAAGAGTCTTGAAATTCGTATCATCAATCGGAGCTCTTCCCAGTGGTTTGTAAGAACAAAGTTCATAAGTGATCATGGTTACGGTGTAACCATCAGGTCGGGCTTTCATGCCGTAGGTATGACCTACTGTTCCAGAACCGCCGGAGCGGTTTATTACGTTGACGGCGACGCCGAAAACTTTTGATGCTTCCCGGGCCAGAGAACGGGCTAATGCATCGGTGCCTCCCCCGGCTTTCCAGGGAACGACGATATTTATAGATTTAGATGGGAATGTGGCATCCGTTGGAGCGCAGGCGGCTAGGGTTATTGCTATCGATAGAGATATCAGCATGAGTCGAGAGATGTATTTGTTCATGGTTATTCCTTCCTGGATGAAGGTCGTTTATTAAGGGTTTCTCTACTATACCAGAGGTTGAGCGGGGAGCAAGATGGTTTGATATCTTTCAAAATATTGTCCCTGCCTCTAGACACGAAGCGTTATATTAGGCTATATCATAACAAGGGTGGTTTTCTACAAATTATCGGTATTTAGTTACCATAAGTGAACAGATCAATGATGATCACTCATGGTGGAATAGCGGTTAACAAAATATCTGTGTATTGAAAACATTGGATTTGTCGAAAGTCCCATTTTTGGGGGACTTTCGACAACCGCATTAATGCTCTTTTTTTAAAAATCGCTCTAATTCCGCCAGCAAAATCTTAATATTTGGAGAATGAAGATGAAACGATTCTTGACAATCGCAATGATTTTCGCGATTCCTCTAGTGTTGGTTGCGACGCCTGCCATGGCGCAGAAATACAATCCTGCAATCAATGCACCACAAAAACCATTTAATACTCTGACAGCCAAAGAAAAAGCGGATGGATGGAAACTTCTGTTTGATGGCGAAACGCTTAAGGGCTGGGATAGAGACGAAAATCATCCGGGCGAATGGAGCGTTACCAGCGATGGTATCATCTATAGCGCCAAGGGAGCGACTCACCTGTTCAGCGCTAAAAAGTACAAAGATATTGATTTGTCATGGGATGTATGCGCTTATGACGTTGGCGTTCCCGATGTAGATGATCCAATGGCCAGTCCACGCATGGGTAATTCAGGCGTTTTTGTACGCGGTGTAAAATCCGGTACTTCTTTTCCTAAAGGTTATGAAGTACAGGTTGATCCTTATGATCTGAATAATCCAACTGGCGGCGTTTATGGCAAATGTCCAGGTACTTTTTTGGTTAAAGACGGCAAATGGAAACCAGAAGCCTTCTTCCAGATTCACGAAGGAAAATGGATGCATCAGCGCGTACGCATCGAAGGAAACCGTCTCCAGATTTGGGTTAATGGCGAAAAAACCATGGATTGGACAGATAAAGAAAAATCATTCCCCGAAGCCGGTTATATCGCCCTGCAGAATCATCACAAAACAGATGTTGTTCTTTTTACTAACATCAAAGTGAAGGTTTTGGACTGATATTAACTTGATTAGAGCGATTATCAAAAATATATGCGTTTATTATCATCTTTGGTTTTCGAAAAAGCCAATCTTTTCTGGCTTTTTCGAATCGTGAATGTGAACGTAATTATGAGAATCACTCTATGATTGGCGACATGTTCCATCATTAAAGATGCAGGAAATGTTCAAGAGGCGGGATTTTTTAATCCCGTCTCTTTTCTATGTTTGCCCAGCGAAGCGGGTAAACCCGGCTTGCTGAAAGAAGCAAACGATGGGTGGCAAGGGCAAGACCGCAATGCGGTAAGCCCTTGATCAATCCACCTAATATTAAGAGAGAGCGATGCGAAAATAAATTGGATGACTTTTTATTTATCGGGTAATCTGATAGACGACAATTTGACCGGGGTTATCTGGGTAAGCGTCGAAAACCAGTTTGAGATTCTCTTGGTTTTTATCCATCCATTTTTGTAGAAAATCGCCTAACGGCCAGCCATAGGGTTCATAGGATTTGCGCAGGCGGTTTAATTCGGACTGGTTGAATAATATGTGGGTAATGGTTCGATCCAAGCCTTTTTCAAGGGGATGGTGGTTGAACACGGTTGGCGCGATGGCTTCAAAGCGCACCCCATAGGATTGCGCTTCTCCAACGAATAACACTTTGCCAATACGTCGGCCTTCCTCTTTTTGCAGGTTTAGCCAATCGATGGCGCGGTAATGAGGAACTCTTTTGGCCAGGTACATGTCCTCCAGCATTGGTTGAACCAGGTAACTGGTTGTTTCATCTTTTAAGACAATAGTTGCTATGCCCATCATTTGTATTGCGGCTATTGCCATAGCTAAACCTTTTATCATACTGGCACCGTTCCGGGATAGAACATAGATTCCATAGCTGCCTAGCAGCGCCATCAGAGGTAGGATCGATGCCAGGAAGCGGTCGTTTCGCTGCGTCAAAAAGAACCAGGCGCAATATGCTGTGGTCATGAATATAACAGACCTGAACAGGTAGTGGTTTCTGCCAGTTTTCCAAATCAATGGAAGACCCAATAGCCACAAAGCAGAGAAGCCCAGGGGAATGGATTGAGCAATACTTTTTTGCAATGGCAGTGAAATAATATCTGCTGTAATGTTCCACATGGAACTTAGTTTTGGAGCATGAACCCGGCTAAACATTTCAGCAAAGAAATCTGGTGAATTAGCGAACAATGGCGTAAGCAGCGGGAATACAGGATTTTGATACAATATCCAATTACGAATAGTCCAGGGCAGATAAAGCGCAAGGCCGCCGCATAGAATCATGAGCAATGGAATAACCATGCGCTTTTGCAGCGTGTTCTTTATGTCAAATAATATCATTACGCAGAATGGCAAGCCGATGGATAGCGCTGCGATATATTTTGATCCAAAAGCGAACCCCAGCGCCGCAGTCATTACTACGGCATACGCCATGCGTTTTTCGGTGCGATATCGTTCATAGGCCAACAGTAATATTATGGCCGAGGCGCTTAATGATATATCAATGTTGGCCTGGATTATCAGTCGCTGGGTTAGCCCGGTCGCCAGAAAAAAAATAGGTGCTAACAGGCTATTGGAAGGCATGCCCCATAGGCGACTCAACCGCCATACCGCTAAAGCCGCTATGCAGGCGAATAACAGGTTGATGGTGGTGCACCCGGCCGGACTGCGTGATGCCAGGGGCCACATATAAAGCAATTCCGTATTCATGGGGAAAGCGGCATAGACATTGTATGGAAAAGCAGTCCATGATCCAGTTTTTAGATAATGATCCGGCGCGGCGAGGTGGTATTCATGGGCATCGTATCCAACTGGTGGTAAAACAGCGGCTGTAACTCCCAGTAATAGAACTGCAATTAAAAGAGTGAGTTCCAGGCGGGAAACATTTTGGATATCTGGCTTAAAACGTGGTAAAGATAGTATTTTATTGCGCCACCAACCCCAGGA
>Ga0307988_1002158_pt1 | contig 10086 bp, 8 predicted proteins | sample EllFjometagen183_FD_203166 | JGI IMG/M metagenome (GOLD analysis project Ga0307988, IMG submission 203166) | Marine microbial communities from Ellis Fjord, Antarctic Ocean - #183 | ecosystem: Environmental > Aquatic > Marine > Unclassified | place: Southern Ocean | collected 2014-10-08 | reverse complement strand
TTTTGCCTGCGGCTTCCTTCAGACCTCACCTCACGGTGACAGCCCTTGCCGTCCGGCTAGCGATTCCCCTTATCGGGTTCGCAGGAGACTTTCACTCCCAAGTCATTGCGCCCTGCCGGGCGCACCAAAAAAAAGACCCGTCGTGAGACGGGCCCCGGAGAATAGACTCTACTTTTCGACTGGAACAACAATACCGCGCATGATAATGTTCTGGCAAAAGGTAAAGACTAAAAATGTTGGTACAGCCGCAATTATCAGAGAAGCGAAAATCACTCCTGTGCAACTTGTAGACTGTAATTGATACAACCACGGCATGACAGTCCACATATTTTCATCCTGACAAACCAAAAGAGCCATCATAAAGTTGGAGTATGCGAATTGGAATGTTTGCAATCCGATAACCGCCAGGATTGGTTTTGACAAGCTCATCGTGATCTGTAAGAAGATACGAACTTCGCTCGCTCCATCGATCTGGGCACTTTCATACAATTCCTGAGGCAATGAGTCAAAGAAACCTTTAAGAAGGAATATTGAATAACCGTTCGCCAACGCTGGCAAGACCAAAGCTCCGTAAGTATTCAGCAGGCTTAGTTCACGCAGCATCAGGAATACAGGAATCTGAGTAACCATTGGCGGGAATGCCATAGTTACCATCAGAAATAATAATATTTTATACGTTGATGGCGGATTAAAACGACTGAGTGCGTAAGCCGCAAGAGGATTTACTATTAACGCGCAGAGTACAGCGCAACCGCAATAGACAAATGTATTCCAGATCGCGTAACCGTGCAGTACAATATAACTGAATACTGACATAAAGTTACGTCTAACAAATTCCCATTTTAATATAGCAGAATTCTTTGTAATCCACAGATAATGAGATGCCTGTTGCTGGCTGCGAATATCACTCCAGTCATCAAAATTCTCTTTAAGTTGTTTGTTAGCAGTAGCAATAGTTTTATATTTTGCTTTAATATGATCTCTAAAATCATATATCGCACCGGTAACTTTCAAAGATTTCAGAGGAGCTTTGTACTGTTTACCTTTTCCATTATCCCAACCTCTAATAAAGGCGTCCCAGTCAGAAAGACGTGAGCCTGAGAATGGGAATTTTTTCATTTTAGAAACTAATTTCAGTTCATTAAAGCTCTTATATTTTGAACCATACATTTTGTTCAACTCAGCAATTTTATTTTCGTACTTTGCTTGCAGAAAAGTATGATAAGCTGCTAAAGCTTCAGGTTTTACTTCGATCCAAAATCTATTAAGCAGAGTTCTGACAAAGTCTTCCCAGTCCGCACGCTGCAGGTCTGTATATTTCTTTTTATCAGCAGGATAATTACGTGTAAGTTTTACTTCATCCCAACTTGCGTATTTTGTTTTGTGTTTAGTATTATAATTGCCTATTTGCTGCGTATATTGAGCACGCAGATAGATATTCTTATAGTAGCCTTCAGGATTAATAAAATAACGATTCACCAGAGACATATCATCTTGACCACCATCAAAGAATTTTTCTTTAAAAGCATAATAGGTATTATACAGCTCAGTATCTGTATTAGGCATCATCCTTGGATTAAGATAATCTGCAGCTCTTACAGTCAATAGATTCCAACTGACAAGTTCCAATTGCATAGCCTGATTCATATCTTCAAGACTACCGTCAAAACGCTTGTTCAGCATGCTCTTGAAGCGGCGCAGGTTAACCGGAACAGTATTTCTTGAATTACTGACAGCAACAAATGCCAAACCGTAATAGTAATGTTTATAATTACGTTTTGTTACGAATTGATTCCATTCACTAACAAGTGTCTGATTAATATTTTTCGGTATCTCAAGTTGTTTAAAGTCTCCGTTTTGAATATCGTATGATGACTGAAAAACATCACTCACTTCATTAAAAAGAGCTTCAACCGTTTTCTGATACAAGACTTTTCCATCTGTCAGAAAGCTTGGAATAAGCTTGTTTTCAGAGACATCAACAGTACTTTTAGAACTACCGCTAATCATCAGCGCAAATGGATAAACCATCGTCATCGCGCCGACTATCAGGGAGATCGAAATAGCCCAAATCAACACCCTTACTTTTTTATCTTTTCTACCGATTTCGGAAATAATACCCATTTTCTTAAAATCCTTATTTTAAACTATGATTATTTAACTTTGCCAGCGGCCTTAAATTCAACCTTGGACAATATCTGTAATTGATAAACAGTAAAACCTATCAGCATAAAACCTAAGGTCCATGCCATTGCTGTAGCAGGCCCCATTTCGAGATAAGTAAATGCTTTTTTCCAAATCATCAGACCCGCGGTTGTAGTATTCGCACCACCACCTGTCATCACCAGAATCTGTCCGGTTGAACGTGTCCAGGAAGCAATAAATACTCCAACAAAGTTAATTATTATAAGTGCTTTCAAGGTCGGGTATACGACAAATAGAAGCTTGTCAATAAATGTAGCTCCATCAATATCAGCGGCTTCGTAATAGTCATTAGGAATCCCCTTGAGTGCCGCCAAATAAATCAAACAGCCAGGCCCCATTCCAGCCCATACCATTGGCACAATACATGAAGCCATAGCTGTATCAGGATTGCCTAACCATTGATAAGGCAATGGAGTATACGCGAATAAACGAGCAGGCATTAGTTTCAAACTCTCCATGAAACCTTCTCCACCCTGGAAGAATATTGGTTCTGTAAATTTAGCAACCGTATAGAAAACAAATAATCCGGCAATAATACAAATCCACATAGGAAGCTTCAATTCATAAAACTTCAAACGTTTGGCAAATGCTAGAAAGATTGCAAGCAAACCCGCACCTATCAAAAGAAAACCTATCGCAGGAATATTCATAATTACTGTATTCATCATTCCGTTTTCTGAACCTTCATAGAACTGTTTCCACAGTACCATTGTTACCAGCCCGGTAATTACCGCCGGCAAATAATAAAGAGTTCTCAATAAAATCTTACAACGCGGAACTTCCTGCAGGAAAATCGCCAGAATAATTGGCGGCATGAAAGTCATACTCATAGCCAATATGCTATAGCGTAATGCGTTCCATAAAGAATTCCACCATTCAAAGTTCCATAATAGAGTGGCAAAGTTATCAACCAGAACAAAAGTTGACTCTCCAATAATTTTATAATCAAAGAATGCCATATAAGAACCGCGAATCAGCGGTACATAACGCCACAATGCAATAGAAGCTACTGCCGGAATCAATATAATATAAGCCCAGAAATATCTTTTAAACTGCCATGCTCCCTGAGTCGACCCATCATCTTTTGGAGGAGTAAATATTCTATATACTTTGCGGAATACGAAGAAAAAGGCAACTGCGATACCAGCCAGCAGGCACCATGCGCAAAAACGTTGCCAGAATAAGAGCCTCGGAGATACTTTCCCGATCATGATCCTGTTGGCAGTCGCGCAACCTTCCTTCAGAATCTTTGTCAACTGTCTTTCGCGTTCTTTTGTTCCTACCGCCGCGAGCTCGCCATTGTATTCCGTTTGCTCTGCAAAGTGTATTGGCTTAGTCATTTCATCATAAGCAAAATTACTGTTCTTACCATAAGGTTCTGGTTGCCCAGTATCTATCGCAATGTTGAAAGTTTCTTCCCAGCCGCGTGGCACCAATTTAAGTACATCGGTGTAACCAAACATTTTCAAATACTTTGGATTAAGGAACTTACCCATTCCGCCTTCAACCATGATTTTAGTTCTAAGCTTTTGAGCAGGCAAACAGTCATAGTAGAACATGTATTCCCATGCCGCGTCACAGACTACCTGTGATTTAATCTGGGCATACAAGCCAAACATTCTAGAATTCAACTCACCACCACGCTTCCCTCCAGGCCCCATCGGCACCGGTGCCATGCCCGTCACTTCCGGCTGGATTCTAGATAAAAGAGTTTCTTCTATATAGGTGAACATCATTGCAATCTCACCGCGCTCCCATTTGGCACTAGCCTCAGTAGCTTCCTTATAAGCATAGCCACGTCTTTTTTTGCCATCTTTATCTGTCCAGAGTTCAGCGGATAATTGAGTATAAAAATCCAAAGCCTTAACTCCAGCTGGAGAATCAAATGTACAAAGCCATTCTCCCTTTTCTTTATTGTAAGTCATTACATCGCCACCGGCTGACCACAAAAATGTAATCCAGTACCATGACTCATGCATGCCACGTCCCAGACGAAGTCCATATATTCCTTTTGCTGGATTAGTGATTTTTTTACATGCACTTAATAAATCTTTCCAGGTCCAATTTTTATCTGGTGGGGAGATTTTGTTTATTTCAAATAAATCCTTACGATAGACTAAAACTTTACCAAGTAATCCACCATAAGGCATTGTCCACCAGTGTTTTTTCCCATCAGGACCTTTACGATATACAACTGGTTCAATTTTTTTGTGAACACGTGATTCAATTTGTTTCTGGGTTAATTGGGCATAATATCTGTCAAGCGGCTGAATAAATCCATTACTTATATAGTTATCAGACTTGCGAAAGTTGATATACAAAATATCCGCCGCCATATCTCCGGCGATCGCCAGCAAGTCTGTTTCCACGCCTTCTACCTTGATAGAGGAGAATTTATCAAGAACAATTTCAACATTATCCCAGTTATATTTACCATATTTTTTGGGATTAGCTTTATATTTTGCCTTATACTTTTCAGCAAATATCTTTGGAAATTCTTTGCGAAACTTCCTAACTACCGCAACATCCGCACGTGCATTAGTAGAAGGATCTGACGGATTAGGCAATTGAGAAACCGTCACGTGAATAATTGTTTTACCATCTTTTTCCTCGATATACCCAGCCCGGGCAGTCGTGGAAACAAATAGTCCTGCTAGTGTCAGACACAGCACAGATAAAAAGCCTGTCTTTCTCATTTGTTCTCCTTTGAGTTTTTATTTATTAAAAATATCTTTGGTTTAGTCCATGCAAAAATCTTTCCTCAATTTTAGCACATATTAATATAAAAGCATTATCTAAAATTACCACTTAAATAAAAGTAAATTATTGTATCTTTAGATATATTTTACTCTAATAATATTCCTTACGCACTTTATTCATAACAACTTACAACTTATAAAAATCTTATAAATAAAAACACAAGGAAATAAATAAACTTTTATGGTATACCTTGGTACATGTACACTAAAAAATATCTATGCCCTTATATTAGTATACCCTAAGTATTCTTCTGTATTCTTGACTTTTTCGAGAGCTCTAATCAATATTGCTTTTATTTTTCTTGAGAACGGTTATATTAATGTCAAATGAATAAAGGATTTAATAATTTTATGAGATATCTCATTGTTTTTATATTTGCCGTCATCTTGAGCGGCTGTGGAGAAGAGAAGATTCCACCACCGCCAACGGCTCATGCCTTGCTGGTCAAAAAACTTTTTAACAATCTTGCTAAAAAAGAGCACTTACCAGCAGTAAAACGTATTCAAAAGGTACGCGCACTGGATTCTTCCAATGAATTTTTGATTGAATTGGAAGAGCGTGAATTTTGTAATTACTATATCAAACGAGCTCAAAAAAAGCTTGATGCCAATAATCTCTTAAAAGCTATTGCGATAATAAACATTGCCATGAAAAAATATCCTTTGAGCCGTAATTTACTGGCAATTGATACGGAACTCAAACAGTTAAAAGCTCTGCAAAAACATATTAAACTTTTAAACTCAGCTGACTCTTCAAAGAGGATGCATACACAAATAAACGCAGTCACGCTCTTTATAAAAAAGTATCCAGAAGGGAAAATTTTGCTTCCTACTTTACGTAAAAAAATTAAAAAAGCTTTCCAACAGAATTTATATGAACATGGAAATGCCCGCTTTGATCTTCTATGTGACCTCAAGGATGCACGTAAGGCTAAAAGACTTAATCAAAACCTAAATGACACTTTACTGGCTATTCTAACCACTTCCAATATCGCAACAGTCAATAAAAAGGAACGAACAAAAGCTGATCTTTTGGATTAATTCAATTTAAGGAGGAAATATCATGGGTCGTATCGCAAGAAGTTGGTCGATTATGCAAAGTTCATTCAGAATTTTAGGGAAAAACAAAAAACTTTTATTTTTTCCTATAATCAATTTTATAATTGTACTTTTCATTTGTTCCTTGTTTATTTTACCAGCAGCTTATTATGTATATGATCAATTTAATTCCAAAAGCAATGAACTCGAAATAAGTTCTACAACAACAGCTCCAACGACAGCTCCAGTAATACAGAACACAGAGCTGGCTGAAACTGACGGCGAGCACGAAATGACTGCATCTGAATGGGTCATATGGGTATCTCTGTATATTTTTTCAGTATTTGTTGCAACATATCTGAATGTTGCTTTCTATACTGAAATATTAAATGCTATAAGAGGAGGAACTGTCGATATAGCCAACGGTTTTAAGACGGCTAACCGTAAAATCATTCAGATATTTTTCTGGGCTTGTCTCGCTGGAAGCGTTGGACTTATCATCAAAATGATTGAAGAAAAACTTGATTTCCTTGGACAAATAATTATGAAACTAATCGGTATTTCCTGGAGTATCGCTGCTTTATTTGTTATTCCTATTATTGTCACCGAAGAAGTAACTAATAAAAATCCATTCAGTTACCTCAAAAAATCTTCATCAATAATAGTTAAAACCTGGGGTGAATCCCTGATTGGATATGTTGGCTTTGGCGCACTTAACACCTTGGTATTTATCTGCTCATTTATAGCTATGCTTGGCTTAGTTGTTGTTTCGACTATGCTAATTGGAGGGAACGTTGGCGGAACTCTTGCAGTCACTTGTTCGGTAACTTGGATAATATTGATAATTGCATTTATGTATATCGTCAGCGTGGCGGAAAAGATCTATCGCGGCGCTTTATACCTTTATGCTTCTGAGGGATTGATTCCTGAACAATATTCACAGGAACTCATGGAAGCAGCTTGGAAAAGCAAGAAGAAGAAATAGTCAAATACTTACATAATTTGTTTAACTATGCTAAGTAAATCAACGGCAGCATTTAGAGAGGCATTTTTACCCTTGCTGTAGATTGCTGGTTTGATTGGTTTTTCAGGTAATTTTTTCAGGAATTCTGGAATTTTAGGAACTAGCAAAGTTAAGCCTGACTTGAGTACAATATTCTTATATTCAAATGGTTGTCCAGCACTTGGGTTTCCTATAATCATTCCTACAGGAGAATCGGAAACGCTTTGCGCCAGAAGTTCAGCATCGCCGCTTGTTTTCTTTCCTATCAAGCATATTATTGTCAACTTCAGAGATTTAGCGCGTTGGAAGACTTTATCCATATTCTTATTGTTAAAGCCTGAACAATTACGCAGATCAAAAATAATTCCGTTTGGAAATTTTTTAGACTTTAAAATTTTCTGTGTAATATCCATGAAAGCTTTAATATTCTCAGAAGCAAATGCGTCTATTCTAAAGCACAAAATCTTGTTTTGTTGTATTTTCTTTACAGGAAAGCTTTTAGCTTTGGCTTTAGCAATATGAAAAGGTTTTACTATCTTTAAATCCATAAAAGGATTGAGAGTTATGACCACCTTGCGCAAAATCTCATATTTCTGCTGTATAGTCATTTTTTTGGAACTAAAGCGATTATCTTCAATAAGAGTGAGGACTTGTATCAAATCAGGCATAAATTTATTAAGTAAACGAGGGAGCGCTGGCGTTTCCTTTGTTTTTTTTATATCTTCTTTTTGTTCACTTTGAGTATCCGCAAGAACAGCTTGCGAAAATAGTATTAAAACTATGAAGCTTGATAAAAAAAATCGCATTAATTTTTTCCAATAAATTTTACTTTAGCGGATCTGAACATTTTTTAGTTCAGGAATCATTCCAAAATCATTTCTGGACATTGCTATTGTATTAGTCGATACATCAGCCTTTTTGGATGGAGCTTCCCTGACTGGCCTATTCTTCATATTTTCCTCAATATCTTCTGGAAGAGCTTCTATTTCAAAGCTTGTGCCACACTCAGAACAATCCACTACTCCCCCGCAATATTCGCGAGGAAGAATGAATTGAGCTTCACATTCAGGACAAGCTATGATAATTTCGTGATACACAATAAAAATTCCTTAATAATTTTCTTTCAAATAAACTTGTAATTCAGCATCGGCACTTTTTACTTTAGCAGTCTGTTCAATTCTAAACTGCTTAAGTTTTTTAGCAATTTCCGCATCGGCAACTGCTAAGATTGCCACAGCATAAAGAGCCGCGTTTTTCCCGCCGGCTTTACCAGATGTAACAGCTGCTACAGGTATCCCTGGGGGCATTTGAACTGTTGCGAGCAGTGCATCCATACCACCGAATGGTTCTGATGCCATTGGCAAACCAATAACTGGCAGAATAGTATGAGCCGCAACAACGCCAGCAAGGTGAGCTGCCATTCCGGCAACACAAATTATCACTTTAAATCCATTAGTTTCAGCGTTTTCAGCAAATTTACATGCGTCTGAAGGTGTACGATGAGCGGACATTACATGTGCTTCAAATTCAATACCAAAATCTTTAAGTATTTTAAAAGAATTTTCCACAACGGGCAGATCGCTCTGACTCCCCATCAAAATAGCTACCACAGGTTTCTTGCTCATAATATCCTCTTTTCTAAAAATTTCCAGATAAAAAAAGCTGGTTTTCAATTAAGCTAACCAGCCTTCAAAATCATTAGTGAAAAAGTAAAATTTACTCTTTACTTTTTCCTTTTTTAGCTTTTTTAGCTGTTTTAGCATCATCTTTAGTTGATTCTGTGATTTCCGCAAAGATATCAACTTCAGCTTCTTCACCACCTTCGGTATAATATAATTTACCTTCGGCAATTTCCAAAAGCGCAATATCAAGGTGATTCGCAGTGTCGCATTTAAGCATAGGACGTGCGCCCCACGCAAGCTGCCTGGCTCTTTTCCCTGCAACAATAGAAAGAATCTGAGGATCAGGTATAGCCTTCTTTGCACGTTCAAGATATGAATTATTCACGTTAAGTCTCCTTGACTAAGTTTTTCATCAAAGGATGTAATCTACACCCTTTGATGAAAATTTCAATTTAATAATCGATAATTTCACGATGTTTATCGATAGTAGTTAAATCGCCACTCATTACACGCATGTAACGTTCCGTGAACTGAGAGTCAGCATCAAGGATATAACGTTCTGCGAGCACTTCGCGTTCAGAATCTTTCAGAGCATCACGGAGCATCAGCACACCGACGAAAACAAAAGTTTCCATATCGACAAGGCATTGTGCAACGAGGCTTTGATATTCAGTGTCTTTTTTCTCAGCAACATATTTAACAGCTTCGAGTAATTTTGTATGACGATCAACAATTTTGTCTTTCAGACGTATAAGAGTACCTTCAAAAGGCAGTGCCATAAGTTCCGCGATACGAACATCATTGTTACGCTGCATCACACCACCGATAGCGGCAACTACTTGTAATTGAGTAGTACCTTCATAGATGTTAGTGATACGAGCATCACGAGCAAAACGTTCAACCGGGAAGTCTTTCATAAAACCAGTTCCGCCGTGAATCTGAATAGCGTCATAAGCAACCTGATTGGCTACTTCAGTAGACAGTGCTTTACACATAGGTGTAAGAACAGCTGCTACGCGAGTCCAGTATTTAGCTTTTTGACGTTCTTCAAGAGTTACTTTAGGATCATTTTCAACTTTATGAGTATAAGAGCTACGCAAGTCAACCGCACGGGTTGTCTCGTATAATAATGAACGAGTCGCGACGATTTTAGTTTTCATACGAGTGAGCATGTCATAAACCGCTGGGAACTTGTCAATTGATTTTTTGAATTGTTTACGTTCTGTTGCGTATTTGCGAGCTTCAAAGAAAGCAGCTTCGGCAATACCGAGAGCTTGAGCACTGATCGCGATGCGGGCACCGTTCATCAAGCTCATGACAGCTTTAGTTAAACCGCGACGGCGTTGTCCGCAAAGCTGTGCGGGAACATCATTGTACTGCAATTCAGCAGTAGCAACACCGTGGATACCAAGTTTATTTTCAATACGACGAACTACCAACTCAGGGCATGCTTCGCAAA
>Ga0307988_1002156_pt1 | contig 10098 bp, 9 predicted proteins | sample EllFjometagen183_FD_203166 | JGI IMG/M metagenome (GOLD analysis project Ga0307988, IMG submission 203166) | Marine microbial communities from Ellis Fjord, Antarctic Ocean - #183 | ecosystem: Environmental > Aquatic > Marine > Unclassified | place: Southern Ocean | collected 2014-10-08 | reverse complement strand
GTATTGTTGATTATCACCAAGTAAACTTTTCGACCAGAACCCTTGAAATGATGATAATTTTTTAACCATCAAGTTTGACACCGGAACTTTTGTGTAGATTTTATATGTTAATATTACTTGCTGTCCGATATAAGGCGATTTGCTACTTACAATTGCTTTAATGTATACATCATCCGCCTGCAGTACTCCTGGGTTATTGGCCTTTTTTCTGCTATTTGTTTTTGCTTTTTGTGCGTCTGTATTTTTAACAACAGTTATCTTAATACTATTTGATTTGGTTTGTTTTCTGTTAACACTAGCAGTGGCAGGGCTAATAACAACATTGCCTTCCTTAGTTGCTTGAACAACATAAGTATAGGTCATTGCATAGCTTTGGGTCATTTTGCCATTTACATATTGAATACTTGAATTGGTTGAAGTGCTTGGTCCTGTTAGTACCTGAAGGCTACCAAAGTTTGGTGATCTAAAATTATCAGCATCCTGATTTATCTCATATACTACTCTAAAGCGTTCGCCAACTTTAACAACTTGTTTGGCAACACCAACAAAGCGTACTTGATCATTTGCCATAACAAATAATCCTGCAGTAATAATTAGAGTTAATATTATAATTCGTTTAATCATATCTTATAGATGTTCTATTTAATGAACACTCAAATGGTTTAGTTTATCAAAAAATATTCCATGTTGGTAATTGTCAGTTATCTAAAGTACTAATTGTTCTATTCTGCCAATAAGTCAACTACCAATCAATATCACTTTTTTTACCTTTTGCAGCTTTTGCTTTTTGTTTTTGCAGCTCCTGTAAGGTTTTTTTCTCATCATTCTGTAGGGCATCTAGCATTCGCTGGGCATCCTGTTTTGAAATTTGTTGAGGTTGTTGCTTTTGCTGATCCTTTTTTTCGTCCCCTTTGTTTTGATCTTTTTTATCTTGGTTTTCTTTGTCCTGATCCTTCTTATCGTTTTCCTGATCCTTTTTGTCTTGATCTTTTTTGTTATCTCCTTTTTTGTCTTGATCTTTTTTATCCTGGTCTTTCTTGTCTTCTTTATCCTGATCCTTGTTTTGATCTTGATTTTGCTGCTGTTGCTGTTGCTGCTGTTCTATTAATTTTTTTCGAGCATATTCAAGATTATACTTTGTATTTTCATCATTGGGAGATAGTCGTAGTGAATTTTTATATGCATCAATACTTTCTTCGAATTTATTTTCTTTCATAAAAGTATTACCAAGGTTGTAGTAAGCAGCTGATTTTTGATCTGCGTTAGTTGACCGTTCAATAACTTCAGTAAAGAGTTTGTTAGATTCTTCGTAGTTTTCTTGCTCATACATGGCATCTCCAAGGTTAAATGTGCCTTTTTCGTAGCCAGGTTTTTCCATTAATGCTTTACGGTATTCTTTTTCAGCTTCTTGAAAATTGCCTTCTTCAAAATCATTATTACCTTGGCGTACACGTTTCTTTTCCTTTTGAGCATGACTTAAGCCAGCACTAAAAGTAAAAATCATAAATAATATTATAAATCGCATAACTAGTTTCTTATTTACCAAAAAAATCAAATTTCTTAGCCCAGCGAGTTTTTCTGTCGGCTACTAATAACTCAAGTAACAATAAAAATACTGCCAATCCTAAAAATATTTGAAATCTATCTTCGTAATCTGTAAATTGTCTTGTTTCTATTTCTTTTTTATCAATTGCATTAATATCTTCAAAAATACGCTTCAAACCGCTACTTGCATTGTTAGCTCTGGCATAAGCTCCGCCACCAGCTGCTGCAATTTGCCTTAACATATCTTCGTTAAGTTTTGTAATAACAGTTGTGTTTTTTTTGTCTTTTTTAAATCCGGTTTGAACACCATACTTATTATACAACGGAATTGGTGCTCCTTCGGGCAATCCCATTCCGATGGTAAAAACATTTATTCCAAGCTCATTGGCATAAGTTGCAGCTTGTATTGCATCATCTTCGTGGTTTTCACCATCTGTAATTACAATTATCGCTTTATTGTGCTCGGTATCGCCAAAGCTTAGCGCTGCCATTTCAATTGCTTCGCCAATTGCTGTTCCTTGTGTTGGTACTATTTTAGTGTCAACTGCAGATAGAAAAAGTTTCGCTGCTGAATAATCAGTTGTTAATGGTAGTTGTTTGTATGCATTTCCTGCAAAAATAATTATCCCTACTCTGTCTCCTTGCAGTTTGTCGATTAATGTTGATATGGCAAGTTTTGACCTTTCTAACCTGTTAGGTTTAATATCTTCAGCAAGCATTGAGTTTGATACATCAAGAACCAAATACAGATCAATACCTTCGCGTTTAATATTTTCAAGTTTTGAACCTATTTGTGGATCTACTATTCCAATAATTAAAAAAGTGGAAGCTAATAAAACAAGTAAAAATTTAAGTACTGGTTTTGATGAAGATGCTTCAGGCATTAATTCTGAGATAACCGTTGCATCACCAAATCTATTCTTCGCCTTTTTCAACCACATCCTGTAAAGCCAAAAAAGTATGGCAAATGCAAGCAAAAGGGCCAGTAATAGGAAATACTCTGTATGTGCGAATTTTATCATTTACTAATTATTATTTGCAAAAAATGATATTGTTAAATCTTGTTTTACGGAAACTTTCTAAATACCATATATCTTAAGAAAATTTCCAATGTAAAGAATGCTAATGCCAGCAATGCCAAGGGTAAAAATGACTCATGCTTTTTTCTGAATTCCTGAACATCAATTTTTGATTTTTCCAGTTTATCAATTTCTTTATAAATTTCCTTTAGTTTTTTATTATTGTCAGCTCTAAAATATCTTCCGCCAGTCATACTGGCAATTTTTTGTAGAAGTTCTTCATCAATCTGAACTTTCATTTGTTGCATCTGGATTCCGTATGGTGTTTGAACAGGATATGGTGCTGTTCCCATGGAACCAATTCCAATTGTATAAACTCTAATACCAAACATCTCGGCCATTTCGGCAGCTGAAACTGGGTCTACTGAACCTGAATTATTAACTCCATCGGTTATAAGGATAATAACTTTTGAGATTGCATCAGAATCTTTTAATCTACTTACAGATGTTGCTAACCCATCACCAATAGCTGTTCCATCTTCAATCATACCACTTTGCACTTCTGCAAAAATATTTGAGATCATTGTATGGTCGGTGGTAAGAGGCACTTGAGTAAAAGCTTCGCCACTAAAAATTACTAATCCCACTCTGTCATTTGGTCGGCGAGCAATAAATTCATCAGCAACTTCTTTGGCAGCTTCAAGTCTGTCGGGTTTAAAATCACGTGCTAGCATACTACCCGAAACATCGATTGTCATAACAATATCTATTCCTTCGATGTTTATGTTTTGTTTTGTTGATATGGATTGTGGGCGTGCTAAAGCAACAATAAGTAGTGCAATGGCAATCATTCGCAATACAAATAGACTATGAATTAACCATGTTTTTGGACTGGTTTTCATATCATTAAATACCTTAAGTCCCGAAAATCTAAGGTCGGCGGTGGTAGACTTGTTTTTAAACCAATACCAAATAATAAGTAATGGAATTACTAATAGCAAGTATAAATATTCAGGGTTTGCCCAATTATCGATATTCATCATTTACTCACCTCCTTATTATTAGCATTTTTACTGTTTTCAATTTGAGTTGGTTCTGCAATTTGTTTGGTTTCATTAACAAAATCCACACAGTGAGTAAGTCCCAAATCATTTTCCAATGCTGTAGGAACTGCTTTTGCAAACTTCACCATATCTGATAGTTGCATAACACTCTCCAGTTTTGATTTAACTTCTTTATTGATTTCAAACTCGCGTAATTTTGTAATTATTTCGTAGCTGGTCATTTCGGGAGCATCAAAGTGGTACCTGTTTACCATGTATTCTCTAACAATGTCAGTTAGTTCAGAATAGTATTTTTTTAATCTGCCTGATTGCCATACTTTGGTAAGTCGTAACTCTTCAAGTTTGGTAATTGCTACAACATGGGCAGGTAATACGGGAACTGGTTTGCGCTTAAATATTGGTTGTTTTTTCTTTCTTCTTATGAGATAAAAAATCAACAAACCAATTAATATAGTACCGGCAGTTGTTACTAAAATCCAAGGTAATAATTCTTGAAAAGTATAAGGCTCTGTAATTGGTTCTGATATTGGTTTAAATGCTTGCGATGTATCTACCTCGGGTACATACACTTGTAAAAAAAGTAAATCTGTTGATGTTGAGTAGATATTACTATCTTTAACATGTTTGTATTGAAATTCGGCAGGAGTTATCTCAAAATATCCTGAGTCGAAGGATGTAATAATAAATTGTTGACGAAGTGAAATGTCAGAATCAGTATAAGTTGTGTCAATGTTGCTTCTTTGAAGTACTTCAATATTTGATGTTAATGTATCGGCAATGGTTGGCCAACCAACAATCACTTCATAGGGAATAGTAATACCGAGCTCGTATTTAACCTGACCACCTATGGTTATAGCATTTGTATCAAGTGATGACCAGGATTTTACATCCTCTGCTTTAACCTGACCTATAATGATAAAGGCTATAATTAATAATGATATTTTGTTAATAATTTTCATTCTGCTTTAAAAATTTACCTTCTTGCTCCACGTCTCTTGAACAAATTCATGAGGGGCTTCACATAATCTTCACCTGTGTATACTTTTGCCATGTCAACCCCAAAGCGGGCAAATGTACTATCTAAATGTGCTGTTTTTTCACTTACCCGTTTTGTATATAGTTTTCTAACTTTTGAGCTCGATGTGTCGATCCATTTTGTAATGCCTGTTTCGGCATCAAGCATACGAACCATTCCTACATCGGGCATTTCTTTTTCGCGTTTGTCGGTTACCCTGATGGCAATTAAATCATGTTTATAATTGGCAATTTGTATGGCTTTGTCAAATCCTTCATCCATGAAATCAGAGATTATAAAAGCTGTTGATTTTTTCTTTATTGCATTTGTAAGATAACGTAAGGCTTCGGCAACATTTGTACCTTTGTTTTCGGCTTTAAAATCAATAAGTTCTCGAATAATTCTAAGTATATGCGACGTGCCTTTTTTTGGTGGAATAAATTTCTCAATTATATCACTAAAAAATATTACACCTACTTTGTCATTATTTTGGATTGCTGAAAATGATAAAACTGCTGCTATTTCTGTAACAATATCTTGTTTTAACTGACCTTGGGTACCAAAGTTATTTGACCCCGAAACATCAATTAATAACATTACTGTTAATTCGCGTTCTTCTTCAAAAACTTTAATGAAAGGATGGTTAAATCGTGCTGTAACATTCCAATCGATGTTACGGATATCATCTCCAAATTGATATTCGCGAACTTCGCTAAAAGCCATACCTCTTCCTTTAAATACGCTATGGTATTCGCCGGAAAATATTTGATTAGACAATCCTCGTGTCTTTATTTCTATTTTCCTGACCTTCTTGAAGATGTCTTGTGCTTCCATTTATTAATTATCAGTTTGTTAATTTTTAGTCTAGTTTGCAGTTTGCAGTCGACAGTTTGCAGTCAGCAGTTTTGCAATTTACAGTTTGCAGTTTGCAGTTTTTAGTTTTTTATTTATATTTTTCAGGATTATTTATCATATAGTTTAGAAGTTTTCCAATTTCACTTGACTTATTGTTAAAATCATCGAATATTTCTTTCGAGACGTAATTGCATGACAAAGCAAAATCTAACCAAACTTGCGTTTCCGTATTCTCCATGTCAGCATCGGATATTTTACTAATAAAGTGTGCAGGGTATCTTCTTTTTCGATATCCTTCGCCAATGTTTGAACATACTGATTTGGAGGAATTTCTAATTTGTGATTTCAAACCATATTTTTCTTCAGAAGGAAATGATTTAACAACTTCAAAAATTTCCATTGCTAACGAAAATCCTTTTTGATAAACCAATAAATTTCTGAACCCTGATCCCATTTTTAATGTACTTTATAAATTACCCATTTAATATTAGATGACAACGACTGAAGACTACCGACTGAATACTGAAGACTGCCAACTGAAGACTGCCGACTGAATACTGAAGACTGCCAACTGAAGACTGTCGACTGCCGACTGCCAACTGCCGACTGAAGACTACCTAAGGTACTTCAACAGAGTTTAATATTTCGTTAATAATATCCTCACTGGTAATGTTTTCGGCTTCGGCTTCATAAGTTAGTCCAATTCGATGGCGCATAACATCATGGGCAACTGCACGAATATCTTCAGGAATTACGTAACCACGACGGCGTAAAAAAGCTAATGCTTTTGCGGCTAGAGCCAGATTTATACTTGCTCGGGGTGAAGCACCATATTGAATCATACCAGCAAAGCTACTTAATTTGTAATCATTTGGATATCTAGTTGCGAACACAATATCGGTAATGTAATTTTCAATTTTTTCGTCAAGATAAATTTCACGAACAATTTCGCGGGCTTTTAGAATATCGCCTGTATTTAATATTGTATTAGTTTTAGATTGTGTGTTTGTTATGTTTTGACGTAGAATAATTTTCTCATCTTCTTTTGTAGGATAATTAATTACAACCTTGAGCATAAAGCGATCTACTTGAGCTTCAGGTAGTGGATAAGTTCCTTCTTGTTCGATGGGGTTTTGAGTAGCCATTACTAAAAATGGTTCTTGGAGTTTAAAAGTAGTATCGCCGATGGTAACCTGACGTTCCTGCATGGCTTCGAGTAAAGCACTTTGTACTTTGGCAGGAGCTCGGTTTATTTCGTCGGCAAGTATAAAATTAGCAAATATTGGTCCTTTTTTAATGATAAATTCTTCATTTTTTTGGCTATAAATTAGAGTACCAAGTAAATCGGCAGGGAGTAGATCAGGAGTAAACTGAATACGACTAAATTTTGCATCGATTACATTGGCAAGTGAAGTAATAGCAAGAGTTTTAGCTAAACCAGGAACACCTTCTAAAAGAATATGACCATTGGCTAATAACCCAATCATAAGTCGTTCGGTCATGTGTTTTTGTCCGATAATCACCTTGTTCATTTCTAGGTGAATTAAATCGGTAAATTGACTTTCGCGTTGAATTCTTTCGTTTAATTCTCTAATATCTGTTTGTAACATATTATTTGCTTTTTTTAATAACGCAAAATTACAAAATTGATTTTTTGGTTGGTGTTAATAATTGTTAAAGGAGGTGAAAATTGTTACGAAATTCATACACTTCAATTAAGAAAGTTGTAAATTGAATGCCTATTCTTGATTGAAGGTGCGGCAGCGATTGGAGTGGAAGCTTGTTGAAATTGCAATGTTGGTTTTGTTAGTTGGCGTAGGCGTAGGAACGAAGCCCACGTACAACTTAGAAAACCACAATTGGAATGATACAACTTTGAACGAAAAGCGCGCCCGGCCGCCCAAAAAAACATCTAACGGAAAGCTGCCATTAACAATTCTAAATCTTTAGAAGGAATGCCAAACATGCCGCCAATGTAGTTGTTTGTGAGGATGCCGTTGTAAATATAAACACCTTTGCGGAAGAAATTATCATGTTTTAACATATGCTCAGTACCGCCATAATTGGAAATTTGGAGGAGCATAGGTGTGAGTATGTTGCTAAGCGAATGCGAGGCCGTATTTGGTACACAAGATGCGATATTTGGCACGCAATAATGTGTTACCCCATTGTTTATATAAACCGGATTATTGTGAGAGGTTGCCTTTGATGTTTCGAAGCAGCCGCCCTGATCGATGCTAACATCAACTATTACAGAGCCTTGTTCCATATTTCTAACCATATCTTCGGTAATGAGGCAAGGTGTTATTCCGTTTGAAGTAAACTTTGCTGAAATTACAACGTCGGCTTGTTTTAAGGCTGAATTTAAGGTAGCTGAGTGCAATGTTGATGTGGGAATGCTTTGGCCAATATTATTTTGGATACTTCGTAATTTGTAAATTGAATTATCGAATATTTTTACTGAAGCTCCCATGCCAATTGCTGCACGAGCGGCATGTTCGGCAACAGTACCTGCTCCAATTATTACCACCTCGGCAGGTTTAATTCCTGGCACTCCACCAAGTAGTTTGCCTTTGCCATAATTGGTGCTCATTAAGTATTGCGATGCAATGAGTATTGCAGTGTTTCCAACAATTTCGCTTATGGATTTCATTACCGGTATTGCTCCAGATTTATCTTGAATAAAATCGTATGCTAGGGCAATGGATTTTTTGGCAATGAGTTTTGTGAAAAAGCTTTTGGTTGCGTTTGGTAAAAATAATGAAGATAAAAGTACCTTGTGCTTACCAATCATTTCGAGTTCCTGCTCAAGGGGAGGGGCTACTTTTAATATAATATCGGAATTATATGCTTCGCTGGCTGAGCTTACAATATTAGCACCGGCAGCTGCAAATTGTTCGTTGCTAAATTTTGCTCCCTTGCCGGCTCCTTCTTGTACAATAATTTTAATATCATTGTCAATTAGCAGCTTAATAGCCTCAGGTACAATGGGTACGCGATTTTCGTTTGGTGATAATTCCTTGGGTATTCCAATTGTAATTTGGGTTTTTTGTGGAGCATATTCCAACATTTCTTCTTGTGGCATTAACTGCTCTACATTACTCAATTTGAGAAAACCTTTAGATTCGTCGTTCATTATTTTATTGAATAACTAATTACCCGTTTACCTTTTTCATCTTCAACTATAGATACGTATACGTAGGAATCGGGTAAAAGTTCCGAAATTAACTCAGGCCATTCAATAAAACAGTAATTATTGCTGTAAAAGTATTCTTCGTAACCGATGTCGAATACTTCATCTATTTTTTTAATTCGGTAAAAATCAAAATGATAAACAGGTTTGTTATTTTGCGCACTATATTCGTTTACCAATGCAAATGTTGGGCTTGTTACAATCTCATCAACTCCTAGCTCTTCGCAAATTGCTTTGATAAGTGTTGTTTTTCCTGCACCCATGCTACCATAAAAGGCAAATACAAACTGATTTGGTGTATCACCTAATATTGTTTTAGCAACATTGGGTAATTCATCTAAATTTGAGACGGTAATTTGTTTCATATATTATTAAAATATTAGTCCTATTACCATTTGGGTAACTAAATGGGGGTAATTAGAATATTGAACAAATATACAATAATCAAGAACTAAGATTAATGGAAAAATATGTAATTATTTTTGGAAGGGTTAAGTAGCTAAAATACAGGTCTTTATCATAAAGCACGCAAAATGTTACACAAAGTACTTTATGATTAATTTCTTGACAGTAAGCACCTTTGCGCAACATTATGTATTACAATCCGCATATAGCTGTTAAATAGTACCAGTAAGAAAACTCCTCTTTTCCTTATCTTTGATAAGAATATGCTAAAGACAAGGCTTGCGAATTATAAAACCAGCTAAATAATTACAAGTCTACAATATTGAGTCCACTCCGAAAAGTAACAAAATCTAAATTGTTACTTTTCAGAGTAGACTCAATACTACTTTTTTGAACTAAGAGTTATTATTGGAATTAATACTTCCTCCATGGATATTCCGCCATGCTGGAAAGTGTTTTTATAGTAATTAGCATAGTAGTTAAAGTTATTTGGGTAAGCAAAAAAGTCGGTTCCTCGTGTAAAAACCCATCTTGTACTAACATTTAATTTTGGCAAGTAATATTCTTCGGGGTTTGTAATTTCAAATACATCTTTAGCTTTATAGTTAAGACTTTTGCCAAACTTATATCTCAAATTAGTATTTACGCTTTTATCACCAACAATTTTCACTGGGTCGGTTACTTTAATTGAGCCATGATCAGTTGTAATTAGAACAGTAACATCTTTAGAGGAAAGGTATTTAATAATATCAAATAATGATGAGTGCTCAAACCATGATAGCATTAACGACCTGTATGCAGCTTCATCATCAGCTAATTCGCGTATTATTTCCATCTCGGTACGAGCGTGCGAAAGCATATCTACAAAATTGTAAACTATTACATTAAAGTCTTTTGTCATTAAATTTGAAATATTATCAAATAATTTACGACCTGCATTTAGGTTTAGTATTTTATTGTATGATAATGATGTTTTTCTACCATAGCGCTTAAACTGCTCTT
>Ga0307988_1002155_pt1 | contig 10106 bp, 6 predicted proteins | sample EllFjometagen183_FD_203166 | JGI IMG/M metagenome (GOLD analysis project Ga0307988, IMG submission 203166) | Marine microbial communities from Ellis Fjord, Antarctic Ocean - #183 | ecosystem: Environmental > Aquatic > Marine > Unclassified | place: Southern Ocean | collected 2014-10-08 | reverse complement strand
GCAAAAACATGCACAAAAATTATCGCAAAGGTAAGAGAAATTGAGGATGAATTCTGGGTATCAGACATGATAGTGGATGCACTATGAACTTTCTCTTCGGTATCAATTCAATTGCGACTATCTATAGTAAAGGTATCTTCTCCAAGGCAGGACAGTTTAAAAACGCACGTTACGCACTGAAATATCGTTTTTATGATTAGGGACAGATCAAGGTTTTCTAGTGTCGTTTTCGCCAGTTTATAGTATTAGGCTTTCTTTGCCAAGGCGATCCAGAATTTTAGTACCAGACATTCCGCTCCATATTCTTCTGACTCTGGGCAGTCCAGATAGCCCCGGCAGACTAATGAAGCGTCTTGGACAGCGTTATGTTCAGTGTATTAACCGGACATACTAGCGCAACGTCACTCTTTTGGAGGGAAAATTTTGTTCCTGCATAATTCACTAAGAACGATATCTTTTTTTGTCAGCAATATATTGAAATGAATCCGGTGCGGGCCTTAATGGTGCGGCATCCCGGTGAATATCGTTGGCCGAGTTACCCTGTTAATGGGCAGGGTGCCAAGTCATCGCTGATATACCACTATTCGCTTTACTTGGGCCTTGGCGGGAACTGGAACGACCAATAATTAGAATTCGAATGGTATCTACTTTGTTTAAAACAAAATATCTGAATAAAATTTTACTAAATCGTTGGGCGGCCTTTCTCCATGATCTACTCTGCGTTCCGGCGGCAATTTTTCTGGCCTTTTTCTTTCGCTTCAATTTGCAGGGCCTGTCAGAGATTTACCTGCGCTCATTCGTTAATTTTTCCTATGTTGCTGTTCCCGTTTATGCCTGTTTTTTCTGGTTTTTTGGTCTCTACCGCGGTCTTTGGCGCTTTGCATCACTCCCGGATTTACTGAGAATTACGAAGGCCGTTTCTCTTGGTTTTTTAACAGCGCCAATAATTGCTGTAGTTATTTTTAAAATGCAGGATATACCGCGCTCGGTTCTCTTTCTTTCTCCGCTACTACTTGTAATACTTCTAATTGGCACGCGTTTAGGATATCGCCTCTTTAAGGATCGCCGTTTGCACTTACGCCGGAAAGAGGGGGTGAGGACCCTTATTGTTGGCGCCGGGCAGGCAGGAGATCTTCTTCTTAGAGACCTGCTGACCCGTCAGGAGTATCAGCCAGTTGTCTTTGTTGATGATGATGCAACTAAACAGAGAAGAGAGATACAAGGAATACGAGTAGGTGGTCAACTTACAGATATAGTAAAGCTTGTCGGAGCATTGGACATTGGATTGGTTTTACTGGCAATCCCTTCAGCCCAAAAGGAAACCGTTAACCTTGTCATAACACAATGTACAACTGCAAGGGTTAAGTTTAAGACCCTTCCGTCGATTCACGAAGAGTTTGGTGACAATGTGAAAGCAGAGCAATTGAGAGCTATTACTCTTGATGATCTACTGGGTCGTGAGCCTGTTGATCTAGATTGCCAAGCCATCGCTGGTTATCTGCAGAGGAAAACAGTTCTTATCAGCGGCAGTGGTGGCTCCATTGGCTCTGAATTATGTCGCCAAGTTGCTGCCCTTGCTCCCGACCGGCTTATTCTTTTCGAGTATGGTGAGTATAATCTCTACTCAATTGACAATGAGTTACGCAGCAATTTTCCCAATCTTGATATCATTACTGTTCTTGGAGATGTCAGAGATAGAGAGAGGGTGGGTTGGGTCTTTCGAAAATTCAAACCCCAGGTGATATTTCACGCTGCTGCCTATAAACATGTACCAATGGTAGAGATTAATCCGGCGGAGGGGGTTCGTAATAATGTTTTAGGGACTCAGTTGTTTGCCGAGGCGGCAGACCAATATAATGCTGAATGTTTTGTTATGGTTTCCACTGATAAAGCTGTGAACCCAACAAATGTCATGGGATGTACCAAGCGTATTGCTGAGATCTTTTGTCAAAATCTGGCAAGTCGATCCAAAACACGATTTATTACTACCAGATTTGGCAACGTCCTAGGTTCCACTGGTTCTGTAGTGCCGCTATTTGAAAAACAGATCCAGCAAGGTGGCCCCCGGTAACCGTGACCCATCGTGATGTCACCAGGTTTTTCATGAGTATCTCGGAGGCTGTGGGGTTAATTCTACAGGCAGGGTCTATGGGTAAAGGTGGTGAAATTTACGTCCTCGAAATGGGAGAAGCCATTCTGATCAGAGAGTTGGCAGAGCAGATGATTCTTCTCTCAGGGCTGGTTCCTGAGAAAGATATCCAGATTTTTTATATTGGATTACGACCAGGAGAGAAGCTTTATGAAGAACTTTTTCATAAGAGTGAGAATCTTAAGGGAACGCTTCATCCTAAATTACAGCTGGCCGAAGGTAGGCTAGTTGATTGGCACTGGCTGATACAGAAATTAGAGAAATTGGAACGTTTAGCAGGAAGTCGTGATGTAGATCAGTTGTTGCATTATATGCAGGAAATTGTACCTGAGTATGTGAACGCCCGGAGGTAGGCGCCATACAAACTATACTCAGCCGATAGAAACGCGTTTATAATCTGTCCCTGTGCAATATTCCAAGGCAGCACCTCAAGAAGCTTACAGGGTATTTCGTTGTTATAGTGTCCTCATTTAAATTTGTTTTCTTTTCAAAGAGGGTTGTCGTTTCTGAAGAAAATTACACTAAATTTGGTTGGCCATCTTTTAAACTTAACAACCATGTGAGAATTTTGCTGAGACCATATAAAGAATACGGGGTAATAAAAAATAATTACATTCACATGGAAAGTACAAAAAAGAAATTTTAACAATATATCGATGAATAATTCTTAAAAAATCCATCAAACATGAGCAAACCAAAGCATATAGTTTTCATTACTCGTGAAATCATCCCATATTATTATGGCGGAATAGGTACACTTTTTAAAGCACAAGCAAAACTCCTTTTACAAAAAGGCCATACCGTATCTATTATTACCCGTTCACTTGGTGGTATTTCTGTAGATGAAATCAGGGATAATTATGGTGAAATTGGTGTTTTCCTGATAGATGTCCCTGAACAGTCAAGTTACATCGATTATTCGCCAAGTGGTGGAGTAATTTCTACATATAATCTCGCTTACGCTATCGCAGTTGCCAGGAAATATCAGGAAATAGAAAGAGACTTGCAGCCTGATATTGTTATTAGTGCAGAGTTTGGTGCAGAAGCATTTCTTCTTCTGCTTCAATCAAGTTTATTAGGTAAACATCCTGATACCAGATTTATTTTACATAATTCTGGTGGAACTTATGAAGCAATTACTACCTATGAGGGTGGAAAATCAAGCGACGAGCCCAGCGAGTTGAATGAATCACAGAACCAGTTAAATTGTGCAATGGAAGACTGCTGTATACTTTTGGCCTGTGAAATAATTGCCCCTACGGAAATCGCATGGAAGCAGACATCACAACGATTGCAAAATTTTCGTACTGTTGATGTTGTGCCGAATTTGCTAGATAAAAAACTGTTTTGCCAGAGTGGTGCGCAAATAGGCGATGAAGAAAACTATATTCTTTTTGTAGGGCGCCTGGATAGACATAAAGGTGCTGATAGGGTGTTACGGTTTTTTCTGGAATGGCATAATAAGTTAAACCCGGATATTAAACTCATACTGGTTGGCCGAGACTGTTTTTGGAAAGAGTATGATCTGACATTTATAGAGTTTTGGCAAGATAAGATACCTGAGGAAATTAAAAACAGAATAGTATTTACAGGTCAGGTTGAACATAATCGAGTTAAAGAATACATGTCGCGTGCCACTTTATGTGTTTTTCCTTCTCGGTGGGAAATGTTCGGTATTGTCTGCCTTGAAGCCATGTCGTATGGCATCCCCATTGTTGTTTCTAAAAACACTGGGCTAGCTGAAGTCTTAGGAGATGATCTTCGCGAATTTGCTTTGGATTTTGATACTGAACAGGAAAAATTAGTTGATATTGTGCAATCAGTTGATGGTCCTAAAGAAAAGCGAAGAGCAGTACTGAGGGAGATTCTTCTTGATCGATACAAGTATATGGTTGACAGGTCAGAAAGTGAGTTTCTTGCAGTTATAGATGGAAGGCAAAATCAGAAGTATATAATTGATCAAAAGCAAAGAGAGAAAATATTTGATCAATTGTTTCAGGCTGTTTCAGCAGTGACTGATATTTCCCACGTTCTGAGTAATGATATTTTGAAAATAAGAAATTATTTCAACCTTGACGATGATAAATATTTAGAGATTGTTCGAGGTAAGGTAGATGCTGGAAATAGTATTTGGCATTTTGTATTTAGATGGATGAAGAAGGTAATAACTAAAAAATGAATGGTAATTTTACACATCGTAAATTGAACATAGCATATGTTTGTCGAGAGTTTGGCCCTGTAACAGGTGGGGGAATTGGCACATATATTTATAATGTGTGTATGGCAATGGTCGGTAAAAAACATCGCGTTTTTCTGGTTACAGATTGTTTCGATGAATCCAATACGCACTTATTGCCACCCGGAGTCATCTTGGTTCCTGTCATAGATACTCCTAACTATCGCAAGAGCAGTTTTGTATCCTCTGCCCACGAATATTCCTATCGAACATACGACACTTTATCTGATCTGGTATCTAAAGAACAGATCCATATCGCAGAGTTTGCCGAGTTTGGTTGTGAAGGTTTTGCAGTAATCAGGGCAAAAAAAACAATGAATCAGTTTCTCGAGACTAAGCTGATTGTGAAGTTGCATACTCCAAGTTCCTTATTATTCGATATTAACGAAGACAAGAGGCAGGAGGTGGATAGTTTCTGTAGTTATGCAATGGAAGATTATTGTGTCAGGAATGCTGATATGGTTACCTCACCGTCCTTGTCATTGGGTGAGTATTTTAAAAATAGAGTTGGGCGAGATGATATCGTGAAATGCCCTTATCCAATGGAATTACCAGAGACGGGGATATCGCGAAATTTTACCAATGAACAGGTAAAACGTGTACGATTTATCGGATCCGTGCAAATTCGTAAGGGGATAGATACATTTGTGGCAGCAGCCAGATTGATACTGGAAAAGGACAGCTCATTTTTATTTGAAATATGGGGGGCAGACAGGAGTGCTCATACCTTTGGCAAGTCTTATACAAAATACCTCGAACAGCAAATTCCTGAAGATCTAAAAGAAAAAATAGTATTTTGTGGGGGGGTTCCCTATAGTGATATTCCTACTCTCTTTCGAGAGTCATGTTTTTGCATTTATCCTTCCCGCTGGGAGAACTGGGCAAATGTCTGTCTGGAGGCGATGTCATATGGCTGTGTAGTCCTAGTTTCTCAGGAGGGTGGGATGAGTGAGATGGTTGAACATGGTAAAAATGGATTTGTTATAGATCCTCTCGATCCGGCTATGATTGCTGATCTCGTATTAGAGCATTCGCAAGATATTAAAAGGTTGCATGCACTTTCTTTAGCCGCACAAGAACGCAGTACATTTATCTGTGATCCGCTGGAGACTACTGAAAAGATCGAAAAAAACTATTTAGAAAGCTACTCTAAAAAGGACTGGGTCTCGGTTACGAAGCCACTCCCTTTGGTATCTGTTGTGATACCGTATTACAACCAGCCAGATCATCTTCAGGAAACCGTTGAGTCAGTACAGAATTCTGACTATGAAAATATTGAAATTATTGTGGTTAACGATGGGTCGTCAACTGAGTCGGCAAATAAGTGTTTTGAGAAATTGTCAAATGTTACAAAGATTTTAAAAACGAATGGCGGGCTCAGCTCTGCCAGAAATGCTGGAATTTCGGTTGCAAATGGCGAATTTATCATACCCTTGGATGCGGATGACTTAATTGAGCCAACCTATATCTCGAAAGGGGTAGAGACGTTAGTAAATAATCCTGAGCTCGGATATGTAAGTTGTCACGCAAGAAATTTTGGTGAATTCGATAACTCTTATGTACCGCTTGGCTATGTTCCAGAGCTAATGTTGTTTATTAACACTCATGGAAAATGTTCCAATTTATACAGAAAAGAAGTGTTTGATCAGTGTGGTGGATATGATGAAATGATGACTTCTTATGAGGATTGGGATTTTTTAATTACTCTTGAAGAAAACGGAATTGAAAGCGATGTTTTGCCTGATGAATTTTTTAAATATCGTCGGCATTATGATTCAATGGTATATGAGACTGCAAATCGTCAGCGATCCGACCTTATCCAGTATATGATGATCAAGCATCCTAAGGCCTTAGAACAATATGCTCCTGAAATGGCGATTGTTTTGAGCCGTTTATGGAAAGATACTGAAATCCACCATGAGTTTGCCAGGCAGCAGTTGGCCAATCAAACCTTTGGGCCTGTTAGTATGGACAGATTGGACGTAGGTAATAAAACTAGATTGCAAGTGTACTCCCAAAGGAATGGCCAATATTGGGAACATAACTCTGTGTATATAGACTACCCGGAGAAGACCTGGCATGATCTCAAACTTAATCTACCTTTTCAGGGCCATGATGGGATATATCGTGTCGATCCTTCTAACTCTTCCGGAACGATATTGATAAGAGATCTTATAATCAGGGATAAGAGGACTTCAAAAAAACTCTTGCACGCCTCTGGCGATAATGATTTTTCTGGATGTAATGTTGTTGGTGCGGTTGAGAAATCGATTCAAGATGGTTTTTTGGTAATCAATGCCTATGACAGTGACCCACAGATACACCTCCCGGCTTTTGTTGTCGTGGAAAATGTAACTCTCGAGATAGTTTTGTTCTATGACAGTAATCCAGAAATAAACATCTCTGAAATTATTAACAATTCTTCTGCCAAAAATATAAAGCACAAAATAAAAAAATTTCTGCATACAAGGCTGTGCAGAGTTGCAGATCAGCTGAAATGACCTCACCAAAAAATCTAAAGGTTGTTTTCTGGGGAACCTATGATACAGGTAAGCCCAGAAATAGAATTATTCTTCGAGGGCTAGCTGAATATGGCGCAACGGTTTACGAATGTCATAAATCTATTTGGGAGAATGTCGAGGATAAGACTCAGATAACTGGGTTATTATTTTACCTGAAAATTTTGGTACGATGGCTTTGTGCATACCCGCCACTAATCTTCAATTATTTCAAACAACCAAGCCATGATGTGATTTTTGTCGGTTATCTAGGGCAACTGGATGTTTTGATTTTATGGCCATTTGCAAAACTACGTGGAAAACCGATAGTCCTCGATGTTTTTATTTCACTCTACGATTCAATTGTATTCGACCGGTGTCTTGTAGGGCCGCACAATCCAATCGCTTGGGCAATATATATACTAGAGTGGATTGCTTTCAGGGCGGCTGATATGGTTCTTATTGATACTGAGGCACATAGGCAATATCTTGTTGACACTTTCAGGTTAAAGCCGTCTAAAACTGGCAAGGTGTTCGTCGGAGTTGAACCTGAGTTTTTTCCATTTCCAGTAGACGGAACTGATACCTCTCACCTGGAACAGCACAAATTATTTACCTTTCTCTTTTATGGTCAATTCATACCTTTGCATGGTATACCTACAATAATAGAGGCAGCCAGGATTATCGAAGGAAATCCTGTCGAAATCATTATCATTGGTCGAGGGCAGGAGAGTGGTAAGGTTAGCGATATGCTGAAAGAGGTCCCCTTGACCTGTATAAACTGGATCCCCTGGGTGGAATATGAAATGCTAAGCCGTTTTATCCAAAGTTCAGATATTTGCCTTGGGATTTTCGGTAATTCAGAAAAAGCAGGTAGAGTTATTCCTAACAAAGTGTATCAGATTCTTCACTCGGGAAAACCAATTATTACTCGTGACTCTCCAGCTATAAGAGAGTTATTAACACCTGATCAACCAGGTGTGATTCTTGTACCCCCAGCAGATCCTAAAAGTTTGGCAAAACAAATGCTGAAACTTTTTGAAATGAAAAGAGTAAATTTGAAATGTAAGTTTCATAACTCGGTGAAGAACCAGATTACTCCGTTAGCCATTGGAAGAGAAACAGCAAAACATCTAAATAATGTAGTTGAAGGATGTAGTTGATTTGAGGCTTGCTAAATACTCGATCCTCTGTCTTTTAGTTAAATAAGGAACAATATTTATGTTAGATGTTTTAGGACATATATTGGCTTACCCCTATTATTCACGTCCTGTTTTCGTAATTGGCGCTGGTAGGTCCGGCACTACTGCACTTACCCATGCTCTGGGGAATCACCCACGTATATTGGCCATTGAACGAGAATGCCCATTTATTGCTCATGTAGGCAGACTATCATATTATATTGAACCAGAACGATTTGGATCGTATTATCAGGAGAATATGATTGCCTCTAATGATGACGTAATAAGAGGGCTGGCACGGCTAAGTTTTGAAAGTTGCAGGGGAAAAAATTTTGGCATTGCTGACAGTCTAAGGAGTATCTCTGGAGGTGATTTTACATTATTGAAAAGTAGTCGCTGGTGCGCCAAAACATTCCCCAACCATGAAGAGTTTCTTGGTTTACGCCGATTGTTTCCAAAAGCTCGGTTTCTTTATATATTGCGCAATGGTATAGACATGGTGCAGTCTAGAACCAGTTTTCCAGGTTTTAAGGAATTTGGTTTTCTAGATCATTGTCGAACATGGACCATGAATGTTGATCAGTACTCTTATATCGAAAATTACCCTGAATTTGCCTTGGAAATTCGTCACGACGAAATGGTAAAAGAGCCAGAAAGGATCTTACTACAAATTTGTGAACTTCTTGACCTCGAATTTCATTCGGGGCCAGTTGATTTTATAAGTGGAACAATCGTTCATCCTTTGGACAATGCCACTAAAAGCAATGTTGTGGTCAAAGATATATTGAAAAAACGTAAGCCAGCATGGCTCAAATGGAGTGATGAAGAAAAAGATATTTTCAAGACAGTTTGTGGAGAAAACATGCGTCATGTCGGCTATAACCTACCTTTTTAGTATCTTTTAAAGAGCCTATTTTTCATAAAATAATCTCCAAAGGGCAAATCGCCCATATCTCATTCAACAAGGTGTCAGCACTATTATGGATAAAAAAAAAGAATTGGCATTAGGGTGGAAAATTGCTGTCACGGTGTTTTTTTTTATTTCTCTTTGTGTGGCCTTTAATCTACCAAGCTATCCTCCTTCTTTAGCGCTTGTAAAATTAAAAATCATATCTTCTAGTGCAGAGACATTACAATTGTTTTGGGTTTCAGAAGGGCTAAACTATACTGAAGAGAAGAGTTCTGTTGACCACCTTGAAACTGGACAACATGAGTATTCTATCAGAATTTTTCCATTACATAATATAGTTAAATTACGACTGGACCCATCTGTTCGGCATTCTATAATAGAAGTTGAGTCGTTAGAAATGGTGTGGGATGGAAAACTGATATTTAAGCTTGCTGGAGAAGAACTAAAAAATGCATTGTCACCCGTCAAGGGAGTGGAACTAGAATTTGATCAGCAGAATTCTCGTGTTGTTGTCAGGTCAGTAGGTGGTGATCCAGGTGTTGAATTGGAAACAACGCAATTGATGGCCGATTTTGTTTTCGGAAAATTTTTAAAACAGGTTGTAAAGGCTCTGCTCCTGACGATAGTTTTTCTAGTCATATTGGGATATATAACTTCTAGTCGCTACCGGACGGATTCCCATTTTACTTATCCCCGTAGAAACAGGCATTGGGCATATTGGGGAATAATATTTCTTATTCTAGGGATGTATCTAACCATCGTCACTCCTGTTTTCTTAATTGATTCCAACCCAATTATTCATTTTGTAGCAATATCTTATCTGATTGGAACGCTGTTGTTTATCCCTATTTTCTGGTTTGCCACCAGAAAACTTGAATATACAATCCCTGGGCAACCTGTCATATTTTCCTGGTTCTGGTTCGCTCTGCCTTCCTTCGTTATATGGTCATTTTACCTGTTGTCTTTTTGGCCGGGTTCAATGAGTCCTGATTCTCTGGATCAATGGAAACAAGTACTTAATGGTCATTTGACGGATTGGCATCCTGCATTTCATACAATAAATATCTGGTTGATTACCCGAATCAAACTATCACCTGCGACTGTTGTAATCGTACAGATACTTGCATTGGGG
>Ga0307988_1002152_pt1 | contig 10108 bp, 8 predicted proteins | sample EllFjometagen183_FD_203166 | JGI IMG/M metagenome (GOLD analysis project Ga0307988, IMG submission 203166) | Marine microbial communities from Ellis Fjord, Antarctic Ocean - #183 | ecosystem: Environmental > Aquatic > Marine > Unclassified | place: Southern Ocean | collected 2014-10-08 | reverse complement strand
TGGCGACTCTTACTGGAAAATTGCTAAAAGATACAATCTAAAAACTAAGACTTTACTTGACGCTAATAACATGACAGGCAAAGAAACCTTGCATATTGGACAGAAATTGATAATTCCAGACGGTAAAAATGCGGTTTCAAAAACAGCTGCAACTCCAGCTGCAACGCCTAAAGCTACCGACGACAGTATAACAAGTATTTTGGATACAGTTGAGAACCCAGATGCTACGACTGCTCCAAAAGCTGCAAAGGAAGATGAGAGCATTGACGGCTCTGACAGCAGCGAAAGAGCAGTTCAAGTACCAAAGGACATCAAAGTAGAAGATTTTGCAAAGCAATATAATATCTCAACTGCTATGCTTAAAAAATTGAATACAGATTATCCTGCTGACGGAATATTCAAAGCTGAATCAGTAGTAATAATTCGTTCAGAATAGTAAATACATAATTTTTAATAAGGGCAATCTCGAAAGAGTTGCCCTTATTTTTTTGCCTGGGCTCAGCCTGAATGTTAATATAGCTTAGAACAATGTCCATTTGCAATCAACAGCTAGGGATGATGGTGTTGAATGCGTTATGTGTGCGGGCTACTCAGAGAGCCGTCCCTGTGCTACAAAAAGCCTACTATCTATTTGGCATTAATTGGCATAAAAAAACCAGCTCCGCAGAGCTGGTTAATGAAAGCAAAATTTTAGTTTCAATTTACCAATTGAATAATATGGTTATTGGGCATAATCCTTTTGGATTGAAGTTTAAAACTCCAATTTGAATGCATGATCTTTTCTTCTTTGCTTCTATGAACTCAGCAGTCTCGAAATCATCGAACACATCACTTGGAGGTTCATATAAGTTTATTACACCGATTTGAAATCCTTTAAAGATTGAATTGGCAATATTAAAAGCACCTAATTGAAAACCTGCAAAAATTGAGTTAGAAACATTCGCAACTCCTATTTGAGCACCATAAGAATTTTCAAAATTAGCTCCGGCGTTATCCTGACTGTCCGATCCAAGCTCGTTATATATTCCGCCAATTTGTAATCCTGTCATTCGGGTTCTAGCGACATTAAAAAGAGCTAAACTCAGTCCATTCACTGTACCAGCAGTCCTATTGAAGAAAGAGGCTTGTATGCCATTAGTTCCACCTGCTCCAGAATCGCAAACAAAACCACAATCCAAGCCATCTACACCTTCGTTATAAGCATATAGTGCTGCAAAGCGAAAACCAGTTATCATAGTTTTTTCACATGGGGTTTGGAGAGGACAGACAAAAGCAATTCCCACTGCAGCTTTTTTGTTGCATGAACAATCTGTAATTTCGTCATTATAATTAGAAGGCTGACTTTTGTAGGCGCCAGGTTTGGGTTTAGTGACTTTCTTGACCGTTTTTACCGTTTTGGCTTTAACAGGCTTTTTAGCTTTAACCGCTTTCTTGCTCGCAGCTGCCTGACAAAGTGCGATTCCCATTAATGCTGCAACGAAAAAAACGATAAACTTTTTAGTTTTGAACATACTGAAATCTCCTGTTTAATTAAATTATTAATACAAAATAACAATGTTTAACTCAAAAAGCAAATTAAAAAGCTATATATCGAAACACTTATGCTCAAAAAAAATGTACAAAAATAAAAACCGGTTTTTTGTTTGCTTTTTTTATTGTTTTTTCACTCCATTGGTTTATTGTTATATATAGTCTCGTAAAACATAAATATTACTGATATAAAAGGTAGAAAATGGCATCTCTAAAAATTGGTATGATCGGTCTGGACACTTCGCATTGTCCGGCATTCGCAAAACTCCTGAACGATGAAACTAATGAATTTTATGTTCCCGGAGCACAAGTAGTTAAAGCTTTTCCCGGCGGCAGTGAATTATTTTCCAACAGTATGGGGCGCGTTGAAGGTTTCACAAATGAATTAAAAGAACTCGGTGTGGAAATTTGTGATTCAATTGAAGCAACTGCTGAAGGGATGGACGCATTTTTCCTTGAAAGTGTAGACGGACGCCAGCATCTTGAACAGTTTAAAATTCTTGCTCAATACGGCAAGCCTGTTTTTATTGATAAACCTTTCGCATGTTGCTTTGAAGATGCTAAGGCTATAGTTGAGCTGGCAAAAGAAACTAACACGCCAGTTATGACAGCTTCCGCGATTCGTTACGGTAAAGGCATAGACGTTTTGCATGATGGTTCTAAAGTCGAAGCATGTGAGGCTTTTGGTCCTATGGCGCTACTTGATGATTATCGTGATTATTTCTGGTATGGAATCCATTCCGCAGAAACTTTATATTCTTTTATGGGAAGCGGCTGCACGCAAGTTCAAACTACAAGTACTGACAAAATAGATGTGATTGTAGGTACTTGGGCTGACGGACGTATCGGAACGCTTCGCGGCAACCGTGTGGGAGCTAATGGTTTTGGCTGCATGCTTACAGTTGAAGGTGAAACTAAATTCGCACTCGTTTCTGCTGAAGTCCCATATTACGCGCTAATGATGAAAAAGCTTGTTCCATTCTTCCAGACTGGAGTTTCAGATATTCCAGTTGAAGAAAGTCTGGAGATCATTGCGTTCCTCGAAGCTGCCAGTCAAAGCAGGGCTCAAGGCGGTAAAGTCATAGAAATAATGAAATAATTTATACTCGTTGAATAAGCTTCATGTTTAGGCATGAAGCTTATTTTTTTGTTTTTTGCAGGGCTTCGTACTCTTTTTGGATTGATTTCACTAAAGCTTTATTGTTTTTGGCATAGGCTTTGGATAATTTTTCTTTTAATACTGCCGCCTTATCGTAATATGCTGCTTTTTTCTCATCATAATATTCGCGATATTTTGCGGCGCGTTTTTTAAAGCGTTCGGCATATTCCTTTGCTACATCTATATTATACTTGTGCATTGCCTTTTTCATTTGTTCTTTTGAAGCTTCTTCCTTCTTCAAGTTTGCGGCCACACTTTTCTTTATTTTTGCACAGCTCTTGTAATATGCGGCTTTTGCTTTGCGCCCCTGTTTTTCGGCTTTTTTGGCTTTTACAAGATAGCTTTTTGCTGAACGTTGGAACTTTCTTGTTTTTCTTGCCTTTGGAGTATTCCGTTTTGCTACGGCTATATTTGATTTGATTCGTTTAAGGTCTTTTTCAATATTTTTACAGGAAACATAAGCTTGATATAATTTTTTATCAGGAACTTCTTTGCCTCCGTGATAAGCTATGAGAGTTACTAAGCCAGCGTTAATTTTTTGACACATTTTTGTGCTTCTGGTATCTTTACACTTTTTGGCTTCCTTCAATAACTTTTGCGTCTCACTGACTTTAGCGAGTAATTTTTTAGCTTCTTTAGGATCTTTCGGTACAAGTTCTTTGATTTTCTTCTCTATTGCCTCGGATGTCTCTTTCTTTTTGCTTCGGTCTAAAGTCGTGGTAGCGTCAAACTCCACTGATTTTTTACCATCGTTCTTGAAGGTCTCTGTAGCATCGAATTCTATCTTCTTTTTGTCGTCTTGCTTGAACGTTTCTGTCGTATCAAGTTTTACCGAACTGTCTTCATCTTCCTTAGCTCTCAGATCTGGGAAAGCTGTCGTCATAAAAAGTAAAATTAACAAAAAAATAGACTTTTTCATATTTCCCTCTATAATTCTAGATTATTCAACTTTGACCACGGGCTGTCTTCATTTTCCGGTTCTTGGCAATCGCATTTACTTTCATTGAGATTATTACCGCATATATGACACAAACCGGAGCAGTCATCTTTACATACACAGTTAATTGGAATTTCCACAACCAAAGCAACACGGACATCGTCCGTTATATCCATTTCCGAACCCAAAAGTTCTTCGTAAAATAAACAAATATCAGAATTTATAAGTTTGCCTTTGAATTTTTTCAGGCAACAACCACATAAACCCTTGTAAGTAGTACTTGCTTCGCCCTTTACCAGAATTCCGCTGGAAATCATTGAGGCATGCAGTTGATAATGGATATTATCTTTGAAAGATATCATTTCAGAATCTTCAACATCCAAAAAAGATGAAGGTTCTTCTCCCTCAATATCTATATCCTGCTTTTTTAAAATATCAATCGAAAAGCTTATCATTCAATTTTTCCATCCTTGAGTTTCATGCTAACAAGCTTGAAAACCGGCGCCGGAACATATTGAGAAAAATCCGCCCCTAATAAAGCGGCTTCTTTGACAATGCTTGAACTTACAAAAGAGTTCTTAGGAGTCGGCATCATAAAAATAGTTTCACATTTTTGATCAAGACTACGATTCATCAAAGCCATTTGGAGTTCATACTCAAAATCCGAAAAAGCCCGCAATCCGCGTAATATCGCTTGTGCCTTACAATCATTCAAGGCATTTACAATCAGACCATTAAAGGGAAGTACTCTGACATTCGGCAAATAATCACAGCATTCCTTAATAACCGTTACCTTTTCGTCTTGAGTCAAAAAATAATTTTTGTCACGATTTATAGCAACCCCGACGATAACTTCGTCAAAAAGTTTGCTAGCGCGTTCAATTAAATCCAAATGTCCGTTGGTCAGTGGATCAAAACTACCTGGGTATAATATTTTTTTCACTTTGATAATCTCTTGTAAAATAGTGTTTGTCAGTTAAGAAAACGTCATTTTTAACAGAAAAGATAATGTTTTCCGTTAAAAAATCAAAATGACGGTTAAATAACGGTTGAAATTTCTTAACATAAATATACTTTATATATTATACTATTGCAAACATTTATAACAAAAACATAATGATAGTGAGCAAATGATAAATAACAAACAATTAAATGTAAGCTCTCTTGGTGAACTGGTGGAAAACGGTATCAAGCGGGTAAGTATTGCAATAGGAGTTTTTGATGGTGTCCACTGCGGACATCAAGTGTTATTGAAAGAACTTGTCGAAATGGCAAAGAAAAATGATTCTATCCCGGTAGCTATGACTTTCTATCCGCATCCACGCGCTATACTGAATCCTCAAAATCCACCGCCACTTTTGATTTCACCAGCGAAAAGAATCAGTTTGCTTCATGATTATGGAATGCAGGCCGTAGTTACTCTATCTTTTTCAAAAAGCTTCGCCGAGCAAAGCCCCGAAAATTTTATTAAAAGTTGTCTGCATTCTCCGAATATAAAAATTTGCGGCTTATGTGTCGGACGTGACTGGCGCTTCGGAGCCAAAGGCGCCGGAAAAATCGACCTGCTTGATAAAATGGCTCAAAAAGATGGTTTTGATTTTGCCGCGGTTAAAGAACTTATCAGAAATAACGATGTCGTCAGCAGTACAAGTATTCGACGCGCTATCGCAAGTGGAAAACTTGTTGAAGTCTCAAAAATGCTCGGACGTCATTACTGTTTGACCGGAATCGTCGAAAAAGGACACCATGATGCGACTAATGACCTGAATCATCCGACTGCTAATTTGAGTATACAATACGGAGTCTTACCGCCATGCGGAGTGTATGCGGCAAGAGCCTTCGTTAAGGGCAGGATGCGTATTGCCGCGGTTAATATTGGGTTTTCACCAACTTATAATCGTCCGGGAGAAAAGAAAATCCGTATTGAGGCGCATTTTGTTGATTTTTCAGAAGATATTTATGGTCAAACAGTGGAAATAGAGTTATTAGAATATTTACGTGAAGAGCGTTGTTTCTTCTCGCCTTCAGATCTAAAAAAACAAATAGAAATAGATCTACAACGAATAATAAAAATTGCTAAATAAAAAAGGAGTTGGCTTTATGGAAAATGACAAAACTTATATTATAGCTGATTTTGTGAAGATTCTTGATGTGCCGCGGACAACTTTGAAAGATTGGCTGACGCGTTATGAAGATTACATTGAATTTGAAATCAGAGGACGTCGTAAAATTTATTTTGAAAGTTCTTTGGATGTCTTGAAAGAAATAGCAAAAATGCGGAAAGATGGTAAAAATGCTTCTCAAATACTTTTGGAACTATCATATGCACATCCATTAAATGCCAATATTACCCATGAAATAGAAGTCCCGCAAATAGAAGTCCCTGTAATAGAAGCGCGCCATCTTCCTGTCAAAAACAACCCTTTAATTGAAGCCTTGTTGCCAATTGTTAAACAGCAAAATGAAGAAATGGAACACATGCTTAGCGACAAACTCCATGATATGGCCTCAAGTTTACATGAAGCGCAAATTGCGACTTTGCTACCAATTGTTAAAAACCAGAATCAAAAGATGGAACGCATACTTGCTAATAAATTAAATGATATGGCCGAAAACTTACATCGAAATCAGCTTGACGGCAATAAAATCTCAAAACAAAGTTCACGTCGGATTTTGATTGTCATAGCTTTGATTCTTACGCTGGTTGCAGCTGTAGTCTTGAGTTCGAGCAATATTTATTATGTCCTGATGAATCAAAAAAGAAACCTTGATTTAGTAGAAAGAAGCCTTGAAAGAAATATCTCTCAAAGTAAAGATATTCTTGTTAGTGAAATGCAAAAACGTGAAAAATATAATAAAGATCAGATACTAAAATTACAAGATCTGTCAACTATGTTTAAAAAGAATGAGGAAAATTCCAATAAAAACATAGGTACTCTGAAAAAAGACATCAAAGATCAACAAAGAATATTCATGGCTTTAATGGAGAAGTATAATAAATTAATGTCCGAACAACGCAGTATTCAAAAAAACCTTTTAGAAGGAAGTTTTGATAAACAGAGCGGTGCTGTCCTCAAGAAGATAGATGAATTAATCAAACAAAGCACAAATGATAAATTTAGAGAATCTAATGATAGTGAAAAGATTCGTGCATTAAAAGAAAAACTTTTTGAGCTAAATCTTAAGATGAACGCAATGGAAGAAGCAAAGAGAAAAGCTGATCAGTCAGCTATACCTGTATCTTTTTTCCCAAAACCAGTAAAGGCTCCTGCGAAGCAAGCGGTAAAAGCTCCAATAAAACAATGAGCTTTTTACTGTGAATAATGAGATTAATAAAATAAACTTTTTTTATCAGGAAGGCCAACGTATGTGGCTGACTAATCCTGATTATGTCTTGACTAAGGAATTCTACGAACTGTGGGAAAGCCTTCATGCTCCTCAGCCCTTTGAAATAGCGGACACTGTTGAATTACTCGGCGTTAATTTTAATCTCCCTGAATGTGACAGCAGTAAAATCGCTTACTATTCCTGGGTCAACAAGGATATGTGCCCGGCTCTCTTTGTCGAAAGCAAAGAATGGGAAAAGCGTTTCCTCTTGACTTTTGCTGAAGGCGAAGCTAAAATCTATGAAGAAGATTTGATTCTGCTCAGTGATGATGACTACAGCATGGGCGAAAAACTTGAAGTAGTCATGGAAGTTATTTCATACATGCGCAAATGCAATTCAACGAAAAACATCCTTGAGCTGACAAAAAAAGATTTTATTAGTTTGATGGATAATATCGCGGAACTTTATCCTGCCGGACTCATCAACTTGATGAAACGCTCTTCTGCTGGATTTATTAAAAGTTTATCTCGCAAAGCTACTGCGGATATGGCGGCCGATGAACTAAGCCAGCAGTTAAGCCTACCGCTGGGAGGAGACTATTCATTTGGAGAAGATAACAAGCTTGATGATTTGGAAGTAGTGGCTGCTCCAGCACATATTTCTGCACGAACAACATGGCAAATTCAGGCGGATTTAGAATTCATCAATCAATCTTACCGACTTGCCACTGAAAACGAAAGACAATTCATACTCTCCTTGAAAGATGCGGAAATAATTGGCGAAACAGGAAAATTTGATGTTCCATTGAAGATAAATATAGATGCGGAGATGCCAATCAGGCAGAATGATATTTTGAATGTCTACATACGCGGTGAAAATGATGTTTTAGGAACTTTCAAAGTAGATATATTTGACGAAAATAAAATATTAGGCCGCTTGCGTTGCGATTATCCACAGGAGGTCGAAAAACTGTTCGATAGAATGTTTGTCAAACTACAGAGAAGCCCGCGTGAATTCCTGACAAATACCTTTGAACAACTCCATAATTCTTTCTGTAACAATGAAAATAATAAAGACTCCGACAGTGTTTTGAAATATCTTCTCGGATTTAAAGATTTTACATTCAAACCAGGCACGAAAGGCAGCCCTCCGAAAGGTATGGATAGCTCTCAAAAAAGTGCATGGCGTTCAGCTATTGAAGCTAAAAATCCAGTCGTTTTAATCCAGGGGCCTCCGGGGACCGGGAAAACTTTTTGTCTCGAACAAGTCGTTAGAAAATTATGTGAGCAAAAATTAAGGATATTGATTACCGCTCCTTCAAATACCGCGGTTGATAATATTTGCCGACGCATAAATGATTTGCCGCTTTTGCGTTTTGGAAAAACCAACCGAAGCATTGCTCCGGATGTTTCAGCGCAATGCTGGATAGGCGAAGAAATAAACGTCAAACGTTTCGTTATGAAGCGCCAGCAGCTCAATACCGGAGGAATCTACGCTGGCACACAAGTCGGTTTACTGCGTGAAAATATTATCAGCGATGACATTTTCGAAAATGGTTGTTATGATGTCGTTATTTTTGATGAAGCAGGGATGTCCAATATGGAAGAATTTCTCCTTTGCGCAAGGCTTGGCAAGCGAGTCGTGCTGTTTGGCGATCACTTGCAGTTACCCCCCTTCCCCCTGCCTGAATATATTATCAAGGAAGCCTCAGAAAAACATGGTCCTCTATCCAAGAATAGGGCTGCTTTGATTAAAGTAAGCGCACTTGAGTGGCTGAACAAAATAAGAAAAATACCAGTTACTATGCTGCAGCGTTCATATCGCTGTCAAAACCCGCGTCTGCTACGTTTTGCTTCAACTTTATTTTATGATGCAGGTGTTTTACCGAGCTCATCCGCCGAATATTTCAAGCTTTCATTCCACGAACGAAAAAGCAAATATCCTCCTTCAACACTGCGTTTTTTATCGACTTCATCTCTACCTGAAGAAAAACGTCGTGAATATCTGGAGTTTGAGCAACAGAAACCGGGAATTGCTAATCCTGCAGAAGCTTATCTCTGCCTCTATGCTTTTTACCAAGCGCTAAATAAGTATCCATTGGAGGAAATCACAATCATTGCTCCTTACCGCAGACAAATCAAAATTATTCGCGAAAATATTTCACTGCAAAGGGTTCGCAAACTTTGTCCAAAGGAGACCATTTCAGACAAGCGCTGGAATAGTTTTGTTCATTCAAAAATCGCTACGGTAGACAGTTTTCAAGGTGCGGAAAGTGACATTGTAATAATCTGTTATGTCCGCAGCAATAAAAATGAAGGTATTGGTTTTGTAGACAACCCGAACCGCATCAATGTAGCGCATACACGCTGTCGACGGGAATTAGTCATTGTCGGCGATCTTGAAGGCTTAAAGCGTCAAGCCGAAAACAATATTTTTGACCGCATGTCCAGAGCTTTTTCAAGAGATGGCGAACTCATCGAAGTGAACGAATACATGCTCAAAGAAATCAGCGAAAACATCCAATCATCCCTCCAAAAATAAATTACAAGAAAAAATTAATATATTTCCAAGCTCGTTCTGAGCTCGAAATTTCATAGTCCCCAAAAAAAACTAAAAAAAGTTCAAAAAAAGTTGTAAAAAGTGTTGCTTCGCATTATGTTAGGGTAGCATAGGGAAACAAAGGGCGCAATAGGAGAACAAAGTAACACTTTAGCAAGGAATAGTAATAATGAGTAGTACATACCAAGATGAGCTGTTTTTTTTAGGTGAATTTGAATATTCACTTGACAGCCAATGTCGTTTTTCTATTCCGAGCGACTGGAGACATCGTGAAGGTACAACCCGACTCATCCTTTTCCCTGGACGAGATAATGATTTACTTCTTTTCCCCTTCGAAACTTTTCGTGATTTTCTAGTAAAGGCACGACGTTTAGCTCTAGCAAATCGCGAAGCTCAGGAAGCTTTGGCGCGTATTGGTTCTCGTGCCCGTGATTGCCGCTGCGACAAACAAGGACGTATCAAAATTGAACGAGCTTTGCTCGATTCTATTGGTGTAACTAAACAAATGAAGCTGATTGGAGCCGTGAGCCATATCAAGTTATGCGCTCCTGAAGCCTGGAAAGAACAAAGTAATGATAATGATGTTTATCTGGAT
>Ga0307988_1002151_pt1 | contig 10108 bp, 4 predicted proteins | sample EllFjometagen183_FD_203166 | JGI IMG/M metagenome (GOLD analysis project Ga0307988, IMG submission 203166) | Marine microbial communities from Ellis Fjord, Antarctic Ocean - #183 | ecosystem: Environmental > Aquatic > Marine > Unclassified | place: Southern Ocean | collected 2014-10-08 | reverse complement strand
GCCTGAACAGGTCCGGTGGACATGGCAAAGATGGTATCCCCGTCAAACATGGTGTGGGCGGGCCTGATGGTGCGGGCATAACCGTTCTGGGCCATTGATGCCAGTTTTGTAGCTTCGGTTTTGTTGAACCGAGCATTGGTGGCCACAACCCCGATGGTGGTATTGCCGCTGAAAAGATTCTTTTTGTTGGAAAAGGCGTTGAGCATAATCGCTTCGGTATCTTCAACAGTCTTCATATCTTCCCCGAGAGGACCCGCCAGCCTTTCACCGGTCTCAGGATCCATAACGTGCCCCAGGCAGTTCACGGCAACGATGGCGCCTACCTTCAGGTCTTTTTCTTTAATGGCATAACTGCCCAAACCGCTTTTCATGGCACGCGCCATGCCATGGATTTTCCCCACGCTTGCTCCGGCACCGGCCCCCACATTGCCCTGGATGGAATCCCCGGTTTCCGCATTGATGCACGCCTGGTATCCCATCTCCTTGTCAGGCCGAATCCTGTGGTCGCCCAGGGCCAGATCAAAAAGTGCGGCGCCGCACACGATGGGCACACGGGTCACCTGAACATCAAACCCGATCCCCCGCTCCTCCAGATACTGCATGATGCCGGCAGCGGCATCCAGTCCGAAAGCACTCCCCCCCGCCAGAAAAACCCCATGGGCTTCCTGTACCAGGTTTACCGGGTTCAACAGGTCCGTTTCCCGGGTTCCCGGCGCTCCGCCCCGCACATCCACACCGACGGCGGCGCCTGTTTTGCTGATGATAACGGTAAGGCCGCTGGGTCCCGCCAGGTTCTGAGCATGACCCACCTGCAACCCTTCAATTTCAGTGAATGGGATTTCTTTCATATTAAGCACCCCTTACTCTTTGGAATTCAAAACAATCCTTGCCCTAATTAGACGCTATCAAATATAGCATGTGGAAAGAGAGTGGTTCAAGTGAATTAGCCTGGCGTTCCATGGAAGTGAGCTGACGCAAACCTTTCTCGAAAAATTCGAACAGCGACGATAACAAGCCATTGACATGGCCATATGTCGATGCTATTTTTGACATATGACGAAAAGGAGGTGCCACAATGCTGAATAACGAAACGACTGGCTATGGAAGCGATTCGCTAGGGGTACAGGCGGATGATCTTGCCGCCATTATCAATCAAATCAAACATGGCCTGCCTTACAGTTCATTTGAGGCGTTACAGAAAGCCGTTGATATCCCACAGAAAAAACTGGCTGAGGTAATCAACGTCAATCATCGAACATTATCCCGACGGAAAAAAGAAAGTAAATTTCAGAGCGATGAATCGGAGCGGCTGCTTCGCATCGGCAGGATTGTAGACCGGGCCATTGAACTCATGGAGGGGAATATCCACATGGCGAAAGCCTGGCTGGCGAAACCTTTACCGGCACTTAGCGGAAAAACACCACTCGAATATGCGGATACTGAGCCCGGCGCTCATGAGGTGATGACCCTGATCGGTCGGTTGGAACATGGGGTGTTCAGTTGAAAAGGCTCTACCGCATCTGCAAAAGGAAGTTTGGACCCACGCCTGTCTCGGCTTTCAACGGGATGGGGGCTAAACAGAACCCTGGACGCTGGAATTCAGGTGATTTCCCAATGGTTTATGCTACCGAGTCCCTTTCCCTGGCCATGCTTGAAATGCTTGTTCATCTGGATGAGCGCATGCTCGGGCTCTCATATGTTTTCTTTCAGGTGGAAGTGTCCATGGGTCTGATTCTCAAATTGCCTCGGGAAGATCTCCCTGTAAACTGGAAAACCTATCCTGCGCCCTCGTCCACAAAAGTGATTGGGGATAAATGGGCCGGAGCAATGTCGTCATTAATTTTGGAAGTTCCCAGCACGTTAAGTCCCATTGAACAGACCTTTCTCATCAATCCCAAACACCCTGATTTTGCGAACCTTATCATTGACGGTCCTTACCCCATATCATTTGATCCCCGCTTAAAATAACCGGCGCATCGCGGATCAGTGTGATTACAGCTTTGCAAGCGGTCCATCGTGAATAATCCTTGCTGTTTTGAGTAGCCCTTGAGACGTTTCGATGCTCTGTGCTACAATGATTCCGAACTCGGTGTCAATCAGACCCGCTCCGAAATGGTAGCGCACTTATGTTTCGTCGAATCCTCAAATGGGTATTGTGGATAACAGGCCTTCTGCTGGCAATGTTGGTCATGGTGGCGGCCGGGCTGTTTTTCACGCCGAATGTGGTTTCCACCGACTGGTTTCGACACCAGTTTGAAACCCGGGCCACCCAAACCCTTCAACGGTCCATTACCGTCCAGGATCTTCAATGGACCTGGAAAAAGGGGATCAGGATAGAAGGGCTTGAGGTGGCCGATGACCCCCAATACGGCGAGGGACCGCTTCTGTCGGTTGATGAACTCCTTATTTCCGTTGATTTTGAACTGGGGCGCAAACGCCTCCTGGTCGATCTGGAAGCGGATGGCCTCAAAGCGAACCTGATTCGTAAAAAAGACGGCCGCACAAATCTGGAGGCATGGCTCGCCCGGTTGAGGCCCCCTCGGGAACCCGCCAAACCCGAAGAAACCGCACGGAACACGCCGGAGATAAAAGATCCCGCAACCCCGCTTGTCCTGCCCTGCGACCTTTCAGTAGAAATTAAATTGCGCAATGCCCAACTGCGGGTGGAAGACCGGATGGAGAACCGTTTGCTCGAAATCCATGACGGGATTTTCAACCTGCATATGCCCTCTCTTCTTTCAAAACCCGTGAATCTTAACATCAGTTCCCGTCAATCCATGGATGGAAAGGTTCTGCCGCCCCTGGGCCTTACGGCCCACGCGGATCGTCTGGTGGATCAAACCGGTGCCCTCAATCTCGAAGCCGCTATGCTCAACATTAACGGTGACCTGCCCGGGATCCATGTGGCAATGAAAGGGTCCATGGCAGAAAAGGGTCTCGAAGGAGAGCTGAAGATTGACCTGGCGCCCCTGGTGGAAGCCGTTCAGCCGCTATTGCCCGCTACCGTTCCCAAACTCTCCGGTGAGATTCTGCTTAAAATAAATGCACAGCTTCAAAGTGACCAAAAGATTCGTTTTGATCTCCATTTCATTTGCAAAAATATCCTGGCGGCGGGGGGGGCTTTAAAGGAAAAGCAGATCGGCCCCATTTCCATGACCATCACCCAGAAAGGGAGCGCAGAACTTCCTGCCAAAATTGTGAACCTGGAGAGCGGTGAAATTCACCTAATGGAAAAAACCGGTCTGTTCTTTAACGGTCGCATAAAGATGGAAGACAAAAACCGGATCAATATCGATCTGAACCTGAACGAGATCGTCCTCTATCTGGATGAGATTCAAGACCTGGTCAAAGGGTTCATTCCCCATGGCATCGGGTGGAAAACCATGGGCCACGCCCAAAGCCCTGATTTTAGCATAAAAGAAGTTCAATTAAGCGGTACCCTTCCGGAGGGAAAAGCGACCCTGTCCGTGAAGGATATGACGTTGAACCTTAAAAAGCTGCATGTGGCACTTTCAGAAGACCGGATGAAAATTGAAGATCTGACCCTGCGGGTACCCCATATGGCGGTTCAGCTGAAAAACCGGTTTCCAAAAGACGTGGAAATGCGTCTGAGTCTGGGTGCAAAAAATATTCGCATCCCGGGGAAGCAGCCCGTTTTGCTGGATAAATGCCGGGTGACATCCCTAAATGTGTCCATCAAAGACCTGGGTCCTTCTCCCGAAGCCTTGTGGGGCATGGCCGGCCGGATTACCCTTCAGGAGTCGGGTTTTATTGACGGCATTCGCCTGCCGCCCCATCAAGATGGCACAGATCATTTATCCCATAGGTTTAAAGCCCATATTGACCTTCCTTCGGCGCCCGAAATGAGGGTGATGTTGGCCGAAGCCGACCTCTCCCTGGCCTCTTTAACCCTGGCGGCAATTCTCCCCCGTCCCCTGAAAGAAGGATTGACCCTAAAGGGCCATGTAAAGGATGTGCGGATTACCCAGCTAAAGCCTTTCAGCCTGGATGTGGGGGAAATTACGGCAGACATGCGCTCGGGGGATGGCCTGGCACTTCACGTCCAGGGTGCGGCTTCCGATTCGGGTATAAAGGGATTTCGAACCGAAGGGAGTGTGGAGATGGATCTTGCGCAGGCGTTGAAACTGGTTCCGGCTGCGTTAAGTCCCAAGGGGCGGTTTACAGGCCGCGTGGAAACAAAGTGGCAGCTTCAAGGGAGGCGGCCCACCGACAGGGAGATTTCAGGTCTTATGGATAACACCCTGCCCCTTCTAAACCGGATGCAGCATGCGCATTTTCTGGAAAAACTGGATCTCAAAACAGAGTTCATAAATCTGGCGGTGACATTGCCCTTGAATTCCGGTGAGACGCTCTCGGCCCAGGGAATATCTTCAGAAAGCCCGATCAAAGTCAGTACCGCCAATGGTTTGGAAACCGTTACGGTTGGGGGGGAACTCAAAGTAAAAAAAATTACGGCACTTCCATCTTTGGGGAAACTGAAGACGCCGCTCTCCGCCGATTTTTCATTTGATGCCGTGAGCCGAAACCTCAATTCTCTGGAGTTGCGGGAAACCCTTCATTTGCAGCCCTTGGCCGTAGTGCAGACCCTTGAACTGAGTTTGAACAAACTGAAACGTCTGTTAAAACAAAAGGAGAACCTGGGCCTTTCAACCCTTCTCAAAACAGTGGAAGCGAAAATCAAAGCCGGCATCACCATCAACACGGGACCCGGATTGGCACCATTCGCTCAGGGGTTAACCCTCAAAGGTCCCTTGAACGGGCGCCTGGCCGTACAATTGCGCGGCGGAAAATCCGTTTCCATCGCAACCAATCTTGAAAGTGAAGGGATTAATATTGCATTGCCTTCAAAATTTACGGTTGACAATTTAAGAACCCATCTTCAACTGGAGAAAACCTATGAGCTTGCCTTCGGTCCCCTGAAACCACGGCGCCAAAAACCCATAAAGGCGCTCTCATTGTCAGTGCTTCAGCCTGAAGAACCCCTGCGGTTGAAATCCTTTGTGACAAACCCTCTTTCAAAAAGACTGGTGGAAGATCTCAGGGGGCGCCTCACCGGAAAGCCCACCCTCTCTTTTACAAAGGCCCGATTGGAAAACAGGCCGTTTCCCATCCTGTTCAAAAACGCTCAGATGCAGATGCGGCTCAGCCAATCCCTTCCTTCCATAGATTATTTCCAAGCCGATGTCATGGGTGGAACGCTGCTGGGGGCCTTGGGCATTCTTGTGCACCATGACCATTACCGCCTTAAAATGGACGGGGCGTTTTCCGGCCTGGACGCGAAACGGCTCATTCAAACGGGTCATGCCGGAAGTCCGGGGAATAAAACGACTATGGATGAGGACACCCGGATTTCAGGGCGCATGTCCCTTCGAGTTCCCATAACCGACAATGCAAGGACCGTCATGGACAACCTGGATGCGGTCTTTCGCCTTAGCCACATCGGGCCTCGGGTCCTGGAGCGGCTGCTCTACGCAATGGACCCCCATGAAAACAATGAGAGCATCGTCCAGCAACGGGCCCTGTTAAAAAGAGGAACACCCCGCTGGATTGAGGTGGTCATCAAGAACGGCAGTCTCTCTTTAACGGGAGAGGTGACGGTTGCCGGATCAAATATCCGTCTGCCGGCCATCAAACGCTTGAATATGGCCTCTCTTCCCATCCAAAAACAAATGCAAACTCTGGTCGGCCGCCTGGTTCCCCTTTTAAAAGGGCTGAAGATCCTTTCAGCAAACACGCTTCGTGTGGAAAAGGGCGGCGCCATCGATTTTACGGAGGACGGAAAATGAAGAAATTCTTCTTTTTAAGGGATGTGTTTCCGGTTGTGATGGTGTCCATCATCATGGGCTGTACACTGGCCAAGGTGGATGTCAATGTGGTCAGCGAACGGACGGCTCTGGAAAACCAGGTCCTGGGTTCCTATAACGCCCTTTCAGACGATGTCCTCCTGGTGGCTTCGGTCAGGGGCGTTGACCCCTCGGGGAAAATCAAAACGCCCCCGCGAAAAAGCCGTGAATACCAGAATGCCGTTACGGCCATGGAGACCCTGGCGTTTCATGAGGACGATGTGGATGCCTTTAAACGCCTGGGCTGGGTGGGTGAAAACAACCTTGGGTTGCTGACATCGTTTCCCATGAACAGGGAAAAAGCCCCCGATGATCTTCAGGCCTTTGCAGCACGTTTTCCTCAGGATGAATTCCTCTCGGTGGTGAAACAGGTGAACGGGGCCCGGGAAGTGGTCATGATGCGGGTGGTGGAAACCAATGCGGATTTCACGGAAAAGGACCTGCCTCAAATCAAAAGGGTGTTTGCGAAACTCAATCGTGAAAAGGCCCTTCCCGGCGAAAAATTGCAGAAGGAGGACGGCTCATGGACCGAAGGGCAGGGGGCGGAAGACAGATGACGGAGGGCAGAGGGCAGAGGACGGAGGACGGAGGACGGAAGACGGAGGACGGAAGACGGAGTACAGGTGGCCGTCGTCTGTCATCCGTCATCTGTCTTCTGTTTCTAGCGGCTTTCGTAAGCTTTATTTCATGTGCCGGTCCGGATTATTTAAAATCGCAGAAGGACGTCACCAAGGTGGTGGATTCGGCGGTCATTGGCGAAAAAGAAAAAGACCGTCAACCGCCGCAGGCTTTGCCCGTAAACAGGCCTGTGCAGATCAGTTTTCAGTCGGATCCCGTTCTCTATGCCGCGTTGTCGGGGGATGGCAAGACCTTTGCCTATGTTTTGGAAAATGAGGAAAGAACATCCCTGTGGCTCACTTCGAAGGATCCCGTGGCCGGGGGTCTTCCCCAGAAACGGCTGGAAGGCATGGGCAGAATCTCGGCGCCGGCGCTTTCGCGGGATGGGGGAATCCTGGCTTTCGCGGCAACGGATTATGATGCTAAGGGAGATATCTATCTCCTTTCATTGGATGCCGCAGACCCGACCCCCCGGCGGCTCACCGGAAGGGATTCGGCCGATGGTGCGCCCACATTATCGCCTGACGGCAGACGGATTTATTTTCAGCGTTTGTTCCCGGGCGAAGTGCTGCCACAACTGTCAGCCATTGATCTGTCTGCCCCTGCGGACAACCGGGATATGCCAAAGGTAAAAATCCTGCGGGAAGGGGCTTTTCCCGCCGTCTCCCCGAATGGCGAAAGCCTGGCGTTTGTGTCCTTCAAAGAAGATTCAGGCGGGGACATCTGGGTGCTCGATCTCAAAACAGCCGAAGCAAAACCGATCACAAGCGGTTCTCCCCGGGACGTTTATCCCACCTGGTCCGTGAATGGAAAAGGGATCTATTTCTCGCGGTTTAATGCGGATACCAATGGTGACGGCATCATAAACTACGACGATAACGCCGTTATATGTCAGGTTGCCCCGGAAGAGAAAAATTTATCGGTTTATCCTTTGACATCGGGGACTTTTTCCGCCTACCAGCCCATGACAACAGCGTCGCGGGTGTTTTTTCTGTCTAACATGAACGGCACCGGGAACATCTGGGCCCTCCCTTTGAGCGGACAGATTCCCGCAAAAGAAAACGTGCAGGAGCAGATGGCAGTGGCGCGACTCCTGGCATCACGTCTGCCTCAAGAAGATTCCCTGGCGGTGATCGCCTATTACAAGGTGCTGGAAAACTTCGGGAAGGATGAGAAACCAGCGGCTTATGCCGCCTATGAAATCGGAAAGTTGTACCAGCGCATGGGGCGCCGGGGTCCGGCTATTCAAGCTTTTGAGCGGGTTATCCAGGATTTTAAGGATTCCCATCCTGAAAAGGCGCTGGCGGCCATACGACTGGCCACACTTCAAGCGGAAAACGCCTGGGAAGCGGCGCCCACGGATTTTAAACGAAAAGAGATTCTTCACGATGCCATTATTCGCATTCAAAAGATTTCAGAAGCTGAAAACGGACCATCACCCGGCACCCGTTCTTTGGCGTCATCACGGATAAGGGCGAGGGCGTGGATCGCCCAGGCACGGCTGCTGGGGGATCTGGGTCAGGATGCGGCTTCTTTATCAAAAGCCATTTCGCTTCTGGACCGTGTGGGGAAAATTCCGGATCTTAGCCCTGAGTTGAAGGCGGAAGCCCTGTTTCAGAAGGCTCAGCAGAGCCAACACATAGGCCGGGCTTCGGCAGTGGAACCCATTTATCTTTCCATCATCACCGGGTACCCCGGTACCCCATGGGCTGATCGTTCCATTGAAGAGATCATTGATATTCAACTCTCAGATGCCACCCATGAAAAATATGAGAATCGGATGCAAGCCCTGGCCCGACTGGCCGAAACCCACCGGAAAACCGCCCCCGGACTTTCCATGGGGGCGCTTAACCGAATGGGGGATACCGCTTTTCAGGAAGGAGACTGGCCCCAGGCCAAGCGGTGGTACAGGGAAGTCCTGGCCCGGTATATGGATCCGGGTGAATCGTTGCCGAAGGATGAACCACCCCCCAGAAAATCCCCCACACAACTGGCCGCGGCCCGGCTGGCGCTGGCTGAAATCCTGTACCGGGAAGAGCTTTTTCGCCAGGCCCTGGATCTTTATGAAAAGGAAATGGCCTATCGGCCCTATGAAGACCGATTTTACGGCCTGGCCCGGGCCGCCTATGTTCAAAAATCCCTTGCCGCGGCCAATTTCCTGTTCAGTTTAGGGGAAATCCCAGCGTCCCGGAAAATTTACAACGATCTCATTCGGGAAGATCCCGACCTGGTTCAAGCCCATCGCGGGGTCATCAAATGTGCCGCCCTCATGAAACAGATAGGGCCTATCCTGGATCGCTATGAAGCGCAACTGGCAAAAGACCCGGATAATCCCGTGCTCCTTTATGCCACGGGTCTCTGTCTGACCTACCTTGAAGGGAAAAAATCACTGGATGAGGCCCAGAGACGCATTGAAAAAGCCATCCAAAAACAGGGTCAGAACCCGTACTTTCACCAGACACTGGGATACATTTTCGAAGTGTCGGAAACCGTCTATGGTGAGCCGGGGGGGCTTGAAAAGGGGCTTTTGAGTTACCAGAAGGCTTTTTTTCTGAACGACCCTGAACTGGACCCGCAGAACAGCGCCAACCTGGCCCTTAACCTGGGAAACATCCATTTCCTCCTGGGCCAATACAGCAGGGCCCTCCAGGAGTACCTGAAAAGGCTTGAATCAAAGGTCCCCTTTGACCACGAGGATACGGAAATTCTCTTTTACCGTCGGCTGGGCGGTGCCGCCTTTCAGGTGAATGACACTGCCATATCCATTGACGCTTATACCCGTGCCCTTGAACTCATTGCAAAACGGATCGATCCCAGGCGGGCATCGGAACTGATGGGAAAGCTCAACACCACAATTTTCGACCGGGTATTGACGCCGGCGTTAAAGCGGAGCAAGAATGCCGAAAGTGTTCAGCAGCTGGCCAGGCAACAGAGTGATATCCACAGGGCCCTCTTCAGTGCCACTGAAAAACCTTTTGGCCCGCCTCCGGATCCGCGATGGGATTCGTACAAACAAGCCATGACGTCCATCATGGACCGGGAAGAAAAGCGCATTGGGGATATTTCTTCCTTGATGGTGGAGAAAAAAGACGAAACCGAAAAGACACTCTCTTTCATGCTCATGCGCGCCCGGGATGCCCTGCTATTTCCGGACCGCATGATAGGGCTCAAGGCCGAAATGCTGGACCGGCTGGGACTGGCGTACCAGGAGGCTCGAAAATGGGATAAAGCAGCCAGCACATTTGAAGCGGCTTTTCAATTAAATTTTGCCCTGGGCAATACGCAAAATCTGGCAGCCAACCGACGATCCGTCGCCTATAATACCTATATGGCGGCCGGGGAGCGCGGGGGCGGGGAGAAGGCGCGTCTCCTCAAAGAAGCCCTCAGGCAATTTCAGGAATTACAGGGGTTGCTGGATCAATACGGGGTGGTGGACCCTCAGGAAAAAAAGGCCGGGGGAAAACGGGCTTCGGGTGGCGGTGCCATGCTGAATGTGTCACTGGATCTGGCCCTTGATAAAACCTCCGGTTCACAGGCCGTTTACGGGTTCAACCGGGCGCAGGAAAAACGGTTGGCACAGGCCTTTATTTCCCGGATTGAGACGGAACTGGGCGTTCTTTCAAAAG